>Ga0209148_1000347_pt1 | contig 60370 bp, 54 predicted proteins | sample AraplaCol_mMF_r2_2_FD_184288 | JGI IMG/M metagenome (GOLD analysis project Ga0209148, IMG submission 184288) | Arabidopsis root microbial communities from North Carolina, USA - plate scrape CL_Col_mMF_r2 (SPAdes) (version 2) | ecosystem: Host-associated > Plants > Roots > Endosphere | place...
GGCATCTCGCCCGGACGCCTGTAGACCGCGAGCGGCTGACCGCCGAGCCGGAGCTCATTCCCACCGCCGTGGAGGAGCTGCTGCGCGCCTATTCGCCTGTGACGATGGCCCGCGAAGTGGTCAAGGAGACCACGGTCTCGGGCTGTCCGGTCAAGGCAGGCAACATGGTGCTGCTGTCCTTCCCGGCGGCCAACCGGGACCCGAAGATGTTTCCGGATGCCGACAAGGTCGTGATCGATCGCCGGGAGAATCGCCATGCCGCCTTCGGCCTCGGCATCCACCGCTGCGTCGGTTCCAACCTGGCGCGGATGGAGATGCAGGTTGCGCTTGAGGAATGGCTGAAGCGGATTCCGGACTTCCGGCTCGATCCTGCCGGGACCGTGACCTGGTCGCAGGGCACGGTGCGGGGGCCCCGCCAGTTGCCATTTCTGCTGGGAAAGGCGATGTAGGCACCCAGACAACAGATTTCTGGGAGGCCGGACGTGACAGAGCAAGTAATTAAACCGGCCCCTGAGCAATTTGACATCGCCGACGCCGAGCGGCGGATCAAGGCGATCTTCATCGGCTCGATCGGCAATCTCGTCGAATGGTATGACTTTTACGCCTATACGGCGTTCGCGCTGTATTTCGCCCCGGCCTTCTTCCCCGGCAACGACCCCGTGGTGCAGCAATTGAATGCCGCCGTGATCTTCGCGGCGACCTTCCTGATGCGCCCGCTTGGCGGCTGGTTCTTCGGCTACCTCGCCGACCATTACGGCCGACGCATCTCGCTGACGCTGTCGGTCGTGTTCATGTGCTTCGGCTCGCTGATCATCGCGCTGACGCCGACCTATGCGACAATCGGCTTCGCCGCGCCTGTGATCCTGGCGCTCGCCCGCGTCATTGAGGGCCTGAGCTTAGGTGGCGAGTACGGCGCCAGCGCCACTTACCTGAGCGAGGTCGCCGATCCCAAACACCGCGGCTTCTATTCGAGCTTCCAGTACGTCACGCTGATCGGCGGCCAGCTCACCGCGATCATCGTGCTGCTGCTCCTGCAAAAGGTCTTCCTCACGCCCGATGAGCTCAAGGCCTGGGGCTGGCGTATTCCGTTTGCGATCGGCGCGGCGCTTGCGATCTTTGCCGCGGTGATGCGGCGCAATCTGCACGAGACCGAAGCCTTCGAGGAGGCCAAGAAGGTCGTGAAGCCGACCGGCTCGATCACGAACCTCCTGAGATATCCGCGCGAGCTGCTGCTGGTGGTCGGCCTCACTGCCGGCGGCACCGCGGCGTTCTACACCTTCACCACCTACATGCAGACCTTCGTCAAGCTCTCGGTCGGGCTGACCGAGGACCAGACCACCTTCGTGATCTTCGGCACGCTGATCTTCGCAACCATCCTGCAGCCGATCTATGGCGCGATCTCCGACAAGATCGGCCGCAAGCCGCTACTGATCTTTTTCGGCGTCGCCGGCACGCTCGCCACCGTGCCGCTGTTGATGGCACTGAAGGAGACCAAATCGCCGTTCATGGCGTTCATCCTGATCTGCTGCGCCTGGCTGTTCGTCGCGGGCTACACCTCGATCAACGCGGTGGTGAAAGCAGAGTTGTTCCCGACCAATGTCCGCGCGCTGGGCGTCGGCCTGCCCTATGCGATCACGGTCTCGATCTTCGGCGGCACGGCGCCGGCAATCGCGCTCTACTTCAAGACCATCGGGCATGAGCAGTGGTTCTACTACTATCTTGCCAGCGTCATCTTCCTGTCGCTGATCATCTATTCCACCATGCGCGATACCAAGCGCGAATCCGCGATGCACCGCCACGAGTAGCTGACTTCGAGCAGATCATGGCCGACGACAACGAGCCGCCCGACAGCAAGCTGACCCGCACCAAGCAGAAGTGGGCACGCGAAGGCCGCTTCCTCACCGGCAGGATCACGCGCCCCGAAGACCAGCGGCTACCGCCCGGCCAGCATCTGACCAAAGACTGGCCGGTGCTCGATCTCGGTGTCATGCCGCCGGTGTCGCGCGAGCGCTGGCGGCTGGACGTCTACGGCGCGATCGAGACTCCCCTATTCTGGACCTACGCGGAGTTCGCCGCGCAGAAGCAGGACCAGTTCACCTCCGACATCCATTGCGTGACGACATGGTCGCGCTACGACAATCAGTGGGAGGGGCTGGCGACGCGTGAGCTGCTCGCCGCGTGCCAGCCGCGGGAGGACGCGCGATTCGTGGTGCTGCATTCCTATGACGGTTACACCACCAACCTCGCGCTAGAAGACTTTGCGGCCGAGGATGCGCTGCTGGCCCACAGCTGGTCGGGCGAGCCGCTATCGGACGAGCATGGCGGGCCTGTCAGGCTCGTCGTGCCCCATCTGTACTTCTGGAAGAGCGCTAAATGGCTCCAGGCCATCGAGTTTGTGACTGAGGATGCGCCGGGTTTTTGGGAAGTCCGCGGCTATCACAACCGCGGCGATCCCTGGGCTGAGCAGCGCTATTCAGGAGAGTAGGCCTAAGTAAAAAAGGGGGAAGCCCATGCCGACGGAACGCTTCCAATTCACGGGCGAAGGCGGTCATCAGCTCGCAGCGGCACTGGAGTTGCCGGACGGCGAGCCCGCAGCCTACGCACTGTTCGCGCACTGCTTCACCTGCGGCAAGGACACGCTCGCTGCAAAGCGCATCTCGGTCGCGCTCGCCGCCAAAGGCATCGCGGTGCTGCGCTTCGACTTCACCGGGCTCGGCTCCAGCGAGGGCGATTTCGCCAATTCGACGTTCTCGTCGAACGTCGCCGATCTCGTGCGCGCCGCCGACCATCTCCGCTCCACGCGAAAGGGGCCGTCGATCCTGATCGGCCACAGCCTGGGTGGCGCCGCGATCGTGGCGGCCGCCGGCAAGATTCCGGAGGCAAAAGCGGTCGTGACCATCGCGGCACCGTCTGATCCCGCTCACGTGACCGGCCTGTTCAGGGAACATGTGGATGCGATCCGCGCGCAGGGTGAAGTCGAGGTTTCCCTTGCCGGACGGCCATTCCGCATCAAGCGCGAATTCCTCGACGACGTCGCCGAGCATGAGCTGATGACCGACATCACCGGCCTGCACAAGGCGCTGCTGGTGATGCAGTCGCCTGTTGACGACACTGTCGGCATCGACAATGCGACCAGGATCTTCGTTGCGGCAAAGCACCCCAAGAGCTTCGTCTCGCTTGATCACGCTGATCATCTGCTGACGAAGCCGGCTGACGCGCTCTACGCCGCCGATGTCATCACGGCCTGGGCGAGCCGTTACATCGACGTCGCGAAGGCCGCAAAAGCAATTGAGCTCCCCGGGGAACCGCGGAGAGTCGTGGTGCAGGAGACCCGCAAGAGCAAGTTCAACCAGCTCATCACCGTCGGGCCGCATCATCTCGTGGCGGACGAGCCGAAGGCTGCAGGCGGCGAGGATGCCGGCCCCGGCCCCTATGATTTCCTGCTCGCGGGGCTAGGCGCCTGCACCTCCATGACCATGCGCCTCTATGCCGACCGCAAATCGCTGCCGCTCGACCGCGTCACCGTCACGCTGAAGCATTCCAAGATTTACGCCAAGGATTGCGCGGAGTGCGAGACGCGCGACGGAATGCTCGACCAGATCGAGCGCGATATCGCGATGGACGGCGCGCTCGATGCCGAGCAGCGCAAGAAGCTGATGGAGATCGCCGACAAGTGCCCGGTGCACCGGACGCTGACCTCGGAGATCCGCATCGTGACCAAGGCCGTGGACTAGAAGCACGCCGCCATCGTTCGCACCGCCGCGCTGATCTCGCTCTCGCGCCAGGCCGCAAAGCCGAGCAGCAGGCCGTGATCGCGCGGTTTGCCCAGCGCCAGGCTGGACAAGGCGCGCGTTTCAACGCCTGCCCCGACCAGCCGCTTCACCGCCGCCTGATCGGCGCGCCCTCGCTTGAGGCGCGCAACAAGCTGGATGCCGCCCGAGGGCACCTCGACTGCGAGCACCTCGCCGAGATGTCGCCCCAGTCCCGCGACGAGATGATCGCGCCTGAGATGATAGAGCCGGCGCATCCGGCGCAGATGTGCCAGGAAATGCCCGTCGGCGATAAACTCGGCGAGCGCTTCCTGGATATGGCTGGACGCGATCAATCCGATATGCCGCTGCGCGATCTCGAATGTGCTGACCAGCGCCGGCGGCACGACGAGATAACCGAGCCGGATGTCCGACGTCATCGCCTTCGAAAACGTGCCGACATAGAACACGCGGCCGTGGGCATCGAGCCCTTGCAGGGACGGTACCGGGCGGCTGTCATAGTGGAATTCACCATCGTAATCGTCCTCGACGATCCAGGTCCTGCCGGGCCTGATTGCGCCGAGAAATGCGGTGCGACGCGCCAGCGACATCAGCCGTCCGGTCGGGTGCTGGTGCGATGGCGTCGTGAAGATGAGTTTCGGCGCGGCCATTCCGGGCATCTGCTGCATGCCCTGCTCGTCCAGCCTGATGCCGGTCACGCGCGCGCCGGACGCACGGAAGGCGGCCGCGGCACCGGGATAACCGGGATCCTCGACCCAGACCCCATCGCCCTGCGTGATGAGCACGGCCGCAATCAAGGTCAGCGCGGCCTGCGCACTGGGCAGGATCATGATCTGGTCCACTGCGGCGCGAACGCCCCGACTGCTCGCCAGGTAATGCGCCAGCGCCTCGCGCAGGCGGATGCGGTTGACCGGACCAAGCTCGCGCCTGGCGGCGAGCACGGCGCTGCGGCGCAGGCAGCGCGCCCAGACCTCGTTCGGAAACTCGCGTGCATCGCCGTGCCCCGGACGCAGCGGCTTGAGAGAAGCCTGATAGGACATCGGCCAGTCGGTCTGCTTGAGCTTCGAGGCCCAGGGCGAGAGCTGTGGCCTCGCGGAGCGGACGCCGGATGCGGCAATGCCCGCACCTTCGATGCGTTCGCCGCCGTCGACTGTCACCACAGCACGACGCCGGTGCGATGCCGCGAGATATCCCTCCGCGGCCAGCTGCTCGAACGCATAGGTGACGGTATTGCGCGAGACGCCGAGATCGCTGGCGAGCCGGCGGCTTGACGGCAGCGCGCGGCCCTTGGCGATGCGGCCGGCCGCGATCAGGCCGCGAAGCTGGCCCGTCAGTTGCGCCGCCAGCCCCTCGTCGTCAGCGCGGTTCAGGTCGATCAGGCCGGCGATCACGCTGTCCGAAACTGGCACTCTATTCCTTTCCAATCTGGCACTTTTTCAGGTGCCAGACCGGATGCTATCCACGACACTGGACTGCTTCAAGGACCTTGCGATGAACTCTTCCCTCTCTCCCCGCACCGCCATCGGCCTGTTCCTCATCGTCGTGCTGGCCTGGGGCGTGAACTGGTCGATGACGAAGCAGCTCGTGCAATTCCTGCCGCCGCTGTGGACCTCGGCGATCCGCAGCTGGATCGCGCTGGCCGGACTGTTCGTGATCCTCAGGCTGAGCAACAATCTGGTGATCCCGGAGCGGCGCGACATCCCTGTCATCCTCAGCGTGGCGCTGCTGCACATGACGATCTTCTCCGTCCTCGTCGCAGCCGGCGTGCGCTTCCTGCCCGCGAGCAAGGCCATCGTGCTCGGCTACACCACGCCGCTGTGGGTTGCGATCGCCGCACCCATGCTCGGCAAGGATACGCTGACGGCTGCAAAGCTTGCCGGCGCCTTGTTCGGCCTGGTCGGCCTTGCCGTGATCCTGAATCCGACGTCGATCGACTGGACCAACAGCAACGTCCTGTGTGGTGCCGGCATGGTGATCCTCGCCGCGATCTCCTGGGCCGCGAACATCATCTATCTCCGCGCGCATCGCTGGATCGGCTCACCGCTGCAGCTGCTGATCTGGCAGGTGCTGGTTGCAACCATCGTGCTCACGACGTTGGCTGTCATCACCGATGGCCTGCCCCATGCGGAATGGTCGTGGAAACTCGTCTTGCTGTTCCTGTATTCCGGCCTGATCGGAACGGCGCTGGCCTATTGGGCGATGTCGATGGTCAATAAAAGCATCTCGGCACTGACGACGGCGCTCGGCACCACGGGGACACCGCTCGTCGGCATCGCCAGCGCCGCGATCCTGCTGGGCGAGCCGATCGACATCAGCCTCGTCGTCGCAGCCGCGCTGATCGTAACAGGAATTGGCCTTGCGACCCTGGGTGACCGGCTGTTGCGCCGTCAGGCGACCGCGAGCGGCTGAACGCGCAGGGCTCCGCGCAGGCCCGCAGCCGTGCCGAGCAGGATGCCGGCGACTGCGATGAACGAACCGATCGCAAGCGTCGAGACGCCGGTCAGCCCCTGCCCGATCGAGCAGCCGAACGCCATCACGCCGCCGATCCCCATCAGCGCGGCGCCCCCGGCCGAGCGCAGCATATGGCGTGGCGAGGAATAGCCTTCGAACTTGAAGTGACCCGTGACGAGCGCAGTCACAAGACTGCCGGCAAAGACCCCGCCAACGGTTGCGATGCCGAAGTTGAGCGTCAGCCCGGTCGAGAGCATCGCATATTGCAGGCTGTCGGCGATCGGCGCGATGAAGGTGAGCGAGGTCACCGGGACCGGATTAAAATCGTCGGCGCCGAGATAGCCGGTGACGTACCAGCCGCCGGCGACGAGAACGCCGACGATGACGCCCGCCGCGATCTGACCCGGGGCACGGCGGAATGCCGGATGGGCGAAGGCAAACAAGATCAGCGCCACAACGATCACGGCCGCGGCGAGCGCGCGCGAAACCGCCTCGTTGACACCGAGCGTTGCGAGCACCGACGGCAACGAAATCACGCTCACAGCGGTTTGCGACGCCTGAACCAGCGCGATACGCGCCGGCGCGATCAGGCCCTTGAGCGTCATTTGCGCGGCGATGGCGAGCACGATCACGACCACGAACGACCGGAGATTGCCGCGGCCGAGCAGCACCAGCGCACGCGAGCCGCAACCGTTCGACAGTACCATGCCGTAGCCGAACAGCAGGCCGCCAAGAAACAGCGCCGGCACCGAAAAGGTCTGTTGGAGATAGATCGACTTGCCGAGATCGACCATGCCGGCACCGGCGAGGAACTGGCTCGCGGCGACAGCGACTGCGATCGCCAGTGCGTAGGACCGCACCAGCCGCCCGTCCCCCTCCGCCAGCCAACCGCGCATGCTGCTCATCAGGCAGAAGCCGCTGAGCAGGCCGACGGAGCCATAGACGAGGCCGATGGCGAGGCCAGCGAGGATGACGAGCTGGGCTGGCTCCATGGTCACGGCTTCAGGATGACGCGGTCGCGCGAGGAGCCAGCGACCGCGACATAGGCCTCCCTCGCGCGCTCCAGCGGATAGATCGCATTCGCCTTGATCGGAAACGGCCTCAAATCGCCGCTCGCAAAGCCGGGACCGAGATCACGCAGCACGGCGCCGGTTGCCGCCGACGACAGGCCGAGCGTGTCGATGCCGACATAGGTGTGCTGCCCGCGATAGAATTCGAGGATGTTGAACTGCACGATGCGGTCGATCGCGGCGATCAGGATCTGGCGGCCGCGCAAGCCGAGCGACTTGTGCGCAGCCTGGAAATAGGGATCGCCGACCGTGTTGAAGACGATGTCTGCGCCCTTGCCGCGGGTCAGTTCGCGCACACGCGTGGCGACATCGACGGCGGATGCGTCGATCACCTCGATCGGCGCATTGCTGTGGCCCTCGTAGGCCTCGGCCTTGCGAACCACGCCGATGACGCGCGCGCCCTGCCAGGTCGCGATCTGCACGGCGGCCTGACCGACTTTGCCATTGACGCCGAGCACCAGCACCGTTTCGCCGGGCTTCGGAACGCCGGCGCGGCGAAACCCTTCCATCGCGGTGACGAAGGGCACACCGATGCCGGCGGCCTCCTCCCAGGACACCGTCTTCGGCTTCTCCACCACGGCATCGGCTTCGACGACGAGATGACTCGCGTGCGTGCCGTCGCGGCGGATGCCGAGGTCGCCAGAGGAGCCGAACACCTCACGGCCAATCGTGCCGGCGGGGCCGTCGATCACGATGCCGGCGTAGTCGCGGCCCGGCGTGCGCGGGAACACGGCATAGGGCATCAGCCCGGTCGCAGCCTTGACGTCAGATGGATTGACGGCAGCCGCCTTCACCTCGATCAGGAGATCATCGGGACCGCGCGTGAGGGTCTGTCGTTCGACGACCGGGGCAATGGCAACGGCGTTTTCGGCCTTGGCATTGAGGCGAACGCAACGCACCTCGACGGTTTTAGTATCGGCTGGCGACATGGATAAGACCCGCGATTTCTCGCGGGCCTTGTCGCCTTTGAGGGCCGTCAAGTCAATCCGTCGGGTCGGCCCGCCAAGTCAGTCCTTGGGCCGCTTGTCGTAGAGCCGCCTGGCCTTGCCGAGCGAACGCTCCAGCGTGTCCGGGGGGACGATCTGAACCTTCGAGCTGATCCCGATGGTGTTCTTGATATGGGTCGAAACCCGCTCGGCATGATCGAGCAGCCCCCTTCCATCCCAGCTTTCGCTGCGCGCTTCCGCGATGATGGTCAGCTCGTCCATGCGGCCTTCGCGGGTCAGCTCGAGGATGAAGTGGCCGCCGCACCAGTCGGTCGCGAGCAGCACCTCCTCGATCTGCGTCGGGAACAGATTGACGCCGCGCAGGATGATCATGTCGTCCGAGCGGCCCGTCACCTTTTCCATACGCCGCATGCCCGGCCGCGCCGTGCCCGGCAGCAACCGCGTCAGGTCGCGGGTGCGATAGCGGATGACAGGGAAAGCTTCCTTGGTGAGCGAGGTGAAGACCAGCTCACCCTTCTCGCCATCAGGCAGCACCGCGCCGGTCTCGGGGTCGATCACTTCAGGATAGAAATGGTCTTCCCAGATGTGCAACCCGTCCTTGGTCTCGATGCACTCCTGCGCAACACCGGGGCCGATCACCTCGGACAGGCCGTAGATGTCGGTCGCGTCCATGTCGAAGGCGTCCTCGATCTCGCCGCGCATCGCGTTGGTCCAGGGCTCGGCCCCGAAGATGCCGACCTTGAGCGAGCACTGGCGCGGGTCGAGCTTCTGCCGCTTGAACTCGTCCAGGATCGCCAGCATGTAGCTCGGCGTCACCGTGATGATATCAGGGCGGAAGTCGTTGATGAGCTGCACCTGCCGCTCGGTCATGCCGCCCGAGATCGGCACCACCGTGCAGCCGAGTTTTTCGGCGCCGTAGTGCACCCCGAGCCCGCCGGTGAACAGGCCATAGCCGTAGGCGTTGTGGATGATCATGCCGGTACGGCCGCCGGCGGCACGGATCGAGCGCGCCATGACGTCAGACCAGGTGTCGATGTCGCGTTGGGTATAGCCGACCACGATCGGCTTGCCCGTGGTGCCCGAGGAGGCATGCACGCGCACCAGCTTTTCGCGCGGCACGGCGAACATGTTGAAGGGATAGTTGTCGCGCAGGTCGGTCTTCACAGTGAACGGAAACTTCGCGAGGTCCGACAGCTCGCGAAAGTCCGACGGATGCACGCCGGCCTTGTCAAAAGCCTTGCGATAATGCGCGACGTTATCGTAGGCGTGCTTCAGCGACCAGGCCAGCCGCTGCGTCTGCAGCGCCATGATCTCGTCGCGGGAGGCGCGCTCATGCGCGTCCATCTCGGCCTTATAGGTGTGGCCTTCCTTCAGCTTCGTCGAAGCCATACTCGTTTCCCCACATTGATGTGTTCTTCTCTTTATTGATCTTGCGCCGGCAGCCACGTGCCTGGAATGACACGCGAATGCCCACGGAATTCGGCAATGACGATATCACCTGATGTGACGCGCACATCATAGATGCCGGAGCGGCCACCGCGGGTCACCTCGCGCGCCGTCGCGACGAGGCGGTCGCCGAGCTTGCCCGGCTTGATGAAGGTGATCTGTCCTTGCGCCGCGACAACACGATCATTGTGCGAGTTGCAGGCAAAGGCGAAGGCGGAATCGGCGAGCGTGAAGATGAAGCCGCCATGGGCAATGCGCTGGCCGTTGACCATATCAGGCCGCACCGTCATCGCGAGCGTCGCAAAGCCCACGCCGATCTCGACGATCTCCATGCCGAGGCCTTTGGAGGCATCATCCTCCGCCCACATCGCCTCAGCGCAGGCGCGAGCAACATCCTCAGGCGACAGGCCGGCTTTGACGTTCACGCGCTTCTCCCGGCGAATTGCTTGCTCATGATGTTCTGCCTGATGGCCAACCCTGTCAAACGTGGTCGTAATCGACCACGACCCGCTCCGACGATGGCTTGGCCTGGCAGGTGAGAACGAACCCGGCCTTCAGCTCCCAGGGCTCCAGCGAATAATTGAGGTCCATCGGCGCCTCGCCCTCGACCAGCTTGGCCCGGCAGGTCGAGCACATCCCGCCCTTGCAGGCGAAGGGCAGATCGACGCCGGCACGCAGCGCAGCATCGAGGATCGCCTCGTCATCGGCGACCGGCACGTCGCGGCGCTTGCCGTCGATGATCAGCGAGGCGATCGCCTTCGGCGGCGCGTCGGGTGCCACGATCTTTTTCGGTCGCGGCTTGCCGCCGAATTCGGAGACAAAGCGCTCGACATGGATGCGCTCGTCCGCGATGCCGAGATCGCGACAAGTCGCCTCGACCTCCTCGCTCATGCCTGATGGACCGCAGATAAAGACGTGATCGACGCTTTCGGCCGGCACCAGCGAGCGCAGCAGCACCCTCACCTTGTCGCCATCGAGCCGGCCATGCAGGATCGGGATATCCTGCTCCTCGCCGGAGATGACGTGGAAGATCGAAAGGCGGTCGATGAAGCGATCCTTCAGCTCCTCGAGCGCCTCCAGGAACATGATGTTGTCGGTGGCGCGGTTGCCGTAGAACAGGAAGAAGCGGCTGTCCGGCTCGCGTGCCAGCACGCCCTTCACGATCGACAGGATCGGCGTGATACCGGAGCCCGCGGCAAAGCCGACATGAATGCGTACGGCCTCGGCCTGAGGGATCACACCAAAACGGCCCGTCGGCGTCATCACGTCGAGCTCGTCGCCGTGTTTCAACTCGTCCGCCGCCCAACTCGAAAACGCGCCGCCGTCCACTTTCTTCACGGCAATGCGAATCTCGCCATCATCGGGGCCGGAGCAGATCGAATAGGAGCGCCGCACCTCCTCGCCATCGAGCGTGGTGCGGAGCGTAAGATACTGGCCGGGACTGAAAGCATAGTCGCCGGCAAGCTCGCGCGGGATGGCGAAGGTCAACGAGACGGCGTCCGATGCCTCACGACGGAGGTCGTTGACGGCCAGGCGATGGAAGCGCGGTGCGGCTGCGGACATCAGAGGCCCCCTCGTTCGGTCTCTCCGTCGTCATTGCGAGGAGCTCGCGACAAGATTGCGTAGCAATTTTGCGCGGATGCGACGAAGCAATCCAGACTGCCACCGCAAAGGCAGTCTGGATTGCTTCCGCCTTCGCTAAAGCTTCGGCGGACAAGTCGCTGCGCTCGCAATGACGGTGGGGTTGGCATCGTGCGTCTCTCAATGGCACTTGAAATAATCGAAGGGTTCGCGGCAGGACTTGCAGCGCCAGAGCGCTTTGCAGGAGGTCGAGCCAAATTCGGACAGCAGCTCGGTCTTCTCAGAGCCGCATTGCGGGCAAGCGACGGCTTGCTCGCCGAACAGTGCGCGGCGTGAGCTTGATGCTTGCGGCGGCGCGATGCCGTAGTCGCGCAACTTGCGGCGGCCATCCTCGCTCATCCAGTCTGTGGTCCAGGCCGGCGACAGCACCGTCCGCACCTTCGGACGGTGGAAGCCGGCGCGCTCCAGCGCGATCTCGATTTCCAGTGCGATCATGTTCATGGCCGGGCAGCCCGAATAGGTCGGCGTGATCGCGACCTCGACCTGATCGCCGTCGACAGTGACATCCCGCAGCACGCCAAGATCGGCGATAGTCAGCACCGGGATCTCGGGATCGACCACGCTCGCGGCGGCGTCCCAGGCGCGTTGGCGCAGTTCGCTGTCGCGCTCCAGCACCGTCACCATGTCTGTCCCGGGAACGTGCGCTGCATCGATTGCAGCTTGGACAGGAGATGGCCGAGATGCTCGCTATGTCGGCCGGCGCGGCCGCCCTGCTGCATCCAGTCGTTCTCAGGCAGTCGAAGCGTTGCTTCGCTGATGACATCGGAAAGAATCGTCAGCCAGCGGCCGCGCAAGGTGCCGGGATCAACAGCGATACCGGCGTGGATCAGCGCGCGCTCGCCCTCGTCCACAGCGAACATCTCGCCGGTGAAGGCCCAGAGATGATCGATGGCTCCTTGCGCGCGCGCGTGGCTTTCGTCCGTGCCGTCACCGAGGCGGATGATCCATTCCGAGGAATGCCGCAGATGATAGGCGCTCTCCTTCTCCGACTTGGCGGCGACAGCGGCGAGCGTCGCATCGCTCGAAGCCATCATGGCGCGCCAATAGAGGTCGGCGAAGGCGGAATAGAAGAACTGCCGAACCAGCGTCTGGGCGAAGTCGCCATTCGGCTGCTCGACCAGCAGCAGATTGCGGTACTGCCTGACGTCGCGCAAATAAGCGAGCTTGTCCTCGTCGTTATCCCTGCCTTCGGCCTTGGCGGCGTAGCTGTAAAGCTCGCGGGCCTGGCCGATCAGGTCGAGCGCGATGTTGGAGAGCGCCATGTCCTCCTCCAGCATCGGCGCATGCCCGCACCATTCCGACAGCCGGTGGCCGAGGATCAGCGCATCGTCAGCACGGCGCAGTGCGTAAAGCACCAGCGGCGTTTCGGCGACCTGAATGTTGGCGACAGCCATCACATGTGCCCCACTTCCTCGGGGACTTCATAGAACGTCGGATGCCGGTAGATCTTCGATTCCGCCGGCTCGAACATCATGCCCTTCTCGGCGGGGTCGCTCGCGGTGATCGCGGTCGACGGCACGACCCAGATCGAGAGGCCTTCGCCACGGCGGGTATAGATGTCGCGGGCGGCCTGCAGGGCCATGGTCGCATCGCTTGCATGCAGCGAGCCGACATGCTTGTGCGCGAGCCCGTTGCGGCTGCGAATGAAGACTTCCCACAGCGGCGTGTTCGGCGTGGCCATATCGATCTCCTTATTCCGCGGCTTGGGCGGTCTGACGCTGCGTGCGCTTGGCGGCATAGGCGGCTGCGGCCTCGCGCACCCAGGCGCCTTCGTTGTGCGCCTTGCGGCGCGCGGCCATGCGGTCGCGGTTGCAGGGGCCGTTGCCGGCGAGCACCTGCTTGAACTCAGTCCAGTCGATCTCGCTGTAACGCCAGTGCCCGTCCGCATCCTGGGTCATTCCGGGATCGGGAATGGTGAGGCCGAGATACTGTGCCTGCGGAACGGTGGCATCGACGAATTTCTGGCGCAGCTCGTCGTTGGAGAAGCGCTTGATCTTCCACTTGGTGGAGGTGTCGCTGTGCTGGCTGGTCGCATCGGGCGGGCCGAACATCATCAGCACGGGCCACCACCACCTGTTCAGCGCCTCCTGCGCCATCGACTTCTGCTCGTCCGAGCCGCGGCACAGGGTGAGCATGATCTCGTAGCCCTGGCGCTGATGAAAAGACTCTTCCTTGCAGACGCGGATCATCGCGCGCGCATAGGGGCCGTAGGAGCAGCGGCACAGCGGGATCTGGTTCATAATCGCGGCGCCGTCGACGAGCCAGCCGATCGTGCCGATGTCGGCCCAGGTCAGCGTCGGATAATTGAAGATCGAGGAGTACTTTGCTTTCCCCGCGAGCATGGCGTCGACCAGCTCTTCGCGGGAGGTGCCGAGCGTCTCGGCTGCGGCGTAGAGATAGAGCCCGTGGCCACACTCGTCCTGCACCTTGGCGAGCAGCGCGGCCTTGCGCCGCAACGTCGGCGCGCGCGTGATCCAGTTGCCTTCGGGCAGCATGCCGACGATTTCGGAATGGGCGTGCTGGGAGATCTGGCGGGTGAGCGTCTTGCGGTAGGCCGCCGGCATCCAGTCGTTCGGCTCGATGCGCTCCTCGGCATCGATGCGGGCCTGGAATTGCGCAGCTCGGCCAGCGTCCTCGAGACCCCGGTCGTCGGTCTCGGCCGTGTTCAGCGCCTGGGTATACATGCGCATTCCTCCCGTTTAGTTGGAGGCAATATATAACAAAAATTACGTCATGCAAGATATTTCTGTAACATATAACTCAGACCTCGAACCTCCTTTCCAGCAGCTTTCGCGCCGGCGGCAGCGGGCCCTTCTCATTGGTTCCATGGCCATCAAGCCATTGTTCGGACGGAGCAAGCAGCGCGCGATAGATCTCGCCGCAAAGCTCGCGCGCCGCCCTGCCCGGCCAGTCCGCCGGCAACAGGCTTTCGGGCAGCAGCGGATCGCGGAGCACGACGCGACGGTAATAGTGGATCAGCAGGATCCGCGCCGTGAAGGCGTCGGCGTCTGACAGATCCGTGCCGCGCGCGAGCGCCGTGCGCAGCGGCTCGAACGTCTTCATGAATTTCAAATAGGCGTCCGCCGTGCGCTCCAGTGGCCAGCTTGCGCTGAGCAGGCGGCGCCCATTGTCATCCTCGGCCGAGACCTCGAGGCGGATCGCGCCCGCGGCCTCCTCCGGCACCGGCACGCCTGACGGCGCGACCCACACGCCCGGCAGCGGGCTGCCGAAGCCGGCGTTGCGTAGCGCTTCGCGCGAGGCATCACGATCTTCACCATTGCCGATCAGCAACAGCTCGAAGCGGCCGGTCCAGTCGGACGGCGGCGGATCGTAGATGTGGCGCGTCGCGGCCTCGAACGTCTCGCGGCCTTTTTCGGCGAGGCGATAGAAGCTGTTGCGGCCAACTTTTTCACGCGTCAGCCAGCCATCGGCAGCAAGGCGCGACATCGCGGTGCGCACCACGCCGGCATCGATGTCCAGGCTCTCGAAGAACGCCAGCAGCGTGCCGAGCCACACCGAACCGCCGCGCGGCACGATGGCATCGCCGAACATGGTGATGACGATGGAGCCGGTACGTGACGGCTCACGCTTGAGCTGGTCGATGATGCGGGAGAGCGGATGCGCCATCCGCGAGCCATAGCGCGTTTGGTGCGGGCGCGACAATTCCCTCTTCCCCTTCTCCCCGCTTGCGGGGAGAAGGTCGGGATGAGGGGGAGTCTCCGCAAATTCGGTGGGAGTTGGACTCGCGGAGGGTCCCCCTCACCCGGATTCCATCTTCGATGCAATCCGACCTCTCCCCGCAAGCGGGGCGAGGTGAAGAAGAACGCTACCTGTGCGGATCGGGGTAGGCGAGGCTCCGCCAGCCGCTGCGATCGAACGGCTTCCACTGGCCTTCCTTCTGCGCGAGGCGATCGGCCACCGCATAGACGACGGCGGGATGGTGGCCCATTCCGCAATGGCTGCTCTCGACCTCGATGCTCTCGGTCTGTGCGCCCGTCTTCTCCATGCAGCCCTGCCAGGCGCAGACGCCGTCGGTGCGGCTGAAGATGGCGGTGGTCGGCACCGGCGGTGGCACGGCGAGTTCGCCGCCGAAGCGCGGATCGACCTCGTCGGCCTTCCGCCCGCTCGCCCATTCATAGACGCGCCAGGCATTCGTCGAATGGGGATTGCCGGCAAAGGGGCTGCCGAGCGTGATCACCTGGCGCACGCGCTCGGGCATCATCTTGGCGAGCTGGCGCGCATAGAGGCCACCAAGGCTCCAGCCGACCAGGCTGATCTTGCGGCCGTGCTTGTCGTTGAGCTCCTCGACCAGATCGACCATCGCATGCTGCACGCCCGGCCGCAGGCCGTAATTGCGGCCCTGACGCCAGCCGCTCACGGCATAGCCCTTGGCGTCCAGGAAGGTGCGCAGTGCGCGCGTCGACCCGTCGGAGGCCACCAAGCCCGGCAGCACCAACACCGGATGCCCGTCGCCACGCGGCGCGAGGCTCAGCAGCGGCAGCGCGCCGAGGAATGCGCCGAACTCGTGGATCGCGCGCCCTTCCAGAAACATCAGGGTACGGGACGGCGGACGCAGCGTCTGGGCAGTAGCGGTCATCAATGGATCCCCTTGGGAAGAATTCCTGAAGAGCCCGCCGGCCACGATGCCGGCAATGGGCATGAATTCCAATACGCCGGCTTCTTGATCGTTCCGCAGCGCAACATGAATCAGCTAGGCGGCCGGTTCCACACATTCAAGCGGGAGAGACGAAGGCCGACAATAGGCCCGCGCGTTAATGCTGTTGGGCGTGATGGAAAAGTCACAACAATCGGAGCAGGAATTCTACGGAGTAGAGCGCCAATCCCGCGAGTCCGCCGATCAGCGAACCGTTGAAACGGATGTATTGCAGGTCGCGGCCGATGTTGATTTCGATCAGCGAAATCAACTGCGCCATGTCCCACGCCTTGACCTGGTCGGAGATGAAGGTCGAGACGCCGCTCTTCTGGTCGGCGACGAAGCTGCGCAGCACTGTCACCAGGCCCTTGTTGATCTCGCCGCGCAGCTCGGCATCGCCGGCGAGTGCATCGCCCGCCGAAACGAACATGCCGGCGAGATGGTGCTGCAGCACCTGCGTTTCACCTGATGCGCTGCGCTCGATGAAGGAGCGCGTGTTGGCCCAGACGGTGCGGGCGAGATCGGCAAGCTCGGGGCGCGCGAGCAGATCGCGCTTCAAGCCATCGATACGGTCGATATAGGCCTGGTCGGTGCCGAGCCGGTCGACGAAGCTCAGCACCATGCGGTCGAACTCGCCGCGGAACGGATGCTTGGGATCGCTGCGCACCTCGTTGAAGAAGGCGGTCGCCGACGAGACGATCTTGTTCACCAGAAACTTGTCGGCGCGATAGAGCTTGAGCAGGGTCGGCAATTCCGCGCGCACCTTCTCGCGGATCATCGCCATGGTCTCTTTCTGGTTCAGCGTCTCGTGCATCACGCGCAGGAGATCGTCGAACAGGATCTGGTGCCGTCCCTCCGCGACGAAGCCGCGCAGCGTGCCGGCCGCGAGCGGCGCGAGGTCGATCGCCTGTATCTGCGAGGACATGCGGCGGATGATGAAGGTCATCAGGCCGGAGCTCTCGGTCGCAGAAAAGGCTTCCGGAAGCAGCCGTAGCGCAAAGCGCGCAAGGTCATCGCTGCGCTTGCGGTCACGCAGCCAGTCGGCAACGAAGGAGCCGAAATCGATCTCGTTCAGTTTCGCCTCGACGGGACCGGCCTCGAGGAAATGCACCTGGATGAACTCGCCGAGCTTGTCGGCGATACGGGCCTGATTGCTCTGGATGATCGCGGTGTGCGGGATCGGCAGGCCGAGCGGCCGCTTGAACAGCGCAACCACCGCATACCAGTCGGCGAGCCCGCCGATGGTCGCAGCCTCCGCGAAGGCGGCGATGAAGCCGAACACCGGATGCACCGGCAGCAGCCATTTCGCGACGATGAACAGCGCCAATGTCGAGGCCAGCACCAGCGTCGCCAGCGCTTTCACCCGGCGCAGTTCGGCAGCGCGTTCGGCGTCGCCGGGGGAATCAAAGGAGAAACTGCCTGATGGAGTCATCACTGCATCACCCTACTCGTCATTGCGAGCGAAGCGAAGCAATCCAGTCCGCCTCCGTGGAAAGACCCTGGATTGCTTCGTCGCATCAGCGCAAAATTGCTCAGCAATTTTGTCGCGAGCTCCTCGCAATGACGGCAGCACAAAACAAAAGGCCCGCCGAAGCGGGCCTCAAATTTCAGTTTGGTCTCAGGGCGCCAGATCAGGCGGTCTTGTTGTAGACCTTGGCAAAGTTGTCCTGAGCGGACTTCGCACCGTTGGCGGCGAGCTTGCCGAGATAGTCGGTGGTCGCCTTGGCGCGCGAGACGAGCGCTTCGCCGCGGGCGCGGAGCAGGCTCGACTGGATCTCGACGGCCTCGCTGAACGACTTGGCGGACGCGAGCTTGTCGATGCCCGAGAAGAACGCCTCGGCGTCCTCGTAGATCGCGTGCTGGATGTTGCGGCTGATCTTGCCGGCTTCAGTGACGGACTCGGTCACCGCGTTCTCGACGGCGGCGGTCACGCGCTCGGAGCCAGCGAACACCTCGGCAGCACGGTCCTTGGCGGTGTTGGCGGACTTCTTGACGAATTCGCGGGCAGCCTCGGGAACTTCCAGGTTCTGGATGTTCTTGAAAGCGTCCTTGAAGCCTTCGAATGCGGTGTTGGTTTCGGTGGTCATGGGGTTCTCTCCATCCTCATTGGGTTGAGCTATGGGCTCACCCCGTCCTCGATGGCCCGGGGCACGGCTTATATGGCATAGTTAATTGTGCGGTGCAATATTCATGTTGCATCGCGATATCACGATTTCGTGATCAGCCTTATCCGGAGGCATTCTGATGCCTCCTAGGGCCGCCCGCCTACTGTGCATGGGGTTGATTTCAAGTTTTTCGTTGCCGGGGCGCTTTTAGTGCTGAACAGCGCCCGGCAGCCCGTAAGCCTCCATCTGGGCCTGGACCTGCGCGATGTTGTGGCCGAGCACGACGATGTCGTGGGTCTTGCCGGCGACATCCCGGACATGGTCCCGGAGCAGCGCCTCGGCCTTGAAGCCGAGGCTCTCGAACAGCGCGATCGCCGCCTGCTGGTCGACCGTCATCTGCACCGAGAGCTTCTCCAGCCCCGCCCCGAGCGCGAGCGCGAAGGTCTCCTGCGACAGCGCCTTCCCGACCCCCTTCCCGCGCACGTCCTGCGACACCACCATACGGATCTCGCCGACATGGGGCGACCAGGAATGCGGGTCGCGCACCAGGGTGCCGCAGCCGACGACCGTGCCACCCCTGACCGCGAGCAGGCTCTGGATCGCGCCGCGCTCGATCTCCTTGACCCAGGCCGACAGCACCTTCGGCTCGCTGATGTTGCGCGGCAGGAACAAGAGGTCATGGGTCGGCAGGCCCTTGCCGAAGGCGAGCACGGCCGCTTCATCGGCAGGCGACATCAGGCGGATCTCGATATCGCCGGCATCGGTCTTGACGTGACGCGGATAGGAACGCTGCTCACTCATGTCGATCTTGTCCCCAGCCAGGAATCCAGTTTCGGCCATAGCCGCTTGATGGCGTTGGCGCCGGCGACCAGCGAGACGTGACCGCCTTTCAGCATCACCTCTTCCTTGTCGGCGGAGCCGATCTTGGTGATCAGATGCTTGGCCGCATCATAAGGCACGATGTGATCGTGCTCCGCGACCGCGTGCAGGAACGGCACCTTGATGTTCTCGAGCTTCGCCGCGCGGCCGCCGACCGACATGGTGTCGTTATAGAGCTTGTTGTCCCACATCAGGTCCTTGGTGATGGCGCGGAAATATTCGCCCGCCAGCGGCAGCGTGTCGGTCGCCCAGCGATCGAACATCCGGTACGATTTCACGAACTCGTCGTTCCAGATGTTCTCCCACAGCTGGATCTGGCTCGCGGCGCGCGAGGCCGGACGCAGCATCTCGAACGAGGACAGGATCATCTCCGGCGGCACGTTGCCGACGCTGTCGACGAGGCGGTCGACGTCGAAATAGCGGCGGTCGGAGAAATTGGAGAACAGCTTCATCTCGCGGAAGTCGATCGGCGTGGTGAAGCAAATCAGATTCTTCATCGGCCCGTCCGGGAAGATCGAGCCGTAGAGCAGCGACAGCACACCGCCGAAGCAATAGCCGATCACGGAGACGTCCTGCTCGCCGGAATCGGCCTGCACGCGGCGGACGCAATCCGGGATGAAGTCGAGGACATAGTCCTCCATGCGCAGGCTTCGCTCCTCCGGCCGCGGCGCGCTCCAGTCGAGCATGTAGACGTCGTAGCCGCGCTTGAGCAGGAACTCGATGAAACTCTGGCCGGGCACGAGATCGAGGATGTAGCCGCGATTGGTGGTCGCCATCACGATCAGCACCGGCACGCGGTAGATCTCATCCGACATCGGCCGGTAGTGATAGAGGCTCATCGTGCCGCGCGAATGCAGCACGTCCTTCGCCGTCGAACCGAGCGCGGGACCCGAGGTCGAGAAATATTCGACGCCTTTGATGCTGCGCTGGATGGCGCGCTGCACCTCGGCCTGGATGCGTTCCGGGATGGCTGCGAAATCGAGTCCCGTGGGCGCGTTCATTTCGGCCCTCCGCCTTCGGAGGGCGGACGCTTTGTGCGCGGCGGCCGCGGCGCGGCATCGACCGGCGATCCGCCTGCCGCCGCCGACATCTGGCTCAGCATCGACTTGATCTCGCCGATCTGCCCCTCGATGGCTTGCAGACGCTCGGCGATGCCGGTCATCTGCTCGCGGCTCGGCAGGTTCATCGAGAGCAAATACTTCTCCATGAGATCGCCGAACTGCTTCTGAGCACCCGCAGCAGCGCCGCCGGCGCGGTTCATGGCCTGCGAGAATTCAGGCGTCTCCATCGCCTTGGTGGCGAACGAGTTGAAGCCCTTCTCCATCTCGCCAACCATCTTCTGCCACAGGGCGACAGGGTCGGTGATCTTGTCGGTCATCGGCGTCCTCCAGGTCACGAGGGCTTCTTCCGCCCCTCTTTTGTCGCCATACCACACCGTTGCGACGGGCCGGTCAACGGCTAAGCGACAGGGCGATGTCGCACGCACGGCTTCTTTGCGACGGCAAACCGTGCGATACAATTCCGGCCTGCCACAGGGGAACAATCCGGTGAACGCCTCCGCCCATCAGCCGCCGCAGACCGTCCGCGCCAACGGCATCGACATCTGCTATGAGATTTTCGGCAACGACAATGCAGAGCCGCTGCTGCTGATCATGGGGCTCGGGGCGCAGATGATCCATTGGGACGATGCGTTCTGCGAGCAGCTCGCTGCCCGCGGCTTCCGCGTGATCCGTTTCGACAACCGCGACATCGGCAAATCAAGCCACCTCGCCGGCGGCAAACGTCTGACACCGCTCGAGCTGATGAAGCTGCGCTTTCTCAGGATTCCGGTCGCCGCGACGTACAAGCTGATCGACATGGCCAAGGACACGGTGGGCTTGATGGATGCGCTCGGCATCAAGTCGGCGCATCTGGTCGGCGCGTCCATGGGCGGCATGATCGCGCAGGAGGTGACGCTGTCGTTTCCGCAGCGCGTACGCTCGCTGACCTCGATCATGTCGACGACAGGCAATCCGCGCGTGCCGCCGCCGACACGGGAGGCCGCAGCGATGCTGATGGCGCCGCCGCCGCGCAGCAAGGAGGAGTTCATCACGCGCTTCGGCCAGACCTGGAAGGTCTTGCGGGCCGGCTCCTTTCCGGAGGAAGAAGCACTCGATCCAGGCCGTGCCGAGCGCGTCTTCGCCCGCGGCCTCAATCCGGCCGGCGTCGGCCGGCAGCTCCGCGCCGTGCTCGCCTCGGGCAGCCGCAAGGAGCGGCTGCATGGCGTGAAGACGCCGACGCTGGTGATTCATGGCACCGTCGATCCGCTGGTCCGCCCCGAAGGCGGCAAGGACACGGCGGAGTCAATTCCAGGCGCAAAGCTGTTGATGGTCGAGGGCATGGGCCACGCGCTGCCGATGCGGTTCTGGCCCGAGATCATCGGCGCGATCGACAAGCACGCGCATGGTGCAGCGGTGAAGGCAGCGTAGACCAACGTCGTCGGTCTCCTGTCGGTGACTACGTGAGCTGCCGGTTACTCTCTTAACGCGAGCTGGCCGGAAAGCTATACATCCTCCTCAATCGCAAGAACGAGGCTGCGGCCTCTCGGAGCTCACATGGATTTCATCGTCAAGTCGGCTGCGATCTTCGCCGCTTCCATGCTCACGCTTTCCCTCGCCAGCGGCGCCGCGATGGCCGGCAGCGCACAGGAAGAAGCCAATCGCAAGGCCGTGCTGGCCTTCTACGATAAGGGTCTCAATCAGAAGGATGCGGATGGCGCTCGCCTATGTCGGCGACCGCTACACCCAGCATAACCCGAACGCCGCCGATGGACCGGAGGGCTTCCGGAAATTCATCGGCTTCCTGCGCGAGAAATTTCCGAACTCGCATAGCGAGATCAAACGCTCATTCGTGGATGGCGACTACGTCATCCTGCATGTCAACGCGGTTCGCGAGCCCGGCACCAAGGGCAATGCGATCGTGGACATCTTCAAGCTGGAGAACGGCAAGATCGTCGAGCACTGGGACGTCGTTCAGCCGATTCCGGACAATCCGGCGAACAACAACACGATGTTCTAGCTTTTCTTCGCGATCCAGATCACGTGGCGCGCGCCGCCGCCCCTGCCGGTGGCGCGGACGTTGACCTCGTTGACGTCGAAGCCGGCACGGCCAAGACGCTTGGTGAAGGCGGGATTCGGCCCTGATGACCAGACCGCCAGCACGCCGCCCGGCCGCAGTGCCGCCTTCGCCGCCGCCAATCCGCTCGCACTGTAGAGCGCGTCATTGCCCTTTCGCGTCAGCCCCTCCGGGCCGTTGTCGACGTCGAGCAGGATCGCATCGAACGCCGAGCCCTTCGCCCGGATAACTTCGCCGACATCGATCTCGCGGATGCTGACCCTGGCGTCATCGAGGCTGTCGCCGAAGACTTCCGCCATCGGGCCGCGGGCCCAGGTCACCACCGCCGGCACCAGTTCGGAGACTACGATCTTCGCCTTGGCTCCGAGCACGGCAAGCGCCGCGCGCAGCGTAAAGCCCATGCCGAGGCCGCCGACGAGGACGACCGGCTTTGCGACCGTCTCGATCTGCTTCGCTGCCAGTGTCGCGAGCGCGGCTTCGGAGCCCGACAGGCGGTTGTTCATCAGCTCGTTGGTGCCGAGCTTGATCGAAAACTCCTTGCCCCGCCGCATCAGGCGGAGCTCTTCGTCGGAGCCGGGGATCTTGGCGGTGTCGATTTTTTCCCAGGGAATCATGGGAGACGTTTAGCACGATTGGGCAGGCGGTCACCCGCCGGCCCAGACATCCAGCACGTAGCGGTTCTTCGTACCCATCTCCTCGATCCAGCGGGCGCCCGCAGCCGCATCGCTACCGCTCTTCTCGCGGTAGATTGCAACCAGCGCCGCCTTCACGTCCGGCTCCATCTTGCTGCCGTCACCGCAGACATAAACAATCGCGCCCCGCTCGATCAGCGGCCAGACCTTGTCCTTCTGCGCGGCAAGCATGTGCTGCACATAGGTCTTCGGTCCTTCCGCCCGCGAGAACGCAGTGAACAACTCGGTGATGCCGCTCGCAGCCAGCGCCTTCAACTCGTCAGCATAGAGAAAATCCTGATCGGGATGGCGGCAGCCGAAGAACAGCATGGAGGGTCCGAGGCTGACGCCCTTCGCCTTGCGCGCGGCGCGCTCCTGGAGGAAGCCGCGGAACGGCGCGAGTCCCGTGCCGGGGCCGATCATGATAACAGGCACCGATGGATCGTCGGGCAGCCGGAAGCCGGCCTTGGTCTCGCGTACGGTGGCGTAGACCATATCGCCCGCACGCCGGTTGGCGAGATAGTTCGAGCAGATGCCCTTGTAGGTGCCGCGCCCTGAGGCTGCCGGTCCTTCGACCACGCCAACAGTGACGCTGCAACGCGCGGGATCGACCGAGGGCGAGGATGAGATCGAGTAATAGCGCGGTGCCAGCAGCGAGAGCATCTCCAGATACGCGTGGAACGGCAGCTCGCAGGCCGGATATTCAAGCAGCAGGTCGAATACGGATTTGCGCTTCGTCAAGATCTCGGAGCGGTAACGTTCCAGCGGCTCGGGCTCCTCGCCGACGAAAGCCAGCAGCTTCGGCTTGGTGACCGGGCAGCGGGTGTGCTCGGCCATGATCTGGATCTGCTTCCGTGTCGCCACCTGCTGCAACTCGACGAACTCGCTGAGCAGGCGGCCGACCGATACCGCCTCACCGACCGGCAATTGCGCGCGCCGACCTTCGGCGACCTGAAGCCTGATCTGATCCGCCGGCAGGAAGCCGAAGCGGCGGGCAACGGAATCCACCAGCGTCGGGTCGTTGCGCGGCACGACGCTCAAATGATCGCCGACGCGGTAGGCGATATTGGCCGGTAGCTGTACCTCGATATGGCGTGTCGATCGCTCCGACGGATTGGCGCCGGCCTTGTTCTGAAGCTCGTCGTTGGTCAGCACCTTCATCGCGACCGCGCCGCCCTGGGCGACGATGGTGTTGACGGCGGTCACCGCGACAGGCTCGATCGCGTAGAGCGGATCGTCCTCCGCGGTGCGCGTAAAATTCCAGTCGATGCCGAATTCCTTGGTCGCGACCTGAGCGGCCGCCGGGAACCATTTCTGGAACTGGCCGTCGAGATCGCTGCGTGCATCGCCCTCGCCGCGCGGGAAGACCGCGCGTGCGCCATGCTTGGCCAATTGCTCATCGATGAAGCGCGGCACCGATTGATAGGTGGCGGCCCAGTCGCTGTTGCCGCAGCCGAACACGGCGTAACGCACGCCGGCAAACGCATCGTTCGGCAGATCCTCGCCGAGCCATTTGACGAATTGCGTCGCATTGTCGGGCGGGGCGCCATTATAGGACGCGCAGATGATCAGCACGCCGCCTTCCTGCGGCAGCTTGCCGACATAGTCGTCGAGCGGGCCGAGATGCACGGCAAAGCCGTTGATTTCGGCAAGATCGGCCATGCGCGTTGCAAGCTCCTCGGCCGTGCCGAGATTCGAGCCGTACAGCACCAGCATCGGCGTGTTGTGACCGGGCCGCGTGGTCGGCTGACGTGGCGCCCTTGGCGCAGAGGCCGCGGTTGCGACAGGGCCGCCATAAGCGCCGCGCTCGCGATCGGCGCGCGGCCGCACCTTGATCTTGAAGCCTTCCGGCTTCATCGTCAGCGTTTCCTTCAGGTGCATCTGATAGCGCTGATGGTCGATCAGCTTGAAGCGCTGCAGGATCATGCCGAGCGCGAGCGCGGCCTCGTGCATGGCAAAGCCACGGCCGATGCAGGCGCGCTGGCCGTTGCCGAACGGCTTCCAGGCATTGATCGGCCGCTTGGCTTCGGCTTCCTTGCTGAAATTCTCGGGGTCGAAGGCATCGGGATTGGGTCCCCAGACGCTGGGGTCGCGATGCAGCGCCGTCACCAGGATCGTGATGAACGTGCCTTTCCTGAGCTTGTACTTGCCGCCGCCAATGGTCTCATCGTTGAGCGGCGAGATGCCATAGGCGGGCGCCGGCGGCCACAGCCGCAGCGCCTCCTTCAGGATCTGCGTGATGTAGGTGAGCTGCGTCACCTGCTGATAGGTCGGCTTGGCGTTGACGTCAGGGCCGAAGACGCGATCGACCTCGTCATAGGCCTTCTTGAGAATGTCCGGGTGCTTGAGCAGCGCATAGAGCGTGTAGGACAACAGGCCGCTTGTGGTCTCGTGGCCCGCGATCAGGAAGGTGTTGATCTGGTAGCGGATGTTGACGTCATCGAGCTGATCGCCGGTCGAGCGGTCGACGCCGGTCATCATCGCTGCGAGCATGTCCTTCTTGTCGTCAATGCCTTCGGCACTCTTGCGGCGCTCGGCGATGATCTCGTCGACCATCCTGTTCATGAAGTCGACGTCTTCGCCGAGCGTCTTGCGTCGCTTCTGCATCCAGAGCTGCTCGAACGGCAGGCCGCGCGTCATCATGATGGTTTCGAGCGAGCGCACCAGTGACTCGACGAAGGGATGGTAGTCGCGTCGATAAAACGAGTTGAAGCGATAGTCGAAGCCGCACAGGCCGATCGTGTCGAGTGTCAGCGCAGTCATGTCGTGAACGACGTCGATCTCGTCGTCGGCGTTGAGCCGCTCCCACTTGTGGACGAGCTGTTCGGCGATATCGACCATGCTCGGATGGTAGGACTGCATGGCGCGGTTGCCGAAGGGCTGAAGCAGGATGTTGTGCGCCTTGCTCCAGTTCGGCTCCTTGGTATCCGCCGTGAACAGACCATCGCCGCCAACGGCGCGCACGCGCCGCAGCGCACCGCGCACCGTCTTGTCGAAGCGCTTCTCGTCGGAGAGCTCGTCGACGAGATCATGACCGGACACGACAACGATCGGCGAACCCATCATGTCGAGCCAGAAGATCGGCCCCAGCTCCTTGGCAAGCCGCGTCAGATGCTGCACCGGCGCAGCCGAGTCCAGTGACAGCATGTTGCCGACCACCGGCTTGGTCGGCGGCTGCGGAATCGGATCCAGACGGTTCTTCGATGACATTGCTACGCTTCCCCCTGCTCGCAATGACGAGCTAACCAAACCGCCTTCTACGCCATTCGATCAAGATGGCGCTGACCTCTTCCGGCTTCTCCTGCTGCGTCCAATGGCCGCTGTCCTTCACCAGGTACTTCTCGAGGTCAGCCACCAGTCTCTCCATGCCGTCGGCCGCCGACGGCGGCAGCACCGCGTCGTTCTCTGCCATGATCATCAGCGACGGTACGGCGATGTGGTGATCCAGCCCCTTCGAGCGTTCCCAATTGCGAGTGAAATTGCGATACCAGTTGATGCCGCCGGTGAAGCCGGTCGTCGTGAAGGTGTCCACGAACACCTTCTTCTCGTCGGCCGACAGGATCGGCGTGCGCGGATCGACCTTGGCATCATAGGCTGCGATCATTTGCGGAAACGCCAGATTGGTCTTTGACGATGCGCCAACGCCGGCAATCGGCGGCTCCTCCGATTTCGCCGCCGGCCGCGGGAGCGGCTTGCGCATGAAGGCATCAAACGTCTGCTCGACGCGGCTGCCGAAAATCCTGTCCGGCTGGCGCGCGGGGTCCTGGAACTGGACGATGTACATGTCGTCGCCGAAGCGCTGGCGGAACAGCGCGATCGGATCCATCGGCGCGCGGTCCCAATGCGGCGTGTTGACGCCGACGACACCGGCCACGCGTGTGGGATGCCGCAGCGGCATCTGCCAAACGACGAAGCCGCCCCAATCATGGCCGACGAAGATCGCCTTCTTGATGTCAAGATGGTCGAGCAGCCCGACGAGATCGCCCGTCAGATGCTCCATGTCATAGGCCTCCACCGGCTCAGGCCGGTCGGTTGCGCCATAGCCGCGCTGATCAGGCGCGATCACGCGGATGCCGGCTTCGCTCAGTGCCTTGATCTGGTGGCGCCAGGAGAAGGCGAGCTCCGGCCAGCCATGGCACAGCACGACCGGCGGCTTGTCGGTGGCAGGGCCCGCCTCGTAATAGCCCATGCGGATTCCGTTCGTCTGCGCGAACTGGAGCGGCGGCATTTCGATCATTACAAAAATCCTGACTTGCTATTCAGCCGCGCCCTTGACGTCGGTCGCGGGCGGCGCATAGGCCGCCTCCAACGCCGCGAACTCCTCCGGCAGCATGTCGCACATCACCTGCACGTGCGGAATGATGTTGGCGCCGACGATGAAGCCGAAATCGAGCTGGTCCCGGTAGCTCTGCACGGTGATGTTGAGCGCCTGTCCGTGGGTCGAGATCGAGACCGGGAAGATGTGCAGCAGCTCGGCGCCGGCGGCATAAAGCGTCTGCCGCGGCCCCGGAACGTTGGACACCGTGATGTTGGCCGCCGGCGGCAGCACGTCCGACAGGTCCGAGCGACTGTAGAGCAGCGCCAGGATCTGAACGATGATCGGCGCTCCCAGCATCGAGATGTTGGAGACTTGCGGCATCAAGGCCCGCAGCGGATGCGACATCTCCTTTGACTTGGTCGACTGCGCGATGATGGCTTCCAGCCGCGCCTTGGGATCCGCGATATTGGTCGCGATCGAGCAGATCATGCCGAACACCTGGTTGTTGGCCTCGGTGTTGCCCTCCTCGCGGAGCGAGATCGGGACTGCAGCGGTCAACGATTTCGCGGGCAGCGTGCCGTACTGCAGGAGATAGCGGCGGACCACGCCTGAGGCGAGCGCCAGCACGACGTCGTTGAGCTTGCCGCCGGCCTGCTTGGCCAGTGCCTTGGAGCGCGACAGCGAGATCGACACGCCGGCGAAGCTTCGCTCCGACGAGATCGTCTTGTTGAGCATGGTCGGCGGTGACACCATGCTGGCGAGGCTTTCGCGCGACTTAGGATCGGAGATCTTGCCGAGCACGTCGGAGACGCTCTTGACCATGGTCGGGATGTTGCCGGCGAAGCGCACCGCGCTCTCGATCTGGTACATCGCGTTGTCGAACAGGATCGAGCCGATATCGCTCTTGCCAGTGCGCGGCAGTTGCAGATTCTTCGCAGCCGCCGAAGCATCGAGCGGTTGGCTGAAGAGCTGCTGATAGGAATCGAGCAGGTTGGCTGCGATGTCGCGAGGCTCCTGTCCGGGTTTCGATCCGCCCGTCGGCGGCTCGACCTTCCGCGGGACCGGCGAGATGTCGTAGATCATGTTGGTCAGGGCCGCACCGGCACCGCCGTCGATGGCGGCATGGTGCATCTTGGAATAGAGCCCAACCTCATTGTCCTTCATGCCCTCGAACACATAGAACTCCCAGAGCGGGCGGGCACGGTTGAGGAGCTTGGCATGCATCCAGCCGACGATGCGCTCGAGCGTGGCGCGGTCGCGCGGCGCGGGCAGGCTGGCACGGAAGATATGACGGTCGATATCGAACTGGTCGTCCTCGACCCAGGTCGGATGATCGATGTCGAGCGGCGCCTTCTCCAGGCGCGCCTTGAGGATCGGCGCGATGTGCAGCCGCGAGACGATCATCGCCTTGAAGTCTTCGAAGAAGTCGCCCTTGTAGTCGTCGGGCAAGCGAAAGATCGCCATGCTGCCGACATGCATCGGCATCTCAGGCGTTTCCAGATAGAGAAATGACGCGTCCAGCGACGACAGTTTCTTACCGTCAGCCATAGTTCCCTCCGCTTGGCTTCGACTGGCGCCTTGCTGGCGCTTCTCGTCAGGCCGATACTGCCCGCTCCGGCGGGGCATATGCAATGGCAAACGGCCCGGCCCGATCAAATGGCCAGAACTCCCCCTCCGGTTGCGCCAGGCGATCAGCCACGGCCCACAAGGCGGCTGGGTTCACCCCGAGCCCGATATGGCTGGCGAAATACACTTCGATATTCTCGGCGCACTCGGAGGGGCGCAACAGGCAGGTCCGCCAGTTCACAACGCCGTCGGCGCGCGAATAGATCGACGTCGCCGGCACCTTGAGATCCCCGGCGATCGCCTCGCGCAGTTCGGCAAAGTCCTCGACCCGCTCGCCGGATAACGCCTCGTACAGCGCGGTCGCATTGGTCGCCCGCACATCGTTGGCGAAAGGGCTGCCGAGCGTGATGACAGAGCGGACCATCTCGGGAGCCTGAAGTGCGAGATCCCTGGCATAGACACCACCGAGGCTCCACCCGACCAGGCTGACCTTGCGTCCACTCGCGACATGGATCTCGGCGAGACGGGCGCGCAAGGCTTCCCGCATCCGCGTCAGGCCGCCGAGATTGCGGCCCATCCGCCAGGCATGGGCCTCGTAGCCGAGCTCGCCGAGATAGCGCCGTATCGGCGCCATCGACAGATCGCTGGCGAGAAAGCCCGGCAGCGCCAGCACCGGATGGCCGTCGCCCCTGGGCGCGCGCATCAGCAGCGGCGACAGCAGCACGCTCGCGTTGAATTCGAACAGGCCGCGCGCCTCGGCGAGCAGCAGGCCAAGCGCCGGCGGACGAAGCCGGCCCGAGCCTGGCGCCCCGTCGCGCGCGTCGGGCATTACTTCTTCTTGTCGCTGCTGCGCGGGCCGCCGAGACCGGCCATGGTCACGAACATGTCCTGAAACCGCTCCGCCAGCTTGGGATCGAAAGTGAACCAGCTCTGGATCAGCGATTCCGGCGAGACCTTTTCGATGTTGCTCAGGACCTGCTGCTGGAGCTTGTCCATCACCGCCGTCTGCATCGGCGACACATCAGGCAATCCGAAGAACTGGCGGGCCTCGAGGGGGGTGCAGTCGATTTCGATATTAACTTTCATGTCCCCTCCGGATGAGATTCGAGCGGCGTCACACAGTATCGCCGCGACATGGCGTGCGACGCAAGCGACCTGAGCCGGGGGCGGACGCACGGCTTGCGCAATCAGCGCATATGGTCAATCAAATTATCCGCGCCAATGGGCGGCGGCGGGCCGTTTCCACCCGTATTTTCGAGGCCCGACCGGGCCGAAAGTCCAATGTCGCTCGCGCGCCTCTCTCCCCTAAAAGCCGGTCAGCATTGCTGCACAGCGGTGCAACTTGGCGCGTTCCTTGCTGGAAAGGCGCTTGCACGGGTCAAGAACTCTGGGCAACATGGATCGATCGGCCCCGCCGAACAATCAAAAATGACGGTCGGGGCGAGTTGAGAGGGTCAAGAATGTCAGTCGGACGAAGTCTGTTTGCGGCGACGCTCGCCGGTGTGCTTACGTTGGCGGTCTCGCCGGCGTCGAGCCAGACGCTGCGCTACGCCAACCAGGGTGAGCTGAAGTCGCTCGACCCCTATACGCTGAACGAGTCCACAACCAGCGCGCATCTCGGCCATGCCTATGAGGGCCTGGTTGCCCGCGACAAGGACCTGAAGATCATCCCGGCGCTCGCCGAAAGCTGGGAGATCCCGGAGCCGACGCGCTGGCGCTTTCATCTGCGCAAGGGCGTCAAATTCCACAACGGTGACCCCTTCACCGCGGACGATGTCGTGTTCTCGGCCGACCGCGTGCGGGCGAAAGGTTCAAACTTCCTCAGCCGCGTCCCGGCCGATGCCAAGGTCGTCAAGATCGACGATTACACCGTCGATTTCATTCTGACCTCGCCCAATCCCATCCTGACGGCGCTGTGGGCGACCTGGTACATCATGGACAAGAAATGGGCAGAGGCGAACGATGCAGTGGCGCCGACACCGGCGGCCGCTACGACCCCGAGCTACGCCTCGCTTCATGAAAATGGCACAGGTCCCTTCACCATCGAGAGCCATCAGCCGGGCGTGAAGACCGTCTTCAAGGCCAACCCGAACTGGTGGCGCAAGCCGGAACACAATCTGAAGGAGATCGTTTTCACGCCGATTGCAAACCCGGCTACGCGAGTGGCGGCGCTGCTCTCGGGCGAGGTCGACGTGATCGAACCGGTTCCGGTCCAGGACATCGAACGCGTCAAAGCGAGCCCCAACGCCACTGTGCTTACGGGGCCTGAACTCCGCACGCTCTTCGTTGGCATGGATCAGGCGCGCGACGAGCTCCTGTATTCCAACGTCAAGGGCAAGAACCCGTTCAAGGACGTTCGCGTCCGTGAAGCGGTCTACCGGGCGATCGACGTCGACCTTATCAAGAATCGCGTCATGCGCGGCCTCTCCACGCCGTCCGCATTGATGGTCGCACCAGAGATCTTTTCCGCGAAGGACTTGACTCGGCCGAAGTTCGATCCCGACGCCGCCAAGAAGCTTCTGGCAGACGCAGGCTATGCTGACGGTTTCGAGGTGACGATGGACTGCCCGAACGATCGCTACGTCAATGACGCCGCGATCTGCCAGGCGATTGTCGGCATGCTCGCCCGCATCAACATCAAGGTAGACCTGCAGGCGCAACCGAAGGCCCAGTATTTCGCCAAGGTGCTCAAGCCCGGCGGCTACAAGACTTCGCTGTACATGCTGGGCTGGACCCCGGATACGCTCGATTCCCAGAATGTGCTGCACGACATCATGGGCTGCCGCGACGATCCCAAGGATCCCAATCGAGGTGAAGCCAATCTCGCCGGCTATTGCAACAAGCAGTTCGACGAGCTCGCCGACAAGGTCCTCGTGGAATCCGATACGGCCAAGCGCGATCTCCTGATCAAGCAGGCTTTCGAGCTCTCGATGAAGGACTGGGCCTATGTCCCGCTGCACCAGCAGGCGCTCGCCTGGGGCGTGTCGAAGAAGGTGAAGCTGACCCAGGGTGCGGACAACATGGTCAGGCTCTACTGGGCGACCATGCAAGGCGAGTAGGTGTCGACAAGTTGTGGAGTCCCGGAAGCCATCGCTTTCAAGATCTGGCTTCCGGGACTTGCTATTTCGGGCTAACGCAATGATGCGTGCTGTTGAAGAGATGTGAAAGGAACAGATGCTCGCTTTCACACTGCGCCGGGCCATCCAGGCTATCGGCGTCATGATCGCCGTTGGAATCATCGCGTTCTCGATGTTCCGCTTCGCCGGCGATCCCGTGAACCAGATGGTCGGGATGGACACATCGGGCGCCGAACGCGCCGCGATCCGCAAATCGCTCGGCCTCGACGATCCCGTGCTCGTGCAGTTCGGCCGCTATATCGGCAACGCTGCGCAATTCAAGTTCGGCGTGTCCTATCAGTTCCGCCTGCCGGTCACGAACCTGCTGATGGAGCGGATGCCGGCGACGCTCGAGCTGGCCATCGTTGCCACGATCTTTGCGATGCTCAGCGGCATCCTGATGGGCGTCTATTCCGCGCTACGCCGCGACAGCTGGCTCGCGCATGTCTTCCAGGCTGTCTCGCTGATCGGCATCTCGCTGCCGACCTTCCTGATCGGCGTCCTCATGATCTACCTGTTCTCGGTAACGCTCGGCTGGCTGCCCTCGTTCGGGCGGGGCGACGTCGTGCATATCGGCTGGTGGACGACGGGACTGCTGACGCTGTCAGGCCTGAAGGCGCTGATCATGCCTTCGATCACGCTTGGCCTGTTCCAGATGACGCTGATCATGCGCCTCGTCCGCGCCGAGATGCTCGAAGTGATGCGGACCGACTACATCCGCTTCGCGCGCGCTCGCGGGCTGACCACGCGGGCGATCCATTTCGGCCACGCGCTGCGCAACACGCTGGTTCCGGTGATCACCGTCGCCGGCCTGCAATTTGGCTCGGTCATTGCTTTCGCGATCATCACCGAAACCGTGTTCCAGTGGCCGGGCATGGGACTTCTGTTCGTGCAGGCCGTTCAGAACGTCGATATCCCGATCATGGCGGCCTATCTGATGATGGTGTCGCTGATCTTCGTCACCATCAACCTCGTGGTTGATCTCCTCTACACCATCGTCGATCCGCGGCTGCGCTCGACGGTCAGCCGGGCGCACTGACATGAGCGAGGCCGTCGTTCCCCACCCGACCGAGAAACGCCCCGCGGCGGCGCCTGGCTGGTTCAGGCGCGCGCTCGACAGCGACCTGTTCTATTCGTTCCGCCGCTCCAAGGTCACCATGATCGCGGCCGGCGTGACGCTGCTGTTCTTCCTGATCGCGATCTTTGCCTCGGTGCTGTCGGTGCAGAATCCGTTCGACCCGGCGCAGCTGCAGCTGATGAATTCGCGCATCTCGCCGCTCTGGACCGCCGACGGCCAGAGCCCGTTCCTGCTCGGCACCGACGAGCAGGGGCGCGACGTGCTGTCGGCGATCCTCTACGGCCTGCGCATTTCGCTGCTGGTCGGCGTGCTCGGCGTGGTCCTGTCCGGTGCGATCGGCATCATGCTCGGGCTGACGGCCGGCTATTTCGGCGGCGCCGTCGATGGACTGATCATGCGCATCGCCGACGTGCAGCTTTCTTTTCCCGCCATCCTGATCGCGCTTCTGATCAACGGCATCGCCAAATCGGTCTTTGGCAACAAGCTCGACGAGATGAGCATGCTGGCGGTCCTGGTCTTTGCGATCGGCCTGAGCTTTTGGGTACAATATGCGCGCACGGTGCGGGGCTCGGTTCTGGTCGAAAAGAACAAGGATTATGTCGCGGCCGCGCAATTGATCGGCCTGCCCGCCCCCGTGATCATGCTGCGCCATGTGCTGCCGAACACCACGGGGCCGATCCTCGTGATCGCCACGATCAACCTCGCCCTCGCCATCATCACCGAGGCGACGCTGTCGTTCCTTGGCTCGGGCATGCCCGAGACCATGCCCTCGCTCGGCACGCTGATCCGCATCGGCAATGGCTATCTGTTCGCAGGCGAATGGTGGATCGTCGCCTTCCCCGGGATTGCGCTCGCGGCGCTGATCCTGTCGATCAACCTGCTCGGCGACTGGCTGCGCGACGCGCTCAACCCGAAACTTCGATGAGTCTACATCGTTCATGACCGAACCCGTTCTCTCCGTCCGCAATCTCCAGGTGGAGTTCGCCTCCCGCCGCGGCACGCTGCGCGCCATCGACGGCGTCTCCTTCGACATCGCCAAGGGCGAAGTGCTGGGCGTCGTCGGCGAATCCGGCGCCGGGAAGTCGGTGACGGGCCTTTCGGTGATCGGCCTGATCGACCCGCCGGGCCGCATCGCCGGCGGCGAAATTCGCCTCGCGGGCCTCCGCATCGACAATCTGCCGCCGGAGGAGATGCGCCGCGTGCGCGGGAAACGCATCGGCATGATCTTCCAGGATCCGCTGACATCGCTCAATCCGCTGTACAAGGTCGGCGACCAGATCATCGAGACGATCCGGACCCATCTCAATCTGTCCGAACAGGCCGCGCGCCGCCGCGCCATCGACCTGCTCGCCGAAGTCGGCATCCCGGCACCGGACAAGCGCATCGACGGCTACCCACATGAATTTTCCGGCGGCATGCGCCAGCGCGTGGTGATTGCGCTCGCGATCTGCGCCGAGCCGGAGCTGATCATCGCGGACGAGCCGACCACCGCGCTCGACGTCTCCGTCCAGGCGCAGATCATCTCGCTGATCAAGCGGCTCGGCCGCGACCACGGCACCGCCGTGATGCTGGTGACCCACGACATGGGCGTCATCGCCGAGACCTCGGACCGCGTCGCGGTGATGTATGCCGGCCGCGTCGCCGAGATCGGCCCGGTGCAGGACGTCGTCAGGAATCCGCTGCACCCCTACGCCAAGGGCCTGATGGGTGCGATCCCGACGCTTGCCGGTGACGACAAGCGCCTGGTGCAGATCCCCGGCTCGATGCCGCGGCTCTCGAACATCCCGCGCGGCTGCTCGTTCAATCCGCGCTGCGGCTCTGCCTTCGATCGTTGCCGGGTGGACCGGCCGGAGCCGCTGTCGCACGATGCGCAATCGGTCGCCTGCCATCTCTTTGACCCCGCATCGGCGGAGACCGCGGCATGAGCACCCCCTTCGTCCAGGGCACAAATCTGCGCCGCGTCTTCGACGTTTCAAAGCCCTGGCTCAACCGCGTGCTCGAGGGCGGCCAACTCGAATATCTCAAGGCCGTCGACGGCGTCACCTTCGACATCAAGAAGGGCGAGACCTTTGCGCTGGTCGGCGAGTCCGGCTCGGGCAAGACCACGGTGGCGCGGATGGTGGTCGGCCTGTTGCCGCCGAGCTCCGGCGACGTCCTGATCGACGGCATCTCGATGACCGATCCGCGGCAGGCCCAGGCCCGCCGCAAGCTGCGCCGCCGCATCCAGATGATCTTCCAGGATCCCTATGCGAGCCTGAACCCGCGCTTCCGGGTTGATGCCATCATCTCCGAGCCGATCCGCGCCTTCGACCTGATCCAGGGCGAACGCGACATCCAGGCCCGCGTCGGCGAGTTGCTCACCCTCGTCGGCCTGCATCCCGACGACCGGTTGAAATTCCCGCACGAATTCTCCGGCGGCCAGCGCCAGCGCATCGCGATCGCGCGGGCGCTCGCCTCCGACGCCGAATTCATCGTCTGTGACGAGCCGACTTCCGCGCTCGACGTCTCCGTGCAGGCGCAGATCCTGAACCTGATGCGCGACCTCCAGGACAAGTTCGGCCTGACCTACATGTTCATCAGCCATAACCTTGCCGTGGTCCGCCACATGGCGAGCCGGGTCGGCGTGATGTATCTCGGCCGCATCGTCGAGATCGCGGAGGGGCGCGAGCTGTTTGCCCGGCCACGCATGCCCTACACCAAGATGCTGCTGGGCGCCGTGCCAGACCTCGCCATGAGCGGCCGCCAGCGCATTCCGGTGAAGGGCGAGATCCCGAACCCGATCAATCCGCCCGCTGGCTGCGCCTTCAATCCGCGTTGCCCGCTGGCGTTCGAGCTCTGCCGCAAGGAAGTTCCAAAGCTGATCGACGGCGTCGCCTGCCATGCCGTGAACACCGCGCCGGTCCCGGCATAACGCGCGCGTGCCATGCGGCCTGTGCATTTGGCATCCCAGCGCCTGATGTGATCAATTGCGCGCGCCGCAAATGAGGTAGCCCATGGCCAGCAAAGTCAATCCAGACCCTTTCACGACGCGTCCCGAGATCGAGGGCACGTTCGGGGTCGTCGCGTCAACGCACTGGATCGCGACTGCCGTCGGCATGGCTATCCTGGAAAAGGGCGGCAACGCATTCGATGCGGGCGTCGCCACCGCCTTCACCCTTCAGGTGGTCGAGCCCCATCTGAACGGTCCCGGCGGCGATGTGCCCATCATCGTGCACGACGTGAAACGTGGTAGCACCGAGGTGATCTGCGGCCAGGGCCCGGCCCCGGCGCGCGCCACCATCGCCCATTACAAGAGCGAAGGTCTCGACATGGTACCAGGCACCGGCCTGCTCGCCGCCTGCGTTCCCGGCACCTTCGAGTCCTGGATGATGCTGCTGCGTGACTACGGCACGATGCGCGTGCGCGACGTGCTGGAGCCCGCGATCTCCTATGCGCGCGACGGCTACCCGCTGGTGGAGCGCGCCTGCGCGACGATCCAGACCGTCGAGCAATTGTTCCGCAAGCACTGGCCAACCTCCGCTGCGGTTTATTTGCCGAACGGCGAGGTGCCGAAGCCCGGCACGATCTTCACCAACAAGACGCTGGCTGCAACCTACACCCGGATTCTGAACGAGGCCGAGAGCGGTGGCGGTGGTCGCGACGCCGAGATCGAGCGGGCGCGCAAAGCCTGGTCGAAAGGCTTCGTCGCGGAAGCGATCGACAAGTTCTGCCGGACGCAGGAGGTGATGGACGTCAGCGGCTCGCCGCATCGTGGCGTGCTCTCCGCCGACGACATGGCGCGCTGGCAGCCGACGGTCGAAGCACCGCTCACCTACGATTATGGCCGCTACACAGTCTGCAAGGCCGGCGTCTGGAGCCAGGGCCCGGTGACGCTCCAGCAGCTCGCGCTGTTGAAGGGTTTTGCGCTCGACGGGCTCGATCCGACCGGGCCGGAGTTCATCCACCTCCAGATCGAATGCGCGAAGCTAGCCTTCGCCGACCGCGAAAAATTCTACGGCGACCCCAAATTCTCCGACATCCCGATCGGAACGCTGCTGTCGGACGCATACAACGACGAGCGCCGCAAGCTCGTCACCGAGAAGGCGTCGCTCGATTTCGTGCCCGGTTCGATCGAAGGTTTTGGCGGCGTGGTCAAGCTGCGCCGCGCTGAGGGCCAACGCGAGGCGGTTGGCGCGCTCGGCGCCGGCGAGCCGACGGTGGGGCGCTTCGGCGAGGTGCGCGGCGACACCGTGCATTTCGACATCATCGACAAGGCCGGCAACATGGTGTCCTCGACACCGTCGGGCGGCTGGCTGCAATCCTCCCCTGTTATTCCCGAACTGGGCTTCTGTCTCGGCAGCCGCGCCCAGATGTTCTGGCTGGAGGAAAATCATCCTGGCTCGCTCGCACCCGGCAAGCGGCCGCGCACCACGCTGTCGCCGACCATGGCACTGCGCGACGGCGAGCCTTACCTCGCCTGGGGTTCGCCCGGCGGCGACCAGCAGGACCAGTGGATCACGCAGTTCTTCCTGCGCCACGTCCATTGCAAACTCAATCTCCAGGAGTCGATCGACGCACCGGCCTGGCACTCCGAGCATTTCCCGATCTCGTTCTGGCCGCGCACCGCGCGTCCCGGCGTGCTCGTGGTCGAGAACCGCGTGCCGAAGGCAACGATCGAGAATTTGCGCGAGCGTGGCCATATCGTCGAAGTCGGGCCCGACTGGTCGGAGGGTCGGCTCACCGCGGCCTCACGCGTCGGCGTGCGCCGCCGTGCCGCCGCCAATCCGCGCGGCATGCAGGGCTACGCCGCGGGACGCTGAAGGCAACACATGACCTGGTCGATCATTGCGCGAGATCCTGCCACCGGCCAGTTCGGCATTGCGGTCGCGACCCGCTTCTTCGCCGTCGGCGCGCGTGTGCCCTACATTGCCGCCGGCCTCGGCGCGATCGCCACGCAGGCCTTCGTCAATCCCTATTACGGCATCGACGGCGTCAAGTTGCTGCGCGAAGGCCTGAACGCGCATGACGTGCTCGCAGCGCTGCTTGCGACCGACGACGGCCGTGAGAGCCGGCAGATCCACATCATGGATGCGAGCGGCGCGATTGCCGCGCATACGGGGCGCGACTGCATCGACTGGTGCGGACATATCGCCGGCAGCGGCTTCTCGATCGCGGGCAACATGCTCGCCGGCGCCGACGTCCTCGCGGAGACGGCGAAGACCTACCTTGCCAATGACAGCCTGCCCTTCCCGCGCCGGCTGCTCGCAGCGATGCGCGCCGGCGAAGCCGCGGGCGGAGACAAGCGCGGCAAGCAATCCGCCGCGCTGCTGATCCATGGCGAAGAGGAATGGCCGGCGCTGGACATCCGCGCCGACGACCATCCCGACCCGCTCGGCGAGCTCGAGCGGCTCGAAAGGGTCAGTCACGAACTCTGGGTCCATTTCCGCCCGTCCATGCCGACCCGGCAGAACCCGGCCGGCAACACCGATCGCAGCGTCATCGAGGCCAGCATCGCTGCGGCGCGGGCGAGACAAGCATGAGTGCGAGCCATCTCATCGAGATCAAGGAGCTGCGCATCCGCTTTCACGGCGATGACGGTCGCATCACCCACGCCGTCGATAGCGTCGATCTCAGCGTGGCCAATGGCGCGACCCTCGGTCTCGTCGGCGAATCCGGTTGCGGTAAGAGCGTAACGTCGCTGGCGATCATGGGCCTGCTGCCGAAGCAGACGACTGAGATTACCGGCGCGATCCGCTTCGACGGTTTCGATCTGCTGAAGACCCCGGACCAGACGCTGCGGGATCTCCGCGGTAACCGGCTCGCGATGATCTTTCAGGAGCCGATGACGTCGCTCAATCCGAGTTTTACGATCGGCGACCAGATCATCGAGACGATCTTGCGCCATCGCGGCGGTTCGCGGAAAAGCGCACGAGATCGTGCAATCGAGTTGCTACGCCGCGTGCACATCCCCTCGCCGGAGCGGCGGATCGACGAATATCCGCACAAGCTTTCCGGCGGCATGCGCCAGCGCGTGATGATTGCGATGGCGCTCGCCTGTGATCCGCAGCTGCTGATCGCGGACGAGCCGACCACGGCGCTCGACGTCACCTTGCAGGCCCAGATCCTGGAGCTGATGCGGGAGTTGAAGGCCGCCAGCGGCGCCGCCATCATCCTGATCACCCACGATCTCGGCGTCGTGGCCGAAGTCTGCGACGAGGTCGCGGTGATGTATGCCGGCGAGATCGTCGAGCGCGCGCCGGTGGATGAGCTGTTCTCCGCGCCGCAACACCCCTACACGGTCGGCCTGCTCGGCTCGATCCCGCGGCTCGACCACCGTGCCGAGCAGCTTGCGACGATTGAAGGCATGGTGCCGAACATGGCGCAGCCGCCCGCCGGCTGTCGCTTCGCCGCGCGCTGTCCCTTCGTGCTGGAGGCCTGCACCAAGGCGCCACCGCCGCTGGTAGCCGTCAGCCCCGACCACGTCTCGCGCTGCATCCGCGCACCGCTCGAATTACTGGTGTCGTAATGGCGCTGCTCGAGGTCAAAGGCCTGGTCAAGCACTTCGTCGCCGAGCGCTCGTTGCTCGGCAGGGCGCGCGCGCATGTCAAAGCCGTCGACGGCGTGTCCTTTTCGCTCGAGGCCGGCAAGACGCTTGCCTTGGTCGGCGAGTCCGGTTGCGGCAAGTCCACGGTCAGCCGCCTGGTGCTGCGGCTGATCGAACCCGATGCAGGCAGTGTACGGTTCGACGGCCGCGACCTGCTCTCGCTCGATGCCAACGCGCTCCGCAAATTCCGCCGCGAGGCGCAGATCATTTTCCAGGACCCTTACGCCTCGCTCAATCCGCGCATGACGGTTGCGCAGATCCTGACCGAGCCGCTGGCGCTGCACGATCTCGTCCCGCCGGCGCAGCGGCCTCGGCGCGTCGCGGAGCTGCTGCGATTGGTGGGGCTCGAGCCGCGGCTGGCGCGGCGCTATCCCCACGAATTCTCCGGCGGCCAGCGCCAGCGCATCGCGATTGCGCGCGCGCTCGCGGTCGAGCCAAGGCTGATGATCTGCGACGAGCCGGTCTCGGCGCTCGACGTCTCGATCCGCTCGCAGATTTTGAACCTGCTGCGCGAGCTCCAGGATAGGCTTGGCCTGGCCTACATCTTCGTTTCGCATGACCTCGCCGTGGTCAAGCACATCGCCGACCGCGTTGCGGTGATGAATCTCGGCTGCATTGTCGAAGAGGCCGACGCCGGCGCGTTGTTCGCCCAGCCCCGCCACCCCTATAGCCGCGCTCTGCTGTCGGCGATTCCGCTGCCCCAGCCCCACGCCAAGCGGGCGAAATTCGTCCTGCAAGGCGAGATCCCGAGCGCGCTCAATCCGCCGGCCGGTTGCCGCTTTCACACCCGCTGCCCCTTCGTGATCGACCGTTGCCGTACAGAGGCGCCAGCCCTGGTACTCGACGGGGCCGGCCACGCCACCGCCTGTCATCGCGTCAGCGAGCTGCCTCCGGCCGACGCGATCCTGCCCACAACGGCCGGATTTTCGCCGGCGCTGGCAAAATTAGTCGCGGCCTTCAGCCGAAAGACGGAAGGCGCGAACCCGACCGGTGTTGGTATACAGAGTGCAAGGCCTACAACGACGTAGCCGGAGCAATGGGGACTGTCCGATGAAGATGTTTCGCCTGGCCGCCACGGCGGCTGCGTTCCTGCTGTCGCTTGGCGCCGCCCAAGCCCAGACCACGCTGCGCATTGGGCTTGCCGAGGATCCTGATATCCTCGATCCCACGATGGCGCGCACCTATGTCGGCCGCATCGTGTTTGCTGCCTTCTGCGACAAGCTGTTCGACATCGATGAGAAGCTGAACATCGTGCCGCAGCTCGCGCTATCGAGCGAGACGCTCGATGACGGCAAGGGCCTCGTCATCAAGCTGCGGCCCGGCGTAAAATTCCACGACGGCGAGCCGTTCGACGCGGAAGCCGCAAAGTTCTCGCTGGAACGGCATCTGACCTTCCCCGGCTCGTTCCGCAAACCGGAGCTCGCCTCGGTCGACCACATTGAGGTCGTCGATCCCCTCACCATCAAGCTGGTGCTGAAATCGCCGTTCTCACCGCTGCTCGCGCAGCTCACTGACCGTGCCGGCATGATGGTGTCGCCGAAGGCGGCGAAAGAGGCAGGCGACAAGTTCGGCCTGCATCCGGTCTGCGCCGGGCCCTACAAATTCGTCGAGCGCGTGCAGCAAGACCGCATCGTGTTCGAGAAGTTCGCGGACTATTGGAACAAGGACAACGTCTTCATCGACAAGATCGTGTTCCAACCCATCGTCGATGGCACCGTGCGGCTCGCCAATCTGAAATCCGGCGGCCTCGACTTGATCGAGCGTGTGTTCGCGACTGATCTGAAGGACGTGCGGGCCGACGCGCGACTAAAGGTCGCGACCGCGATCGAGCTCGGCTATCAGGGCATCACGCTCAACATCGGCAAGGACAAGGCGAAGGGGCCGCTCAGCCAGTCCGCCAAGGTACGGCAGGCACTCGATCTTGCCATCGACCGGGACGCCATTAACCAGGTGGTGTTCAACGGCGAGTTTCAGGTCGGCAACCAATGGGTCAATCCTGACCATCCCTACTATCAAAAAGCCGTTCCGGTCCAAGCCCGCAATGTGGAGAAAGCCAAGGCGTTGTTGAAGGAGGCCGGCGTGACGCCACCTGTCAGCGTCGATTTCCTGGTGCCGAAAGGCGCGGAAAACGAAACACCGGCGCAGATGATCCAGTCAATGGCCGCGGAAGCCGGGTTCGACATGAAGATCCGCGTCACCGAGTTTGCGACCGGACTCAAGCAGGCCGAGGCCGGCGATTATCAGGCCTTCTGGCTCGCCTGGAGCGGCCGCATCGATCCCGACGGCAATTCCTACATCTTCCTGCACAGCGATGCCCCGCAGAACTATGGCGCGTGGAATAACGCGCTAGCCGACAAGGCACTCGAGGCCGCTCGGCTCGACAGCGATCGCGACAAGCGCAAGGCGATTTATGAGCCTCTGGCGAAGCTGGTTCAAGATGAGGAGCCGATCCTCTACCTCTATCACCGCCGCATCATCATCGCGCACACGACGAAGCTCGAGGGCTACAAGCAGATGCCCGACGGCCTCGTGCGCGTCATCGGCCTCAAACTGAAGTGACGCCGAGCGAATGCTGAACTTCCTCGCCCGCCGGCTTGTGCAGATCGTACCGACGCTGTTCTTCGTGTCGGTGCTGATCTTCTCGCTGCAACAATTGCTGCCGGGCGATCCTGCACTGGTGATGGCGGGCGAGGAGCGCGATCCCGCGGTGATCGAGCAGATCCGGCACCGGTATCGGCTCGATCAGCCCGTCCCCGTGCAATACGCCTACTGGATCAAGGGCGTTCTGGTCGGCGATTTCGGCGAATCGCTGCGCAACAAGATGCCGGTGCGCGAGTTGATCGCGCAAAAGCTGCCGGTGACGCTGCAACTCGGCGCCATGGCGATCATCATCGCGTTCCTGATCGGCATTCCCGCCGGGATCGTCGCGGCCGTAAAGAAGGGGACGGCCTGGGACTACGGCGCCAATTTCTTTGCGCTGTGGGGCATCTCCACGCCGAACTTCTGGCTCGGCATCATGCTGATCTTCCTGTTCTCGATCGAGCTCGGCTGGCTGCCGGCCTCCGGCTATGTGCCGCTGACCGAGAACTGGCGGGCGAGCCTTGCCGCCACCATCATGCCGGCCTTCGTGCTCGGCAACGCCATCGCCGCAATCCTGATGCGGCATACCCGCAGCGCCATGCTCCAGGTGCTGGAAAGCGATTATGTCCGCACCGCGCGCGCCAAGGGCCTCTCCGAGCGCTCCGTGATTCTCAAGCATGCCATGCGCAACGCGCTCACCCCCATCATCACGCTCGGCGCGCTCGAACTCGGCACGCTGTTGTCCGGCGCGGTGCTGACCGAGCAGATCTTCTCCATTCCCGGCTTCGGCAAGCTGATCGTCGACGCCGTTTTCAACCGCGACTACGCCGTCGTCCAGGGCGTCGTGCTGGTGACCGCCACGGTCTACATCACGCTGAACCTGATCGCCGATGTCGCCTATATTCTCGTCAATCCGCGGCTGAGGGGCTAGGTCATGACCGACGCCGCCTTATCCGCCGCCCTTGTGCAAGCCGACGAGCTCGACAGTCCGGCGCGCCGGGCGCGGCGCCGCCTGTTCAAGCGCAAGACGGCGGTCGCCGGCCTCCTGGTCCTCACCGTTTTCATTCTGCTGGCGCTACTGGCGCCCCTGATCGTGCCCTACGATCCCATCGCGACGAGCTGGAGCCTGGTTCGCAAGCCGCCCACTGCGGCGCACTGGTTCGGCACTGACGAGCTCGGCCGCGATATCCTGAGCCGGGTGATCTATGGCGCACGCGCCTCGCTGCCGGCCGGCCTGATCTCGGTTGCGATCGCGCTTGGCATCGGCGTGCCGCTTGGCCTCCTCGCCGGCTATCGCGGCGGATTTGTTGATGCGCTGATCAGCCGGATCACCGATGCGATGCTCGCCTGTCCATTCCTGATCCTGGCGATTGCGCTGGCGGCGTTCCTCGGTCCGAGCCTCGGCAATGCCATGATCGCGATCGGCATCACGGCAACGCCGGTCTTCGTCCGCCTCACCCGCGGTCAGGTTCTGAGCGTCAAGGCTGAGGACTATGTCGAGGCGGCACGCGCGCTCGGTAATCCCAGCTGGCGGATCGCGGTCTCGCACATCCTGCCGAACATCCTGCCCGCGCTGCTGGTCCAGGCGACCTTGTCGATTGCCGCAGCCATCATCGCGGAAGCCGCGCTGTCGTTCCTCGGCCTTGGCCAGCAGCCGCCGTCGCCGTCATGGGGCAGCATGCTCAATGCGGCGCAACGCTTCTTGACCCAGGCGCCATGGATGGCGATCTGGCCGGGTCTGGCGATTTTCCTCGTGGTGCTGTCGCTGAATCTGCTCGGCGACGGCCTGCGCGATGCGCTGGACCCGCGGCAGCGCTAGATAACAATCTCGCGCATCACGCGGCGGCAATCCATCTCGTATTCGAGATCGACCACCGGCGGGCGCGCAAAGTGCCAGGTCAGCCCCGAGCGCAGCGCGCCGCGCCGAACCAGCTCGTCGACCAGCGCATGATGGAAGTCGTGCACGGAATAGGCCTGCACGCCTGTGGTATCCCTCCAGCCGAAACCGAACGCCGTCATCCGGTTCTCCATCTGCGACGTCGTGGTGAATCGCACCTTCTCACGCAGGCCTTCCGGGCTGAGGTCGCGGTAGCGCACGGTGCGCTCCACATAGGTTCCGCTGCCCTCGCGCGCCTCGGCACCACCGGCGATCACGAAGGACGGTGCCTTCGAAGTGGTCGGGCGCGTGAAGGAGAATGCGTAGAACGACGGCTCCGCCGGCGGATCGATCTCGGGGCAGACATTGCTGCGCGCCACCGGATTGGTGCTGCCGTCAAAGATGCCCCACTCCGACAGCGTCTTCACATAATGCAGGTTGAACGCGCGAAAGCCTTCCTCGCTGAAGGCCGCCGGCGAGCGCAGCTCGCAGGCGCAGAACGCCGTCAGTGGACGCCCCGCCGCCTGGATGTAGTTTGCAGCCAGCGCAAAGCCCTCGACCAGCGGCACCAGGCGATCGAACCTGACGCGCTCGATCTCGTAGCCGTCGTCGGCAGCGGCACCCGCTGAATATTGGAACACCGAGGGGATGAACCTATAGTTTCCGGCAGAGAATTCACGCGTCATGTCGAGCCCTGATCCAGTTGGATGCGGATACCTTTGGCGCCGTTGAGCAGGCGCCTCAAATGAAAGCCGGCGAGCGGATCGTCGGCGTGCATCCCGACCAACGCGGCGAAGGCCGGCATCGCCACAGCATCGCCTGCCTCCATCTTGGCAAACGCCTCGGCATATTGTGCCGTCGCCGGCGCATCAAACTTGTCCTGTGGCAGCGGCTCGAAGGCGCGCAGCGGTTCGCTGCGTCCTCGCAGCATCAAGTCACCCACCGGGCGTCCTTGAAAATTCGCAGCTGCCTCGGCGACGCCAGAGCTGGCGCAGATGCGGGTACCCAGCTGCTTGTTGGCGGCCTCCAGCCGCGCCGCGATGTTGATGGTGTCCCCATAGGCGGTGTAGTCGAAGAAGCGATTGCCGCCGAAATTGCCAACCAGCGCAGCCCCGGCATGAATGCCGATACGGGTGGTGCCGAAATTCACGCCCCTGGCCTTCTGGCGGACGCAAAAATCCTGCGCCCAGCGGTCGAGATCATGCGCGCAGGCAACCGCGCGCGTCGCATAGTCGGGCTGATCGCCCGGCGCATTAAATAGCACGTGGATTGCATCGCCGATGATCTTGGCAACCGTCCCCTCATGCGCGAAGATCACTTCGGTCATCCCGCCGACATATTCGTTGAGGAGCGCGCCCAGTGTCTCCGGCGCCGCGCTCTCGACCAGCGATGTGAACCCGGTGATATCAGTAAAGATGACGGCGACATCGCGCCATTGCACCTCGATTCCCTCGCCGTCGCCGCTTGCCGCCAGACGCTTGGCGAGCTCGGGCGAGAAATGGCGCGACAACGCGGCATGGGCCCGCTCGGCCTCCGCCTGGCGGCGCCGCACCTCGCGCAGCATCTCGATGTGGCGAAGCGTCTTCTCGATCGTGGTTTCGAGGTCGGCGAAATCAATCGGTTTGGTGAGAAAATCGAAGGCGCCGCGGTTCATGGCGGTGCGGATATTGCTCATGTCGCCATAGGCCGAGACGATGATGGTCGACTTCTTCTCTTCGGCTTCCTGCAGCTTCTGCAACAGCGACAGCCCGTCCATCCTCGGCATGTTGATGTCCGAGACCACCATGTCGACATGCGGATTCTGCTCGAGCGACTCCAGCGCCTCCAGACCATCGCGCGCGAACATGATGGCGACGAGCCCGTCGCGGATCTTCCTGCGGAATTTCTGCAGGATCAGCGCCTCGAGATCGGGCTCATCGTCGACGAAGAGGATGGTTGGGGTCATGCCGCCTGCTCGAGCCTGGTGTCGATCTGCTGGCGCAGCAGCGTGAAATCGATCGGCTTGGTGAGGAGCCCGGTGGCGCCGCGCTCGATCGCCTTGCGATGGGTCTCGGCATCGCCATAGGCCGTGATCATGATCACCGGGACGTGCGGATGCTCGGCGCGCACCCTGGGCAGCATGTCGAGCCCGCTCATGCCTGGCATGTTGATATCAGACAAGATCAGGATCAGCGAGGGATCGCGCACCTCGGCGGCACGCTTCAGCGCATCGGGCGCTGAAGGTGCGAATTCCATCTGGAAACGGCCGGCACGCAGGTCGCGCCGGAATTGCTGCCGGAACAGCGCCTCGACATCGGGCTCGTCATCGACGACCAGGATGTAAACGTTCACGTCTTGCCTCCGGAAGTGCCGCCTGCCGCCATTGCGCGCGGCAAGGTGATGATGAATTCGGTAAAGACACCGGGTGTGGTGTTCACGTCGATCGTGCCGCCGTGCTGTTTCACGACGATGTCGTGGCTCATGGACAGGCCAAGCCCGGTCCCCTCGCCGGCCGGCTTGGTGGTGAAGAAGGGGTTGAACATTTTTTCTTTCACTTCCTGCGGAATACCCGTGCCGTTGTCGCGAATCCGGATTTCGACGTTGTCGCCGAGATTTTTCGTCGCCGCGCTCAGGGTCGGCTCGAAGCCGTCGGCAGCGCTCTCCTTGTGCTTGGTCGCCGCATAGAAGCCGTTCGAGATCAAATTGAGGAAAACGCGGGTGATTTCCTGCGGGTAAACATCGACCATGCCGGCTGCGGGGTCGAAGTCGCGCGTGAGCGTGACGTTGAAGTTGGGCTTCTCGGCACGCGCGCCGTGATAGGCGAGGTTGAGGCTCTCCTCCAGGATCGCGTTGATGTCGGCAGGCCGATGCTCGCCGGAGCCCTCGCGCGAATGCAGCAGCATGTTCCTGACGATGGAATCGGCGCGCTTGCCGTGCTGCACCACCTTCTCGAGATTTCCTTTGAGCATGCTGGTCAATTCGTTGACCTCTTCCTTGGTCTTGTCGTCGAGAGAAGCCGTTTGCAGGACCTCGTTGAGCTCATCGATCAGTTCGGTCGATACCGAGGAGAAATTATTGACGAAGTTAAGCGGGTTCTTGATCTCGTGGGCGATGCCCGCCGTGAGCTGGCCGAGCGAGGCCAGTTTCTCGGTCTGGATCAGGCGCCCCTGAGCCGCGCGCAACTCATCAAGGGACTGCGAGAGCTCCATCGTCCGCTTGCGCAACTCATTCAGCAATCGCGCATTCTCGATAGCGATAACGGCCTGCTTCGTGAAATTCTCGACGACGGAGATCTGCTTGTCCGTGAACGGACGGACTTCCTTGCGATAGACCGCGATCGTGCCGATCAGCTCGTTCTCCTTCAGCATCGGCACGACGATGATTGTGCGGGCGCCCGCCACGTCGGAGATGCCACGAATGTTTGAGCCTCCGGCGACATAGGCAGGCGTGCTCTGCACGTCATGAACGTGAACGACTTGATGGGTCCTGACCACGGCGGCGAGCGCACTCTCCGGATGAGGGCGGATCGCCACATCCCGTCGCGAAGCGGTGAATGCAGGCGGTACATTGTAGTCGGCCGCGATGGTGAAACCTTCGCCGTCCCACAAATTCATGATCCCGAAACTCGCGCCACAGACGCGCGTGGCGTTCTCGAGCAGTTTGTGGAACACCGGCGCCAGCTCGCCCGGAGACGAACTGATGACCTGCAGCACCTCCGAGGTCGCCGTCTGCTGCTCCAGCGACTCGCTCAGTTCAGCTGTCCGGACCTCGACTTTCTTTTCCAAATCCGCATAGGATTCCTGCAAGCGCTCGCCCATGTGATTGAACTGGTCGGCGAGCTCCTCGAGCTCGTCGCCGGTCTTGATCGAGATGCGCTGGGCGAAATCGCCGCCGCCGATCCGCTCGGCGCCGCTGCGCAGCGCCTGGATCGGGCCGACCATGCGGCGCGCCAGGAAAATTCCCGCCAGCACCGCGAAGATCGATGCGGCGAGCAGCACGATCGCAAGCCGCTGCAAGGAGGCGTAGAGCGAGGCATAGGCCTCCTCGACCGGCAGCTCGACGAACATGGTCCAGTGCAGCGGCTCGATCGGGGCCGAGGCGGTCAGAACCTTCTGGCCCTGGATGTTGACCGCTTCCTGGAGCGCATCGGGCATGACGCCGCCGCCGGCCTGCGCTGCGCGCACCTGTGCGAGGCCGGACATGTCGGTGTTGCGCAGCACCAGGCTGATGTCGGGATGCGCGATCAGCCGCCCTTCGGGGCCGACCACATAGGCGTGCCCATGCTGGCCGACCTTGATCTGGGAGACGACGTCCCAGATGAGCTTCAGGTTGACCTCTGCGATGCTGACTCCGGCATCCTTCCTTGCCCCGGCCAGCGCCAGCGTCATATAGGGCTCGGACTCGCGACGAAAATAGACAGGTCCGTAGTAGACCTTGTGCGCCACGGCTTCCGTGAACTTCGGATCGCTCGACAGATCGATGCCGCTGTCGATCGCGTCCATCGCCAGCCGCGACACGCGCAGGCGCTCCTTGCCGGTCGAATCCACCTGGGCGAGCTCGGTGATCGCAGGCACCTGGCGCAGCAGCCGCAGCGCGTCGAACCGGCGCGGCTCGATCGAGCCCGCGGACCACGGCAGCTGCGTGGTCCAGCCGAGCTGGCTCTCAATCTCCTTGACGAACTGGCCGATCTTGGCGGCGGCCGCCTCCGCCTGCTCGTGCTGGACCCGGATCAGCGCGGCCTTGTGCTCCCTGTAGTAGAAGAAAACCTCGAACAGGCCGTTGGCCAGCAGAGCGACCGCGACCACGGCCACGAACAGCACGACATATTTTGTGAACAGCCGGGTCCTGATTCCCCGCCCCGCCTCGGCGGACGCAACGCCGTCCCCGGCCGCGCTCGGCAGGGTCCTGGTCTGCGGGGTGTCGGGATGGACAGAAATGCTCATTTCCCCGAACCTAGCAAGAAGGCCGGACCTTGTCTCTCGCCGCAGCGGGCAAGGTTACTCGATGACCTCGTCGGCAAGTGCAAGCAAGGTCGGGGGAATTTCAAGCCCCGTGGCCTTGGCCGTCTTCAGATTGATCATCAGGGGATAGCGGGTCGGCAGCTCGAATGGCAGATCGCCGGGGTCGGCCCCATTGAAAATGCGAGCGACCAGCGCGGCCGCCCGCTCGAAGGATTCCGAGGAATCCGCGCCATAGGACATCAGCCCGCCGTCGCGGGCAAATTGGTCGAATTCGTAGACCGCCGGCAGCTTCCGGACCGCGGCGAACTCGAACACGCGCTCGCGGTTGAGAATGGTCAGCGCATCCGCCACCATCAGGATGCCGTCGGGCAAATCGCTGTTCATCACCGAGAAGGCTTCGTCGAAATCGTCGGGCTCGCGCACGCCGAGCGCCTGCACGGTCAGTCCAAGCGCCTGGGCTGCCTTTGCGGACGCCTGGTAGCGCATGGTCATTCCGAGGTCATCCTTGTTCCAGAGCATCGCGACCTTGGTCAGCTTCGGCGACAGCTCCTTGAGCAGCGACAGCCGCTTGGCGCTGAGCGTCGCCGCGACATCCGAAATCCCGGTGATCTTGCCGCCGGGATGCGCCAGGCTCTCGATCAGCCTGGTTTCGACGGGATCACCGACGCCACTCGCCGCAACGGTAGCGATGCCGGCCGCTTTGGCGGCCATCGCCGTCGGGTAGCCAATGATGACGATGACGTCGACATTCTTGGCCTTCAGTTCCGACATCAGCGACGGCAGCATCGCGACATCTCCCAGCGCACCCCGGGCTTCAAAGGTCAGGTTTTGGCCAAGCTTGAACCCGCGCTCCTCAAGCACCTTGATCAGGATCTTGCCGCCCGGACTCTCCGCTGTAACAGGCACGATCGGCGTCACGGTGCCGAGACGGTAGATGCGGCCGGGCGTATCGGCCGACGCCATGCCCGGGCGCACCAATGCTGCCCCGCCAAGCACCGTCAGAAATTCACGCCTCTTCATCCGACGCCCCGCCTCGAGCGCACAGTTGCGGCGCTCCAGCCATCATATTACGGGATTTTGCAAGACAAAAAAAAGCGGCAACAGCCATGGCTGTTGCCGCTTCGCACGTTCTTGGAGCGTCGGTCAGGTCGGCCGCAGCGCCTTGGCGTTGAGGTCCAGCTCGTTGACCTGCTTGTTGCGCTCGGAATCGGCGGCCGCGCGATGGTCGGTGGCCAGCACGACATAGACGGCCGGCAGCACGAACAGCGTAAACAGCGTGCCGATCGACATGCCGGCGACGACCACGAGGCCGATCGAGAAGCGGCTGGCTGCGCCGGCGCCGGTCGCAGTCAGCAGCGGGATCAGACCGGTCACCATCGCAGCCGTCGTCATCAAAATCGGGCGCAAGCGGATGCGGGCCGACATTTCGATGGCCGAGCGGCGATCAAGCCGTTCATTCACCTGGAGCTCGTTGGCGAACTCCACCATCAGGATGCCGTGCTTGGTGATCAGGCCGACCAGAGTGAGCAGACCGACCTGAGTGTAGATGTTCATGGTCGCCACGCCGAAGAACAGCGGGATCAACGCACCGACGATCGCCATCGGCACCGAGATCATGATCACCAGCGGGTCACGCAAGCTCTCGAACTGGGCCGCCAGCACCAGGAAGATGATGATCAGCGCGAAACCGAACGTGATCGCGAGCTGATTGCCTTCCTGCACATACTGCCTGGAATCCGCGAGATAGTCGTGGCTGAAGCCCTGCGGCAGCTTCTTGGCTTCGCCCTCCAGGAAGTCCACCGCGGCACCGACGGTCACGCCGGGCATCGGCACGGCCGAGAACGTCGCCGAGTTGAGCTGATTGTAGTGCGTCAGCGAGTTCGGGTCGGTCTTGGTCTTGATCGAGACCACGGTCGACAGCGGAAGCTGCTGGCCGGTGTTGGTCGTCACATAGTAGCCACCGAGCGATTCCGGCGAGAGACGCTCGCTGCGCGGCACCTGCGGGATCACCTGGTAGGACCGGCCCTCGAGGTTGAAGCGATTGATGTAATTGCCGCCAAGGAGAACCGCGAGCGAGGAGCCGAGAGTCTGCATGTTGACGCCCAGATCCTGCGCCTTGCTGCGGTCGATGGTGACCGTAACGCTCGGCTGGTTAAAGGCGAGGTCGCTGTCGGAAACGATGAACATGCCGCTCTTGCGCGCAGCGTCCTTCAGCTTCTCCATCTGCTCAAAGACGGTCTGGTAGCCCGCAGTGGAATTGATGACCATCTGCACCGGCAGACCACCCGGGCCACCCGGCAGCGGGGGCAGGTTGAACGCGAACGCCTGCACGCCCTCGATCTTGGACAGCTCGGCCTGGACCAGCGGCTTCAGCGCGATCGACGACCGCTTGCGCTCTTCCCACGGCTTGAGCAGCATGCCGGCGATACCGCCCTGCGGGCCGTTGATGCCGTTCAGCACGAAGCGCAGATCAGTCTCGGGAAAGCTTTGAAACTTCTTGTCGAGCTTATCGCCATAGAAGTCGACATAGTCGATGTTGGCGTATTTCGGCGCCTTGGTCACCGCAAACACGATGCCCTGGTCCTCCTCAGGGGCCAGCTCCTTCGAGGTGTGCATATAGAGGAAGCCGACGAGCCCGAGGATCGTGATCGCGAACAGGCCGGTAATCGCCTTGTAGTCGAGCGACCGGTCGAGCCTGCGGCCGTACCAGCGCGTCAATGCACCGAACACCTTGTTGACCAGCTTGGCAAAGCGGCCCTCTTCGGTGTTCTTGAGCAGCACCGAGCACATCATCGGCGATAGCGTCAGCGCGATCACGCCTGATACGATTACCGAGCCGGCGAGTGTGAAGGCGAATTCCCGGAACAGAGAACCGGTGAGACCGCCGAGGAAGCCGATCGGGGCATACACCGCGGCAAGCGTGATGGTCATCGATACGACGGGACCGACGATCTCGCGCGCGCCTTCGAGCGCCGACTGTACCGGAGTCTTTCCCTCCTCGAGATGTCGGTGGATGTTCTCCACCACCACGATGGCGTCGTCGACCACGAGACCGATCGCGAGCACCATCGCGAGCAAGGTCAGCAGATTGAAGCTGAATCCCAGCGCCAGCATCAGAGTACAGACACCGATCATCGACAGCGGGATGGTGACAACAGGAATGATGACCGAACGGAGCGAAGCCAGGAACAGGAAGATCACCACGATCACGATGATCACGGCCTCGCCCAACGTCTTCTCCACCTCGTCGATCGAGGATTGGATGAACTTGGTCGAATCGTAGGCGACCTTCATCTTCATCGACGGCGGCAGGTTGCGCTCGAGCTCCGGGAACAGCGCCCGCACGCCCTTGACCAGCGTTAGCGGATTGCCCTGCGGCGTCGCATTCACGCCGATGAAGATCGCATGCTCGCCGTTGAAGGCGACGCTCGCATCGGTGCTCTGCGCGGCAAGCTCGACCGTGGCGATGTCCTCCATCCGGACGAAGCCACCGTCCTTGGCCTTGACGATCATCTTCCTGAACTGGTTGACGTCAGTCAGGCTGGTGTTGGTCGAGATGTTGGAAACGATCAGATAGCCCTTGGTCTGTCCCGCCGCAGACTGGAAGTTGTTGGAGGCAATCGCAGCCGAGACGTCGGCCGGCGACACGTTGCGGCCGGCCATCTTCACGGGATCAAGCCAGATCCGCATCGCAAAGGTCTGGCCACCAAGAATGTCGGCCGAGGCGACGCCGTCGACAGTGGACAGCACCGGCTGCACCACGCGCGTCAGATAATCCGATATCGCCGAGCCCGACAGCTCCTCCGAGGAGAAGCCGAGATACATCACGGCCGTGGTCTGGCCCGTGGTCTTGGTGACGATCGGGTCGTTCGATTCCTTCGGAATCAGATATTTGACCGAGTTCGTCTTCGCCAGCACCTCGGTGAGCGCCTGGTTCGGATCGAAGTTCAGCTTGATGTAGACCTGGATCGTCGAGGTGCCCAGCACCGAGGACGAGGTCATGTAATCAACGCCTTCGGCCGAGGCGACCGCCTGCTCGATCGGCGTCGTGATGAAGCCCTGGATCAGGTCTGCGGACGCGCCGGGATAGACGGTCGTGATGTTGATGACCGTGTTCGACAGCTTCGGGTACTGCCGGATCGGCAGCACCATCGCGGCGCGCAGACCGATCAGTAGGATCAGCAGGCTGACGACGACCGACAGAACCGGGCGCTTGATGAAAATATCAGTAAAGGCCATCGCGGCGATCTCGATTTCGCTTGTCTCAAGAAACGTGATCCGGCCCTGCCGGATCACGCGAGTGTATTGTCAGTAGCGCGGCGGCTGCGCCGGAATCTGCGGAGCCGGGTCGGTCGAGATCGCAACAGCGGCGCCCGACTGCAGCTTGAGCTGGCCGACGGCGACGACCTTGTCGCCCGCCTTCACGCCCTTGATGATCTCGACGCGACCGGCGACCCTGTTGCCGGTCTGCACAAAGGTGCGCACCGCGCTCAGCGTCGTCTTGCCGTCGTCTTCCTTCTTCTCGGTGATCATGAACACGGAGTCGCCGTACAGCGTGTAGTCGACCGCTGTTTCCGGAACGGTGATCACGGCCGGCTTGTCCGGCAGCACCACAGTGGTGGTCACGAACATGCCGGGCTTCAGGATCTTCTCCGGGTTGGCAACCGTTGCCTGCACGCGAATGTTACGGGTGTCGGTAGCGATCTGAGGCTCGATCGTGGTGATCTTGCCGTCGAAAGTCCGGCCCGGATAGGCGTCGACCTTCAGCCGGACCGACTGGCCGACCTTGAGGTTGCCCGAGTCCTTTTCCGTGACCGTGAAGTTGGCCCACAGCTCCGACAGGTCGGTCAGCGAAACGATCGCCGTGCCGGCGGTGAGGTATTGTCCGACCTCGACCTTGCGGACACCGAGGTCGCCGGAGAACGGCGCGCGCACCAGCTTCTGCGAGATCAGCGCTTCGGTCTTGGAAATGCCGGCCATGGCCTGGTCATAGGTCGCCTGCGCGGCGTCGACGGTCGACTGCGGGCCGAATTGGCGGGCCGCCAGTTGCTTGGCGCGGTCGAGCGCGAGCTGGGCGCCGGTCGCCTGCGCCTTGTAGTTGGCGAGATCGCCCTGCTCCGGCCCGTCGAACAGCTGCACCAGCGGCATGCCGGCCTCGACATGCATGCCCGGCTCGAACTTGATCTCGGTGACGCGGCCATTGACGTCGGCGGTGACGTCGACCTGATGCACGGCGGCGAGGCCACCGACTGCGGTCAGCAAGTTCGGCACCACCTCGGACTTCGCTTCAGCCGCGCTGACCAGCGTCGGCGGCGGCTTGTTGTTGGCGAAGAACTGCTTGATCATCTGGCCACGGAAATAATTGAACCAGACGAGACCACCGACGAGCACGCCCAGAAGCGTGCCGATGATGATGAACCAGAGCACCGGCCGAACCGGGCGCTTGGGGGCCTTGCTGTCGATCGGTTCGCCCGAAATCTTGTGTTCGGCTACGATGTTCATGTCATGCACTCTCTGCAATCGCCGTCTTGTCCGCATCCGGGGCCAATTCGTGGCCCAGATGCGAAGCAATTGCGGCGTCGTTAAGTCCGATGCCTCTCAGGAGAAACTCACAAAGCTGCCGTTCGAGATCGTTCGCCCCGCCATAGGCGAGACAGGGCACCGAGGGCAGCCTGGTCAGCGCAGCGGTCATCACCGTGTGATGCGCAAACCAGAACAGGTTGAGCGGTTCGCCACCCCAGGTCCGCGCATCGCCGGCGGCGACGGCGCGTTCGAGCGAGGCGACGAAGACCGCGCCGATCAGCGTCTCGATCTTGGCATATAGCAAACGGGCGAACTCGCCGTCATCCAGATGACTGGTGGCCATCAGTCGCAGGCGCTGCGCCTCTTCCTGGTCGGGACCGTCGGCGATCTCCAGGAAGTGCCGGACCATGCCGCGGATCAGCTCGACCAGGGTGGCCGTCGACGGCTCCCGCTCGAGCAGTTCCATCAGCGCCGGGTCCGCCTCGCACTCGTCGGTGAGGATTTCGGCATACAGCGCCGCCTTGGACGGGAAATGCTTGAACAGCAAGGCCTCGGAAATGGCAGCGGCGGCCGCCACGCTCTTGGTCGTGGTGCCGTTATAGCCGTGTCGGGCAAAGCAGCGTTTTGCGGCTCCGAGGATCAATTGACGCCTCAGGTCGCTCGTCATACGCAATGAGCTCATGCTAGTGAGTAAGCACTCACCCACGCAAAAGTCAAGCCGAATGGTGCGGCGCAACCTAGATGGGTGAGACCTGTTGGAAATTGGTCACAGGTTACCTCCGCGGGGCGAAGTTCGCCCGCGGGGGCGGGACCAGATCAGGGACGGCATCAGATCGGCTGGAAGCCGAGGTCGCCGCGGATCCGATTGACGATGTAGGTCCCGTCCCGGCTCGGCAGAATCCGTTCGACGTCGGCGCTGTCGATCTTCACATTGGCAAAGCGCGGCCCCGCCGAGAGGTCGTGGACGGCTTTGGCGAAGGCTTCCACCTCGGCCATGGTCGTAACAGCCCGGCTATCGGCAATGCCGCAGGCCTTGGCGACGCCGACGAGGTCGGCCGCGGCGGAGGTGTGGCTGGTCTGGCCGCCTGTCTCGCCATAGGCCTCGTTGTCGAGCACCACGATCGAGAGGTTGGACGGCTTCTGCAGGCCGATGGTTGCAAGGCTCCCCATGCCCATCAGCATCTCGCCGTCGCCGGTGATGACCAGCACCGGCAAATCTGGCTGCGCCAGCGCCAGGCCCAGCCCGATCATCGCGGCGCCGCCCATGCCGCCCCAGAGATAGAAATTGCGGGCATGATCGCCGGCAGCGGTGATGTCGTTGGTGGAGGCACCGAGGCCCCCGATCGTGACCACATCCTTGCGGTTCACGAGCAGCGCGGAGACCACCTGGCGGCGGTCGAGGAGATTGGCCTTGCTCATTTGGTGAAAACCTTGGCGCCGATCAGGCGCTGCGACAGCAGGACGGCCGTGGGTGTGAGGGCGTTGTAGGCCTGGGCAGCCGCCGCCTCCAACACCGCCGGCACTTCGGTTGCGTGCGAGGCACGCAGCACCTTGATGCCTGACAGTTCGAGCACGCCCTGCGTTGTCGAGCCCATCGGCACCTGCCACGGATTGAACTCGCCCCACTCGCCGCGCATGGTCACGAGGGTCAGGAACGGAAAGCGCAGGATCGGGATCAGCGACAGCATGTTGATGCAATTGCCGACACCGCTCGACTGCATCAGCAGCACGCCGCGCTGGCCACCAGCCCAGGCGCCGGCGAGCAGAGCCACGCCCTCCTCCTCCGTCGTCAGCGGAATGCCGCGCATCGTGGACGAGCCGAGCACGCGCTGGATCAGCTTCGAATGGCCGGCGTCGGGCACGTAAGGCACCTGCCGGACGTCGAAGCGTTGCAAGGTCGCGAAAATATCGTCGGGCCAGTTCGGGGCCGTGTCGGCAGCGTCAGCGCGGGCGTGCATTTTTCTGTCCGGTCGGCTAGCAAATCACGGCGAGACTGTAGACGGTGATCAACACGGCTCGAAAGAGCGAAAACGGCATATCGGTCTCATCAGGCGAGTATGGCGGATGAACGCAAGTGCGAAAGAATTGGCGGCCAGCTTCGATCTGGCGAAGCTGACGAGCGAATTCTACGACGATCCCTACCCGACTTATCGTGCACTGCGGGAGAACGAACCGGTCAAGCGCCTTGCGAGCGGCACCGTGTTCCTGACGCGCTACGACGACCTCGTTACCACCTACAAGAACACGAAGTCGTTCAGCTCGGACAAGAAGCGCGAGTTCGCGCCGAAATATGGCGACACGCCGCTCTACGAGCATCACACCACCAGCCTCGTCTTCAACGATCCACCCGCCCACACCCGCGTGCGGCGCCTGATCATGGGCGCGCTGTCGCCCCGTGCCATTGCCGGCATGGAGGGCGACCTCATCAAGTTGGTCGAAGGCCTGCTCGATGCCATCGCCGCCAAGGGCCATTGCGAGCTGATCGAGGATTTTGCCGCTTCGATCCCGATCGAGGTGATCGGCAATCTGCTCGACGTGCCCCATGACGAACGCGCCCCGCTGCGCGACTGGTCGCTGGCGATCCTTGGCGCGCTCGAGCCGGTCGTGTCGCCAGAAGCCGGCGCGCGCGGCAACACGGCGGTGACGGACTTCCTCGCTTATCTCGAAACGCTGGTCGCGCGCCGACGGCAAAAGCCGGGCAATCCGGATCGTGACGTGCTGACGCGACTGATCGAGGGTGAAGAAAACGGTGAGCGCCTGACCGAGAAGGAGCTGCTGCACAATTGCATCTTCCTGCTCAATGCCGGCCACGAGACCACCACCAATCTGATCGGCAACGGCCTCGTGGCCCTGCATCGCAATCCGGTCCAGAAGCAGCGGCTGATCCACAACCCTGACATGATCAAGACCGCCGTCGAGGAGATCCTTCGCTACGAAAGCTCGAACCAGCTCGGCAACCGCATGACGACCGAGCAGGTCGAGCTCGGCGGCGTCGTGCTCGAAGCCGGCACGTCGGTGACGCTTTGCATTGGTGCCGCCAACCGCGACCCTGCGCAGTTCCCCGACCCCGAGCGTTTCGACGTCGCGCGCACGCCGAACCGCCATCTTGCCTTTGCCACCGGCGCGCATCAATGCGCGGGCATGGCGCTGGCCCGGCTCGAAGGCGCAATTGCGATCTCGCGCTTCCTGGCACGCTTCCCGAACTATGCCGTGAACGGTCAGCCCGTGCGCGGCGGCCGCGTGCGGTTTCGTGGCTTCCTCAGCGTCCCCTGCGCGATCGGCTGAGGCGTCATGACCATCGAGCAATTGCGCAAACGCTGGGCCGATCCCGCCCTCACGGTACTGACAGTGCTGATGGTGGTCATGATGTTCGTGGTCGCGCCGTTGCAGGCGCTGGGGCTGTTCGCATTCCAGGTATCGGAACTGGTGCTAGCACTGCTGCTGGTCGTCGGCATCTTCGTGATATCAGGTAGCCCGGTCGCGGTCGTCGGCATGCTGATCGCGCTCATCATGATCACGGTCGGCGCGATCCTGAGAATCAGATCGCCATCGATCCTCGACCTCAATCTGTTTGCCGGCTCGTGGTTCATCGTGGGAACGACGATGGCCTGGGCGGTGGCGCGCCAGACCTTCGCGCCGGGGCGCGTGACCTATCATCGCGTGATCGGCGCCGTGCTGCTGTATCTGACGGTTGCCGTGATCTTCTCTGCGCTTTACGTCTTCATCGGCTCGCTCGATCCGGTTGCCTTTGTCAGCATGAAGGTGACGGACAGTCCAAGGCTCGCAAGCGAGGTCATCTATTTCAGCTTCGCGACCATGACCACCACTGGCTATGGCGACGTCGCGCCGCTGCATCCCGTCGCCCGCAGCCTGTGCAATATGGAAGCGATCTTCGGCCAGCTCTATCCGGCGACCTTGCTGGCGCGGCTGGTCACACTCGAGATCGAGCATCGCAATCAGGACTCCTGAAGCGCCTCCGCCGACCAAAAGTCGAAAACAACCCCATGCACAGTAGGACGCGTGTTGGTCGAAAATGGCAGGTGGATGCGCAGAACCGTTTGACACGCCGGGGCAAATCGGCAGCATCGCGCACATCCCAGGCCGCCCAATGGGAGGGACGAAAAATGAGCTCGTCGATCATTGATCTCCTCGCCACGGAAGCACGCTTTGGCGCCCATAATTACCAGCCGATCGGCGTCGTCCTGACGCGCGGCGAAGGTGTCTGGGTCTGGGATACCGAAGGCAACCGTTACCTCGATTGCCTCTCCGCCTATTCGGCGGTCAGCCAGGGACACTGCCACCCGAAGATCCTGGCGGCGATGGTGGAACAGGCACACCGGCTGACGCTGACCTCGCGCGCGTTCCACAACGACCAGCTCGCACCGTTCTACGAAGAGATCGCGGAGCTGACCGGCTCCCACAAGGTGCTGCCGATGAACAGCGGCGCAGAGGCGGTCGAAAGCGCGATCAAATCGGTGCGTAAATGGGGCTATGAGGTGAAGGGCGTGCCTGATAGCCAGGCCGAGATCATCGTCTGCGCCGACAATTTCCACGGACGTACGCTGGGCATCGTCGGCTTCTCAACGGACGCTGAGACACGCGGACACTTTGGACCGTTCGCGCCGGGCTTCAGAATCATCCCGTTCGGCGACGCCGCTGCGCTGGAGGCGGCGATCACGCCGAACACCGTCGCCTTCCTGGTCGAGCCGATCCAGGGCGAAGCCGGTGTCATCATTCCCCCCGCCGGCTATTTCACCAGGGTACGTGAGCTCTGCACCGCCAACAACGTGATGCTGGTGCTCGACGAGATCCAGACCGGGCTCGGCCGCACCGGCAAGTTGCTCGCCGAACAGCACGAAGGCATCGAGGCGGACGTGACGCTGCTCGGCAAGGCCTTGTCCGGCGGCTTCTATCCGGTGTCGGCCGTGCTCTCGAACAACGACGTGCTCGGGACACTCCGGCCCGGGCAGCACGGCTCGACCTTCGGCGGCAACCCGCTTGCTTGCGCAGTGGCTCGCGCGGCGATGCGTGTGCTGGTCGAGGAAGGCATGATCGAGAACGCGGCCGCGCAGGGCGCGCGCTTTCTGCAAGGCCTGAAGGACATCCGCGCCAACACGATCCGCGACGTGCGCGGGCGCGGCCTGATGCTGGCGGTCGAGCTGCATCCCGAGGCCGGCCACGCCCGCCGCTACTGCGAGGCGCTGCAGGGCAAGGGCATCCTGGCCAAGGATACCCATGAGCACACCATCCGCATCGCCCCGCCGCTGGTGATCACCAGCGACCAGGTCGATTGGGCGCTGGAGCAGTTCGCCACGATCCTGACGCAGGATTTGTCCTGAGGCTGCTCGTGTCGGATCACGCGCATATGGTAATCACGTTGAGAATGCTCTCTCCGGCAAATTCACACGAACGGCAGGAAGATGTCGGGCCGCTTGGGCAGCAGCCGCCGGAAATAGCGCCGTCCTTCTTCCGAAACGGTGTTGCTCCCGACAAGGAAATCGTCGGGCATATGGCGCGTCCTGCCAGCCACGCGATCGAGCGGCACGAGCTGAGGTTCGATACGCTCGCCGTCATAATGCAGCACCACCGAGCCGCTGCCGGTCAAGGCGCTTTGCGCGGCAAATGCGCCGGCGTCGAAAGCCTCCTTGCGGTCAACTTCGTCGATCACGCCGATATATCCGCGCGGCAGATAGCCCAGCGTGTCGACACGCGCCCTTGCCTTGGGAAAATGCGATTTCAGCGCTTTCTGGATCTCGATGCCGAGATCGCCGCCCGTCAATTGCAGATTTCCATGGGCGTCGCGCTCGATCCCCTCGCCTGCCAGCGCCTCGGCGAGAGGCCGGCCGGCTTCGTCCTGCACGCCCTCGGACATCGAGACGATACAGCGGCCCAGCCGCGTGTAGACCGCATCGACGTCGTCGAGGAACTGGACAACCGAGAACGGCTTTTCCGGCGTGTAGATCAGATGCGGAGCATCCTCGGGCGATTGCTGCCAGCCTGCGGCCGCGGCGGAGAGAAAACCGGCGTGGCGGCCCATGACGATGGCCACATAGATGCCGGGCATGGCGCGAAAATCGAGATCCATGCTGACAAAGGCATTGG
>Ga0209148_1000349_pt1 | contig 59964 bp, 55 predicted proteins | sample AraplaCol_mMF_r2_2_FD_184288 | JGI IMG/M metagenome (GOLD analysis project Ga0209148, IMG submission 184288) | Arabidopsis root microbial communities from North Carolina, USA - plate scrape CL_Col_mMF_r2 (SPAdes) (version 2) | ecosystem: Host-associated > Plants > Roots > Endosphere | place...
AGCAACGGTAGGATTGCTGATGCGGCTGTAGATGTGACCGGGCCGCTCGAGATTGAACAGCGCCGCGGCATGATCGGAATCGTCAAAGACGTAAGATGTCGTTTGATAGAGCGGCACAGCACGTGCGCCGGTTGCAGGATCGACTTGCTGTCCGGCATGCAGGCTCAGCGTTTCCGCTCCCAGGAATCTCGGCTCCACCATCTCGCCCTCTTCGATTCAGCGGCATGACGGAACTGGTGCAACACCAGTCCACAAAAACGGAGGGCCGCTCGACTGGAACTTCCAGCGGCGGCCCTCTCTTTTATAGCCTCAACCTGTCTAACTTGCCCTCAGGCAGGTGAAAGTTACGAGCGCATGACATGGTCGTCAAGCCGCAAAACAGGGACGCAATAAGGATCGCGATTTGTTGTCTTTTATATCCAGCAAAAGGCCGCGGCTCCTGCATGCATGATGCGGCAGCAGATGTACCCCTTCGCCGTCGCAGCAGAGGGCACAATAAAAAAGCCGCCGAAGGATCGGCGGCAAGTTAGACAGGGAGGCATGAAACTGGATCGCAGGAATGATCCAGGAAGGAACAGCTCAAAAGAACTGTCCTGTGTATCAACTTAACCGCTTCCCGTGAACAAAGCGTTAATTTTCCTGGTTTTTTTGCCCGTATCGCTATTTTTTTGCCGAGACCAAAAACCCAGGTGGCCAAAACCAAATTGGTTACTCAAGGCGTCTTGAAGAGGCCCGATGCGGCCGAGAGATGCGCCTGCTTGGCCGTGATCTTCGCTTCAACACGCACGATTTCCGCTTTCATTTCCGCGATATAGTCCTGCAGCTCGTCGATCGAAAGCGGATCGAGATTGCGCAAGACTGGCTTCTTCTTCAGCGGCTCGAGATCTTCGAAATCCATTCCTAATCTCCTTCCGCGCTCAGATTAGCCCTGGGCCGGCAGCAAAAAAAGAGTACAGCCGGCACCTGAAATGGCGGCCGATCCGGGTGTCCTTGGTTCCACCGGAGCATAACGCAAGCCTGTTTGGATTCGACCGAATCGACCGGCAGGCCAGAATCGACTAAGACCGGATCGATCATCCGGCCCATCATCCGCCGAAATTGCCCAGCAAGGAGCGCCCGATCATGACCCTACCCGCCCAGATGACCGTCATTGAGATCACCTCGCCGGGCGGCCCGGACGTGCTGAAAGCCGCCTCGCGTCCGCTGCCGGAACTCCGGTCGGGCGAAGTTCTGATCAAGGTGGCGGCTGCCGGCGTCAACCGGCCGGATGTCATGCAGCGCGCCGGCAGCTATGCCCCGCCCCCGGGTGCATCCGACCTGCCCGGGCTGGAAGTCGCCGGGACGATCGTTGCCACCGCCGGCGATTGCGGTGCCTGGAAGATCGGGGATGCGGTAATGGCGCTGACGCCCGGCGGCGGCTATGCCGAATATTGCGCGACCCCTGCCCCGCATTGCCTGCGCCTGCCGAAAGGCTACGATTTCATCCAGGGTGCGGCCATTCCAGAGAACTACTTCACCGTCTGGACCAATGTCTTCGACCGCGCCCACCTCAAGGCTGGTGAAAGCTTCCTGGTACATGGGGGTTCTTCCGGTATCGGCACCACCGCGATCCAGCTTGCCCATCATTTCGGCGCCCGCGTCTTCACCACCGCCGGCAGCAAGGAGAAATGCGATACCTGCCGGACGCTTGGGGCAGACGTCGCCATCAACTACCGTGACCAGGATTTCGTCGACGAGGTCCTGCAGGCAACCGATCGCGCCGGCATTGACGTCATTCTCGACATGGTCGGCGGCGATTACATCAACCGCAATCTCAAGATCCTAGCGCAGGACGGCCGCCTGGTGCAGATCGCCTTCCTGCAGGGGAATAGCGCGGAAATCAATCTCGCCCAGGTCATGGTGAAACGGCAGACTATCACCGGCTCGACCCTGCGCCCGCGCACGGTCGCCGACAAGGCGGCGATCGCCAATGCCCTGGCGGAGAAGGTCCTGCCGCTGCTCGATGCCGGCACCATCAAGCCGATCATCCATAAGACCTTCCCGCTGCGGGAAGCCGCCGGAGCCCACCGCCTGATGGAGACCAGCACCCATACCGGCAAGATCATGCTGGTGGCCTGAGAACCGCTGGGAGAACCGGTGGCCGATGGCGACGGATAACCAATGGATTGCGACCAGGAAGCCTGGCTGTCGCTTTCCAGGGCGGTTATTTGTTCAGAAGGGTAATTGCCGCGTAGAACCGGCAGGCTGCCGGTTCCTGCTTTAAAAACAACCGATTATACCCATATTTTCCGCACGGGACGGCGCGTGACGGAGCTCCGGCGGCAGCGAAAATTGACCGCTAAGTGTCTTGTCAAATTGAACTTTCGCTTGGCACGGCCGGTCCAAAGATGGTAAGTGGCGGGTGATTTCGAGCCCGGTTGCGGACCGGCGGCTCGGCCGACCGGCCGATCGGGATGCGAAACCCGGCGAGCCGGCATTTTTATCGATCGAACGGGTCAAGGAAGACCTTGGCCGCCCGCAGGCAGAGCTGAGACCGGCTCCCGGCGGCCGAGAAGGAGGTATTTATGGCACAGTTGTTGATGCCCAAGGCGACCGCGGTATGGCTGGTTGAAAACACGGCTTTGACCTTTGAGCAGATCGGTGCGTTTTGCAGCCTGCATCCGCTGGAAGTCCAGGGCATCGCCGATGGCGAGGTCGCGGTTGGTATCGTTGGTCTCGACCCGACCACCAATGGGCAGCTGACCAAGGAAGAGCTGCAGCGCTGCGAAGCCGATCCCGCTGCGCGGCTCAATCTCGCCAAGGTGACGATCCCGCTGCCTGTGACCCGGACCAAGGGCCCCCGCTACACACCAATCTCGAAGCGCCAGGACAAGCCCGACGCCGTGGCCTGGCTGGTGCGCCATCACCCGGAACTATCCGATGCGCAGATCTCGCGCCTGATCGGCACCACCAAGCAGACGATCGCCGCCGTGCGCGACCGCAGCCACTGGAACTCGGCCAATTTGCGGCCGCGTGACCCGGTGCTGCTTGGCCTGTGTTCGCAGACCGATCTCAATGCCGCGATCATCAAGGCGCGCAAGGCTGCCGGCAAGCCGGCCACGCTGGACCCGCTGCCGATCGAGGACGAGCACCAGCATCATGACGACCAGGATCACGGTCATGGTCGCCTGCCTGGCGGTTTCGACATCAGCACCTTCCTCCCGAACAAGGGCTGATCGCGTTAAGCTGCGGCTGAGCCGATGAATTGAAAAAGGGATGCCGACTGGCATCCCTTTTTTCTTGTTTGGATCGCCATTTCTGTCGCAAGCCATATCCAGTCCTCGCTCACGTTCTGCTGCGGTGCGCTGGCTCGGAACCCCTCGCCCGGAATGACGAGCCGAGCAAGGAAATTGACCGTCATCTGAAGCTGAGCGACATCGCTACGATCACGATGGGTTTAACTTGCGCGGCGCTATGTCGGCCCTGGGTCGTTCATCCTAAGCGATTGCCGAAAAGGACCTCCCCTTCGTCAACGGCAGCCACATGGTACTGGAGCGCTTATATGGCGATGGCTTTATTGGCGATGCTCCAGATCTTCTCAGCTGTGCACTGCTGATGCTCGCATCTGGCCGGTGATCATTGTCATGCTGACCGTTTGGTTCAGTTTGAACTACGCTGAACGATCGCCATTGTCTGTAAAAAGGCGCCGCTCCCTGGAGGTGATGTCTTATACCTCAGCGTTTTCTTTCTCGGCCTACCAGCATTGCCGACTATAATCACGCTGCGATTGGCCGGTCGCACACGTCATTGTCTGAAACGCCTTCGACGCCACAGTGCGTTCAAGCCGGCTGAACCGGTTTTCAATTCAAGTCATATCGACATTCGATGTGACAGACCCGAAAACTGATCGCCACAAAATATATTCAGATCGTCTGCAACTTAGGCTTTCCCGCGACTCAAATCCCAGTTATATGATCCGCCGCTGTTGCCGCCGGGGGGCTGTCATGCAACACAGAACACCTGATCAAGTGGACCTCACGGATCCACCATTTCTGTCGCTTTGCCATGACTCAGTCAAAGCGCTCTATCGCTATTGGGCGGCAAAGCGCAACGGCCGAGCCATGCCGAGCCGTCGCGATATCGACCCCGTGGACATGAAAATGTGGCTGGCGCATCTGATGCTGATCGATGTGCTGCCCCAGGCGCCACGCTTCGTCTATCGCCTGGTCGGCACCGGCGAGGTGGCCCAGCGTCGCCGCGACCCTACCGGCAAATCTGTCGCGGAAGCTTTTTTCGCTGCTGATGCAAATCAAGCCGTCACCCATTATGAACACGTCGTCGCAACCCGCAGCCCGTTCTTCTGGAACGCGCCCTATCAGACGCCGAACGGCCGCACGGCGCACGACGACATCGTCTTCCTGCCGCTCTCCGATGACGATGATCAGGTGAACATGGTCATGGTCTTCACCCATATCCGGATCAAGGATCAGGAGCAGGACTGACCCTGCTGTCTCGCGCGCCCATGGCCCGGGCATCATGGCCTACCGCCCGCTATTCCTCCCCGGCTCCAATCCATCCTATAAGGCCACGCATCATCTCCCAGGTGTCTTGGCGCCGCGACCTGTCTATAGTGTCGGCCTCCGTGGCTGCCTTTCATGCGGCGCACGACCCGAGATCATGCTTCCCGCGAGGTGAATGAATTGGCGCCGGAAATAGCGACCTACGGCATTGCCGCTTTGGCCACTGGTGGCGTCGTCCTACGGCCCTGGCGCTTGCCAGAGGCGATCTGGGCGGTGATCGGCGCAGCGCTGCTTGTCATTCTTGGATTGCTGCCGATCATGGAAGCCTGGCAAGGCATCCTGCGCGGTGTCGACGTCTATCTTTTCCTGATCGGCATGACGATGCTGGCGGAGCTCGCCCGCCAGGAGGGACTGTTCGATTGGCTGGCAGGCTATGCCGTTGCGCATGCGAAGGGCTCCGGGCCTCGGCTTTTTCTGTTGGTCTATGCGGTTGGCGTCATCGTTACGATATTCCTCTCCAATGACGCGACCGCCGTCGTACTGACACCGGCCGTGTTTGCGGCGGCCCGCGCCGCCGGTGCCAAGCCGCTGCCCTATCTCCTGCTCTGTGCTTTCGTCGCCAACGCCGCGAGCTTCGTCCTGCCGATTTCCAACCCGGCCAATCTCGTCATCTATGGCCATGCCATGCCGCCGCTTGGCGCCTGGCTGTGGCAGTTCACGCTGCCGTCGATCGCCGCGATCATCGTCACCTATCTGATACTGCGGCTGATGCTCGCCCGCGCCATCGCCGCGCCGCTGCAGCCCAATCCACCAGCGGTGGAGCTTTCCCGCGGTGGTCGCCTGACCGGTTACGGCCTCGTCGTCACCGGCATCGTCCTGGTCGTCGCCTCTGCCAGCGGCTGGCAGCTTGGCCTGCCGACTTTCGTCACCGGCGTCCTCACTGCCGCTTTCGTGCTGATCGGCAACCGTCAGTCACCCTGGCCGCTGCTCCGCGGCGTTCCCTGGAGCGTGATCCCCCTGGTGGCGGGCCTCTTCGTCCTGGTCGAGGCGCTGCAGCATGTCGGCCTGATCGACCGGCTTGCCGCTTATCTTCATAGTGCGGCAGAGCAATCAGTCGGCTGGACGGCAACCATCGCCGGTGCCGGTATCGCCTTCCTCTGCAACCTGATGAATAATCTGCCGGCCGGCCTTATCGCCAGTTCGACCATGTCGGCCGCACAGGTACCCAATCACGTGGCCGGCGCCGTGCTGATCGGCGTCGATCTCGGCCCCAATCTCTCCATCACCGGCTCGCTCGCCACCATCATCTGGCTGCTAGCCCTGCGCCGCGACGGCGAGACGATCAGTGCCTGGGACTTCCTCAAGCTCGGCTGCATGGTGATGCCGCCGGCCCTGCTGGCGGCCCTAGCCGCCTTGGCGTTGACGGCATAGGCATAAAAGAAAAGCGGCATCCCGGAGGATGCCGCTTCCTTGCAGTCAGATCAGCGTCACTCAGCCGACATCGAACTTGATGCCCTGGGCCAGCGGCAGCTTATCCGAATAGTTGATGGTGTTAGTCGCACGGCGCATATAGGCACGCCAGGCATCCGAACCGGATTCACGGCCACCACCGGTCTCCTTCTCACCACCAAAGGCGCCGCCGATCTCGGCACCCGAGGGGCCGATATTGACATTGGCGATGCCGCAATCGCTGCCCTGGGCCGAGAGGAAGAATTCCGCCTCGCGCAGATCCTGAGTGAAAATGCAGGAAGACAGGCCCTGCGGCACATCGTTCTGCAGATGGATCGCGTCCTCGAACTTCTTGTAGCTCAGCACATAGAGGATCGGCGCAAAGGTCTCTTCCTTCACCACCTCGCTCTGGCCCGGCATTTCGACGATCGCCGGCTGCACATAGAAGCCGTCGGCCGCGCCCTTGACCTTGACACGCTCGCCGCCAGTGATCTTGCCGCCCTGGGCCTTCGCCGCCTTCAGCGCCGCCTGCATGCGGTTGAACGAGGCTTCGTCGATCAGCGGACCGACCAGCGTCTTGGCATCGAGCGGATTGCCGATCGGCAGGTTGCCATAGATCTTCTTCAGGCGCTGGATCAGTTTCTCGCGGATGCTTTCATGCACGATCACGCGGCGCAGGCTCGTGCAGCGCTGGCCGCAGGTGCCGACCGCCGAGAAAGTGATGGCGCGAACGGCCAGTTCGAGATCGGCGCTGGGGCCGACAATCATGGCATTGTTGCCGCCGAGTTCCAGCAGCGAGCGGCCGAAACGCTGGGCGACGCGCGGGCCGACTTCGCGGCCCATGCGGGTCGAGCCGGTGGCGCTGACCAGGGCGACGCGCTTGTCGTCGACCACGGCTTCGCCGATCTCGCGGCCGCCGATAATGACTTCCAGCAGGCCCTTCGGGGCATTGCCGAACTTCTTCGCCGCCTTCTCGAAGATCTTCTGGCAGGCAAGTGCCGTCAGCGGGTTCTTCTCCGACGGCTTCCACACGACGCTATTGCCGCAGACGATGGCGAGCGCCGTGTTCCACGACCAGACAGCGACCGGGAAGTTGAAGGCGCTGATGACACCGACGACGCCGAGCGGATGCCAGGTCTCCATCATGCGGTGACCCGGGCGTTCGGATGCGATGGTGAGGCCATAGAGCTGGCGCGACAGGCCGACCGCAAAGTCGCAAATGTCGATCATCTCCTGAACTTCGCCGAGGCCTTCCTGGACGATCTTGCCGACTTCATGCGACACCAGGGCGCCGAGCTCAGCCTTATGGGCCCGGAGCTCCTCGCCGAACAGGCGAATCAATTCGCCACGCTGCGGCGCCGGCACGGCGCGCCAGGCCTTGAAGGCCTCATCGGCACGGGCGATCTTCTTTTCCGCCGCGGCCTTGCTGTCGGTCTTCACCTTGGCAAGCACACTGCCATCGATCGGCGAATGGGCGACCAGGTCGCCGCCGGTGAGCATCTTGGCATCGAGGCCGAGCTGCTTCAGGATTTTATTAATCGACATGGAATCTCCGTTATCGGGTCAGTCAGGGCCGGCCACAAAACTGTGACAACCGGAACCAGCCATATTTAAGCCGGGTTCATGCATGCGTGATCGGGCGGTCCGATGTCAACCGGCAGAACGCCGGAAGGCCTTGCGACCTGTCGGAGGTTGAGGCAGCATGCCGTCAGATCGCGTAAAAATGACGCCAAGCGGGGTATATTTCATGTCCGGCCTTTTCTTTGACCGTCCCATCGAGACCACCAACAAAACGATCACGGGCGGAGCGGAAGGCACCCCAGCCTTGGGAACCGGCAAACGGATGAGCCGGATGGCTGCATTGGCACTGGTGATCGCTTGCGGCTCAGTCTCTTTGGTGAATACGGCCAAGGCCGACATTACCCTCAATATCGATCCAGTGATCGAGAGCCAGCCGGGCTGGTCCTGGGCGGCCGTTGGCGAGATGGTCATGCGTTATTATTCGGCGCCCGATACCGGCCCCAATGACGATTATCAATGCGGCCTTGCCAATTTCATGACCGGTCAACGCATGTCCGAAGAATGCGCCGCCCCCGCCAAGGTCAGTGCCCTGCAGGCGACGCAAAAGATCATCGCCGAATATCTGCCCTACGCGTACAAATTCTACGATGAGAACCCGCATAATATGGCGTTCCAGCAGGGCAAGGTGCTGCCCCCCGACGAGCTCATTCATGAACTGGAATTCGAGCGCCCGATCGTCGTCGCCATCGAACCGCCGAAAATGAGCGATGGCGACAAGGACACCAAGGAAGTCGCCTTGATCGTCGGCTACCAGGGGACCGCCGACAACCTGCAGATCATCGTCAACGATCCCCGCGCCTATTCAGTAGGCGGCAATCCCTATATCGATGTCGGCGGGAAAGAGATCGATACCGGCCAATATCAGCTCAACTACCAGGATTTCCTCAAGGAAATGCGCTGGACGGTGAGCATCTACCGCATCAAGCCGAACTGACACGCGCTTGGCAGTGGTCCTGCCGGGCCCCCGCCTCCCCAAAACCCCGCTCCTGCAGGCGATGAGCCTGCGCGGTATCTCAAGACCGCCGGGCGCTGCGATGCTGCGCCTCTGCGTAACCGGCCCCATCGCGGTTGCCTTTAACTAGGAATTTTGGCTAGATAAGTCGCTGTATACAGGGCGTTTACAATTACACATCTGTATAATAAGACTAGACGAGACTTTCGGAACGTCCTTAAAATCGAATCCGAAGGACGGACAGAGAGTTTGCATGAGAACGCGGCCGCGGTGATCCGCGATCCGCAAATCCAATGAGGAGCCCTCAATAGGCTCCACAATCAGGTGTCGGGAAACGGCACCGCCTATGGGAGGAACATATGGCTATTTCCTATCGGGCCGCCTTATCGGCGGTGGCGATGACGGCTTTGATTTCCAGCATGGCTTTGTTTGCACCGACGGCATCCGCCGAGATGGTGCTCAACCGCAATATCGGCACCACCATCAGCTCACTCGATCCGCAGATCAACTTCCTGGTCTATGAAGGCTGGATCGAAGAAGACCTCTATGAAGGCCTCACCGCCTATGACGCCGCCGGCAATATCATTCCGGGTGCCGCCGAGAAGTGGGATCTCAGTGCCGACGGCCTCACTTATACCTTCCATCTGCGCGATGGCCTGAAATGGTCGAACGGTGATCCGCTGGTAGCGCAAGATTTCGTCAACAGCATCATTCGCATCCTCGATCCGGCCACGGCTTCGCAGAAGAACTACATCTTCTCCAGCACGCTTTCGGTGAGCGGTGCCGCCGATTTCATGGCCGGCAAGAACAAGGATCCGAAATCGGTCGGCGTCTCGGCGCCGGATGACAAGACGGTGGTGGTGAAGCTGGACAAGCCGGCCCCCTATGCCCTCGCCTACTTCTATTCCTTCTACTGCCCGCCGCTGCACAAGCCGAGCCTCGACAAATTTGGCAAGGACTGGGTGAAGCCGGAGAATATCGTCACCAACGGCGCCTATAAGCTGGTTGAGAACAATGCCCAGTCGCAGGCCGTGCTGGTGAAGAACCCGAACTTCCATGACGCCGCCAATGTGAAAGTCGACAAGGTCGTCTACAAGGTCACCGAGGACGAGAACACGGCGCTGAAGCTCTACAAGTCCGGTGCCATCGACATGACCTATGACGTGCCGACCGACCAGCTCGACGCACTGAAGAAATCGAATCCCGACGAACTGCATGTCGGCCCAGGCTTGAGCACCTACTATCTCGACTTCAACCTGAAGAAGCCGCCTTTCGACAATATCAAGCTGCGCCAGGCCTTGGCTTACGCGATCGATCGCGATGCCCTGGTCAAGGTGATCAAGGGCGGTGATTCCGTTTCCTGCAGCTTCACCATTCCGATCCCGCAATATCCATCGCCGAAACCGGCGGAATGCGGCATGTCGAAGGCCGATCGCATCGCCGCGGCGAAGAAGCTTTACGCCGAGGCCGGCTACGGCCCCAACAAGAAGCTCAGCCTCAGCATCACCGTGCAGAGCAAGGCCTCGGAAAAGAAGCGCGGCGAAGTCATCGCCGTCATGTGGAAGCAGGTGCTGGGGGTCGATGCCAAGGTCAATGCGGTTGACCGCGAGGCCTGGAACAACACCTTCACCGCCGGTACCTGGGAAGCCTATGGCGATGATCTCGTCGGCGATTTCGTCGGACCGGAACCTTATCTCGCTTACATGGATCCGCGTGCCGAGGCCGGCTACAACTGGGAAAGCAAGGATTACGAGGCGCTGTGGGACAAGGCGATGACGATCACCGACACCGCCGAACGTTACAAAGTCCTGGCCCAGGCCGAGCAGCTGATCCTCGACAGCTATTACCTGACGCCGAACCTGACGGAACCCAACCGCCATCTCGTGCGCAAGACCGTCAAAGGCTGGGCTGACAGCCCGGGCGATGTGGTGCCCACCCGCTTCCTGAGCATCGAACAGTAACAGGCAATGCATGCATCCCGTGACCCCTCAGGTCACGGGATGCCGTCAGCGGCGGATCGCAGCGATATGTGGCGTTATATCTTTCGGCGCGTGCTCGGCAGTCTGCCGACCCTGTTCGCGCTCGCAACCATCACTTTCTTCATCCTGCGCGTTGCGCCGGGCGGTCCGTTCTCCGACAACCGCCGGCTGACACCGGAAGCTTTGGCGGCGCTCAATCGCGCTTATCACCTCGATGAATCGCTGCCGCAGCAGTATTTCCGCTATCTGTGGAACCTGTTGCATTTCGATTTCGGCCCCTCGGTCAAATATCGCGATTCCACCGTCGGCGAATTGATCCTCAACAGCTTCCCGGTCTCGCTCGAGATCGGTCTCTGGGCCATGGTCTTCTCCACCCTGATCGGCATCGTGCTCGGCATCGCCGGCGCGCTGCGGCGCAATGGCATGATCGATTACGGCGCCGGCGCCATCGCCATGGTCGGCCTCGCCATCCCGATCTTCGTCATCGGGCCGATCCTGCAGATCACGTTTGGGCTGGATCTGCATTGGCTGCCGGTCGCTGGCTGGGACGGCACGCTCGCGACCAAGATCCTGCCGATCGCAGTGCTGACCCTGCCCAATATCGCCTATGTCTCGCGCCTGATGCGCGGCAGCATGATCGAGACGATCCGCACCAATTACGTCCGCACCGCCCGCGCCAAGGGTCTCGGCGAACGCAAGACCATCTTCAAGCATGCGCTGAAAGGTGCCCTGTTGCCGGTCGTTGCCTATCTCGGCCCCGCCACCGCCGTCACCATCACCGGCTCGATTGCGATCGAGCAGATCTTCCAGATCCCCGGCATCGGTCGCTATTTCATCACCGCGGCCCAGGACCGTGATTATTCGCTGGTGATGGGTGTCACCCTGTTCTACGGCACCATTGTGGTCATGGGAAACATGCTCTCCGATATCGCCCGCGGCCTGATCGACCCCAAGGTGTCCTATGACTGATGTCAGCCTCGATCTCAATCCGTCGGAGGGCGGACCGCGCCCATATGAGCCATTGGCCAAGGGCATCTCACCGTTCCGGCATTCGCTGCGCCGCTTCTGCTCGAACCGGTTAGCCGTCATCAGCCTCGTGGTCCTCTGCCTGATCACCCTCGCTTGTTACGTTGCCCCACTCTTCTTTCCCTTCGGGCCGGAAGATGCCGATTTCGAGAATCTCTCAGCGCCGATCGACTTCACCTCGGCGCATCTCTTCGGCACCGACGATCTCGGCCGTGATCTGCTGATCAGGGTGCTGGATGGCGGCCAGGTCTCTTTGGGTCTGGCTTTCTTCGGCGCCATCGTCTCGGTTGCCATCAGCGTCGTCTATGGTGCCACCGCCGGCTATCTCGGCGGCCGGATCGACCAGCTCATGATGCGAGCGGTCGATATCCTGCTCAGCCTGCCTTACGTGATGCTGGTGATCGTCATCAATGTCGTGCTGGGGCGCAGCAATTTCTCACTCTTCATCGCCGTTGTCGTGGCGCTGTGGCTGACCCCCGCCGTGATCGCCCGCGGCCAGGCAGTCAGCCTGCGCCATCGCGAATTCATCGAGGCGGCACGGGCCGGCGGCATGAGCAACTGGCAGATCATCTGGCAGCATATCGCTCCCAACAGCCTCAATGTCGTCATCGTCTATTCCAGCCTCTTGGTGCTGGAAGTGATTTCGACGGAATCCTTCCTCAGCTTCGTCGGCCTCGGCGTCCAGCCGCCTTATGCCAGCTGGGGCACGCTGATCAATGACGGCGCCGTCAAGATCGAGACCGATATTCGCCTGCTGCTGTTGCCGGGCTTTTTCCTGGCGACCGTGCTCTTCTGCCTCAACTACATCACCGATGGCCTGCGCGATGCCTTCGACCCCAATGAAAGATAGGCGGCGCGGATGAGCATGCCAAAAGAACCTATCCTGCAGGTCCGCGACCTCAGCATCGAGTTCAAGCTGGCAGATGGCTGGAAGACGGCTGTCGACCGGGTGGATATGGACCTCCGTCCGGGCGAGATCATGGGTATCGTCGGTGAATCCGGTTCCGGCAAGAGCCAGATCCTGCTGGCTGCCATGGGTCTCACCGCCAATAACGGCCGGGTCAGGGGATCGATCAAGTTTCTCGGCCAGGAAATCGTCAGCACGCCCGCGGCGAAACTCGACAGGATCCGCGGCTCGGCGATGTCGATGATCTTCCAGGACCCGATGACCTCGCTCAATCCCTATCTCCGGGTCAGCGAACAATTGATGGAAGTCTTGATCGCCCATCAGGGTCTGGGCAAGACCGATGCGCGCAAACAGGTGATCGCCATGCTGGAACGGGTGCATATCCCCGATGCCGCACGGCGCGTCGATCTATACCCGCATGAATTCTCTGGCGGCATGCGCCAGCGGGTGATGATCGCCATGGCCCTCTTGTGCAAGCCCGCGCTGCTGTTGGCCGATGAACCCACCACCGCGCTTGATGTCACCGTCCAGGCGCAGATACTGGAATTGCTGGCAGAACTCGCCCATGACACGGGAACGACGGTCGCCATCGTCACCCATGACCTCGGCGTCGTCTCGCGCCTCTGCGACCGGGTCACCGTGCTCTATGGCGGCCGGGTGATGGAAAGTGCCGATATCGACACCTTGTTCGAGCTGCCTGCCCATCCTTATACCAACGGCCTGATCGCTTCCACGCCGCGCCTCGATACCGGCATGGATGAGGAACTGGTAACGATCCCCGGCCAGCCCCGGCTGATGGGAACCGCGATTCCCGGCTGTCCCTTCGAACCGCGCTGCAGCCGTCGCCAGGAACACTGCCGCAGTGAGCAGCCGCCGCTGTCAGCCCTGTCCGGCGATGCCGCCCATCGCGTCGCCTGCCATCACCCGCTCGAGGCGGCATCGACCCAGCCGCCCCTCCTCAACCAGCGCGTATCCTCATGAGCCAGCCTGCTTCCGCCACCACGTCACCGGACGCCGCCCCCATCCTCTCGGTGCGCGATCTCACCGTGCATTTTCCGCTGCGCCACAGCCTCCTCACCCATGCCGTGAAGCTGCGCGCCGTCGACGGCGTCTCCTTCGATCTCAGGCCGGGCGAGACTCTCGGCATCGTCGGCGAGTCCGGTTGCGGCAAGTCGACCCTGGGCCGCGCCATCCTGCGGCTGATCGAGCCGACCGGCGGTACCGTTGCTTGGATGGGCACCGATTTCCTCGGCCTCGATGCCGGTAAGTTGCGCGCGCAGCGCCGCAACATGCAGATCATCTTCCAGGACCCGCTGGCCTCGCTCGATCCCCGCATGACGGTCGGCAAGATCATCGGCAAGCCCTTGAAAACCTTTCAACCAGATATCAAGAAGGCCGAGTTGCAGCAACGCGTCATCGAGGCGATGCAGCAGGTGGGGCTCGCCCCCGAGATGGTGAACCGCTATCCGCATGAATTCTCCGGCGGCCAATGCCAACGCATCGGCATCGCCCGTGCCATGATCCTGAAGCCGAGGCTGATCGTCTGCGACGAGCCGGTCTCCGCCCTCGACGTCTCGATCCAGGCACAGGTGATCAACCTGCTGATGCGACTGCAGCGGGAACACGGTCTGTCGCTGCTTTTCATCTCGCACAATCTCAGCGTGGTGCGGCATATCAGTCATCGCATCCTCGTGCTCTATCTCGGCAAGGTGATGGAGATCGCCGATCGGGATAGTTTCTATCGCCGGCCTTTGCATCCCTATTCGCAGGCACTGATCTCCGCCATTCCCCTGCCCGATCCAAAGCTTGAACGGCAGCGACAGCGGATCGTCCTGCAAGGCGAGCTGCCCTCGCCGGTCAATCCCCCGCCCGGCTGCCGGTTCTGCACCCGCTGCCCCAAGGCGACGGAGATCTGCCGCACCACGCCGCCGGAGCTGACGGATCACGGTGGCGACCATCTCGTCGCCTGTCATCATGTGTGAAGCCGTCGCGGCTGCCCGCCTCGAGGCGTCTTCCGTCACACATCTGTCACCTCGGCAGGTGATTTGTCGCGGTCGTCGCGGCGCGCTATGATCAATAGATGACACCCAGCTTGCCGCGTCCCGCCTACGAGGATGTGAAGCCGGGTAATACTGTCACACTGCCAAACCGGCCCCGCAGAGTTGAGATTAGATCATGCCCACATCGCCTCTTGATGACGCCCTTGCCGAAGCGACACGCCTGCCTGAACACCGCACCGTCAGCCAGTTTGCAGCCGCCTGGGCACAATATCCGATCATCTGGTCACCGCGTGTCTCCCCGGACGGCCGTTGGCTGGCCTGGACCTGGACCGGGCCCGATGAGACCGGCAATGTCTGGATCGCGGCAACCGACGGCACGCAACCACCGCGCCGCTTGACCGATGGCAGTGATCATTTTTATGTGCGCGGCTTCTCGAAAGACGGGACCCAGATTCTCCTGGCGCAATCGATCGGTTCCAGCGAGCGCGATCGCCTGTTTCTCGGCAAGCTGCCGTCACGTGGCCGCGAGGCGCAACTGGCCACCATCCAACCTTGCCCTGTCACCGCTCTGCAGGACGATTATTATGTCTTCGGCGGTTGCTTCGCCCCTGATGGCAAGACGCTCTATTACGCCGCCAGCATGGACCCGGAAACCGGCAAAGCGATCGAGGGCCAGCATATCATCGCCCAGGACCTGGAGACCGGCGCCATCAGCAGCCTGGCTCAGGGGACGTCGCTCGACGAGGCCGGGCCGCGCCTCAGCCCATCAGGGCGCCATCTGCTCTATCACCGCCATGATCGGGCGCCTGGCGGGTCCCAGGTCTGGGTGATCGATCTCGATGCCGCGCCGACAGACGATCATCGCGATCTCGAAGTGATCAATCTCGGCGACAAGCTGAAGGCGCGGGCCCATTGGCTGACCGATGATCTGCTCCTGGTCCTGGGTGAGACCGAGGAAACCCAACAGGTTGGTATCTTCAATCTGCACCAGGGCAAGCTCACCTGGCTGGTCGACAAGCCCCACCTGGATATCGAAGCTGTCATTCCCGGCCATGACGGCCGCTATGCCGCCGTGATCGGCTATCAACTGGGTGTCTTGCGCGCGGTCCGGCTGGAGATCGCCACGGGGGCGGAAACGCCGTTCAAGACCGACGCGGCGAGCCTGCTGCCAATCGCCGAACTGCCGGATGGCTCCTGGGTGGCAGAGGGCTATTCTTCGCGTGAGGTGCATCATCTCATCCGCGTCGATCTCACCACTGACCGCCGCACCGATCTCAGCCACAGCGCCGACCGTCTGGAGGCCGTCGCGAACGGCCTCGTCAGCAGCGACTTCGTGCCTGCTGCCCTCTATCGCTGGCAGGCGGTCGACGGGCTAACATCCAGGGCTGGCTCTACCGCCCGCGGGTGAAGAGCCGCGGCCTCATCGCCTACATCCATGGCGGCCCCACCTGGCACAGCGAGAACTGGGTCAACCCGATCATCCAGTTTCTGGTCGGCCAGGGCTTCACCGTGCTCGACCCCAACTACCGCGGCTCGACCGGCTATGGCCGCGCCTTCCGCGAGGCCATCAAGCAGCAAGGCTGGGGTGGTGCCGAGCAGCAGGATATCCGCGCCGGCATCGAGCAATTGATCGCCGACGGCCTCGCTGAAGCCGGCAGGATCGGCATGGTCGGCACCTCCTATGGCGGCTACAGCTCCTGGTACGGCCTTACCAAATTTCCCGACCTCATCAATGCCGCCATGCCGATTTGCGGCATGTATCACCTCACCATCGACTATGACGAGACCGGCATGCCGCATGGCCGCGCCTATAGCGAAGAGATGATGGGCGGCACTCCGAACGACCTGCCCGAGCGCTATTTCCAGGCCTCGCCCGCCAATTTCCTGCAGCAGATCAAGGGTCGGCTGCTGGTGGTGCAGGGCTTGCGCGATACCAATGTATCGCCGCAAAATGCCTGGGTAGCGTTCCGCGATTTGCAACGAGCCGGCATCCCCTTCGAGGACCTGCTGTTCAGCGATGAAGGCCATGGCATCTACAAGGCCGGCAACCGGGCCCGGCTCCTGACCAGAATGGAACAGTTCTTCGGGACCGCCTTCGACAGCAAGAACTGACGACGGAAGGACAGCTTCGCTGCGGCAGCTTGACGTCATCACGGATGATCATGGCATTCAGACGGCATCGCGGCGCAAAGCTGTGTCGCCGGTGCTGGCAGCTTTGACCTTAATCCTGTGCAGCCTGCTCCCCCTTACCAGCCATGGCGAGGAAATTGCGATCGGCAATTCGGTGGCGGTGGCGCGCCAGCACTTGCAGGAGACCCAGAGCGAAATCGCCGTCGATAGCGATGACGGCATCTGGCATCTGATGGTGGCGAAGCAGAACGACCGCCTGGTCAACCTGCTCTTCGAACGGGACCGCCTGCGCTACATCTCCTACGACTTTCATCTCGGCGCCTATCAGCCGCAGCAGGCCCCCGTTTCACATTGTGATGCACGCTTCAAGTTGGCGGTCGACCTCATCACGGCGCAATATGGAGAAGGCAGCTATCGCCGGACCATGTCCTGGCCGGAGCGCGAGATCACCATGACCTGGCGTGGCGACCATCATTTCGCCGTGGTACGCGAATTGTCGGATCTGAATGGCTGCCTGTTAGTGAAGTCGATGAGCTTCGATGGCAGCGAGGCGGACTTCAACGCTTTCGATCAGCGCCTGAAACATCAATAGGCAATCGCTGCTCTCGCCTTTGACGGCTGGGCGCGGCCAATGCCGGCAACAGGTCTCATCGCGTGAAACAGTCGGAAGCGTCCCACACGTTCTTCGCCGTGAAGGATGCTTCCGCTCTAGGTATCCTGCGAACCGATTAAGCCGTCTGCTTGACCACAAAGGGGTCCCGTGTCGCACGTGCCGCAGCAGCCTCGACCCGCTGCACGATATCGGGTTCCTGCAGGCGGCTCATCGGCTGCAGCAGCTGGGTGACCTCGATCAAGGCATGATGGACCACCGGGTCGATGACCGAGGCCTTGAACAGGGCCGTCTCGAATTCCCGGCTCTCGGCGAAATTCTCTGGCCGTTCGCCCTGGGTTTCCGGGTAAGCGAGATCGGCACTGGTCGACAGGGCCCAGGGTGTCTGCAGGAAGGGGCCGACTTCGGCGAAGAAGGCAGCTTGTGCCGCAGCGATCGGATCCACCTCATTACGGCATGACTCCAAGGCATCTTGCAACAGTCTTGCCTGCTTGGCGGCAGATGACATGCCCTGGCCATAGGCCGGATTAAATCGGCAGAATGCATCGGCTATCGGCACGAGACCGCGCGGCATGCCGGGCAGGCGTTCGAAATGGCGCCAAGTGCTGGCCTTGAAGGCAAAGTGCCGGATCTCTGCCGGTGGCTCAGCCAGCCGCAGCGCATGGTACATCGTCAGACTCGACAACCGTGCGGCCTCTTCCAGGAAGGCGTCCCAGGTTGCCGGCGGCGTCCCCGGACCATGGCGCGCGATCAAGGCGATCCAGCGCCGCCCCTCGATCGGCAAGATGATGCCATGCAACCGCATATGCGGAGGGTTTGGCAAAGACAAGGCCAGCCGCCAATCTCTTGGTGCGCCGCTCGGGACCGGCACGACTGCCGTTGCATAAGTGAGCTCGACACCGATCTCAGTAATCGACGGACGTTCCCAGCCGAGCCGCTCGAGGGCAGCAATGCTGAGCGCACCCCGGCCGGAGGCATCCACGACAAGGTCCGCATCCAGTGTGTGGATCTGTTCCGACTGATCCTCGAATGCCACGCCCCGCACGGCAGACGTCTCCGGCGCAACCGTGATCTCGGTGACCCGGCATTGCGGATGCAGCGTGACATTGCCGAGCGCCTGGACACGACGCCGCAACACCGATTCAATCAGTGGCCGACTGGCGCAGAGCAGCCGGATGCCGAAGTTCCGCTGCGGCAGGACGCCAAAATCCTCGCGCTCGAAGCGCATGTCCTGGACGGCGCCGATATGCACGCCCCCGGCGGCGGCCAAGTCATATTCGTAATCGGGAAATATCTCGTTGAGCGCATTCAGCCCGGCGCGCAGCAATCCATGCGGGTGGCGGTCATGCGGCGTGCCGGGCCGCGACGTGGCCGAAGACGTCACCAGATCCCGCTCCAGGACATCGACCTGTTGGAAATGGCTGGCCAAGGCACCTGCGGCCGACAAACCACCCATTCCTGCGCCGATCACGATTGCCCGTCGTCCTAAGAAACCACTCATGCCAAGCGCTCCTTTGCTGTGGAGCCCTTAGCTCACCCCGCCCGGATTGCTGCAGTGTTTCGAAGCACGGGTAAAACGGTTGCAACGGTAATGATGGAGCGCGGCAGCGCCCAACTACCGGGTCACGGGCAACCAGATCTCGACAACGCCATTGCCGGTTGCCGGATCGAAGCGCGAATCATAGCGCTCGAATTCCGGCGCTTCGGCGAAACGATAACCGGATTCGGGAAGCCACTTTTCCCAAATCGTCTTCATCGTATTGCCGATGGTCGAGATATGCGTGCGATGGCTGAAGACCGCATATTCCTGCCTGTCGAGACGCACCAGGGTAAAGCCGCTGGGCAGATTATCGGCGCGGGCGATCTCGACACCGCAGAGATAGTTGAACTTGCCCTCGCCGTCATAACAGTGGCACAGGCCATAGCAGACATCGCCACGCTGATCCGGCACATGGCCGATATGCTGCCCGAAGCGCTGCCACTGTGCAGGAATGCCCGCCACTGCGCCATAGCTATAGGGCTCCGACAAGCCGGCAATCAGCATCGGCTGCCCGGTGATGAAGCGGGGTACTTCCAGATCGACATAGTCGGTCATATCCAATCTCCGGGGTTCTGTGAGGGTGACGCCGTCGGTCGAACCGAGCGCCCGCAAGGTCTCCGGCGCCAGGCCAAAGTGATCGCTGAAGGCCCGTGTGAAGGCTTCATGAGAGCCGTAGCCGGCGTCGAGCGCCACGCTGAGAATGTCTTCCGCGCCGGCAGCCAAGATCTTCGCCGCCTCGCTCAAGCGCCGGGCCTTGAGATAGTTCATGACCGGAAAGCCGATCACCCGGCCGAAGGCGCGCGACAGCTGGAACCGCGATAGGCCAGCCGTCGATGCGACGTCATCCAGCGATATGCCGGTCGTCAAATTGGTCTCGATAAACCACAAGGCGGCACCGACCGGATCACTGCGCGATGGCGTGCTCTGCTTCATCTCTGTCATGGCATCTGCGTCTCCCTCCGGCCAAGCTAGCATCATCGGATGATGCGGCTTGATCGATCTTGCAGCCTTCGGCAAGAGCCAGCCATAATTGCAAAAAAAGTGATCGAAAGAATCGGAGCTGTCATGTTTCGTCTGTTGACGGTGATCGCCATGCTTCTCGTGGCTGCCTGCTCCAGTTCAGAGAATGCCAGAGAGACCAGCGCCGCAGGGACCTATACATTCGCCGTCAGCTGCACGGGCGATATCTCATTCACGCAAGTCCCCGTGGCTGCGGTTTCGAGTCCGATCGGCCTGATCGGGCATGGCCAGCTTGACTGCGGGTCGCGGGGCGCAAAACGCTTCGATGCGGTTCTGCACAGGAACATCCGTCCGCAGCCCCTCACGCCCTGCCACCTCCTGCTCACCCTGACCCCCAAAGGGTCGCAGGGCCAGGGGGCCGCAACGGCTACATGTCCGGACCAAACGGTGCTGACCGGTGGCATGAGCACCTATACCTTTTACGATCTCTACAGCAGCCCACCGTCCATGGTTGCCGGCGAGGCAACGCTGGCTGGAAAAGAGGGCACCGGCGTCGATTTCAGCTTCACCTTGAATCCGATCTAGCCGAGAATCAGGTAGCCCTTGACTTTTGTCCGGTCATTAGGTAAACAGCACTGTCATTTCTCGCGACCGCGCGCAGATGCCTTTTTGACAACCGCTTGATAAACAAGCGCTTTTTAACCGGCATCGCGTCCTGAGATCCATCGACAAACCCTTTGATTCTGCGCATGCGCGCCACGGGATCAAAAAGCCGGCCCCCTCAGGCCCGCGACCCGTCGATGCATCGCGCGGTTTTCCCGCTTTGATGATGCCCTGGACGGGTTCGGTTTGTTGCGGCCGCTCCCAAAAGGACTTTATTTGAGCATGACCACCTTTACCGACCTTGGCTTGATCGCGCCGCTGACCCAGGCCCTCGCCGAGGAAAACTACACCAATCCGACGCCGATCCAGGCGCAGTCGATCCCGCATCTGCTGGGGGGCCGTGACCTCCTCGGCCTCGCCCAGACCGGCACCGGCAAGACCGCTGCTTTCACCCTGCCGACCCTGCAGCGCCTGATGGAGAAGAAGACCCGTCCGGCACCGAAAACCACTCGCGTCTTGATCCTCTGCCCGACCCGCGAACTCGCGGTGCAGATTCAAGAATCGATCCAGACCTATGGCCGTAACCTGCCGATCCGCAGCACGATGATTTTCGGCGGCGTCACACAGTTCTCGCAGGTCCGCGCCATGCAGCGCGGTGTCGACACCCCGGGTCGCCTGCGCGATCTCATCAACCAGGGTCATGTCGATCTGAAGGCCGTCGAGGTCCTGATCCTCGATGAGGCCGACCGCATGCTCGACATGGGCTTCATGCCGGAGATCAAGAAGATCGTTGCGCTGATCCCGAAGCAGCGCCAGACCCTGCTCTTCTCGGCCACCATGCCCCGCGAGATCAGCGATCTTGCTTATGGCCTGCTGAACGACCCGGTGCGCGTCGAAGTGGCGCCGGTTTCCTCGACCGCCGAGCGCGTCGAGCAGAAGCTCTATCACGTCACCAAGAACAACAAGCGCGCTTTGCTGGCGCATGTGCTGCGTACCGAGAATGTAGAGCGCGCCTTGCTCTTCACCCGCACCAAGCACGGTGCCGACCGCGTCGCCGAGAACCTGGAGAAGGATGGCTTCAAGGCTGCCGTCATCCATGGCAACAAGTCGCAGAATGCCCGCCAGCGCGCCCTTGGCGACCTGAAGAGCGGCCGCATCAATCTCCTGATCGCCACCGACATCGCCGCCCGTGGCATCGATGTCGACGGCGTCACCCATGTCATCAACATCGACCTGCCAGTTGAGCCGGAGAGCTATGTCCATCGTATCGGCCGCACCGCGCGCGCCGGCGCCTCGGGTATCGCCCTCTCCTTCTGCGAGGTCGAGGAACGTGCCTATCTGCGGGATATCGAAAAGATCACCCGCCAGGCCATTCCGGTGGTGGAAGAGCATCCCTTCAATGGCGACCTGCCCCCGCTCCATGTCGTCGGCCCGAAGCCGAAGCGTGGCGGCAACCGCATGGGTGGCCAGAACAATGAGCGTGATGGTGGCCGTAGCGGCCGCAAGCCGCGCGCCGGTCAGGCCGAGCGCAAGCGCCAGGATCCGCGCCGGCAGCGTGACGATGCAACCTTCTTCGCGGAATTGAAGGGCGAAGAGCCGCGTCGCGAGGCCCAGCCCCGCCGTGAACGTTCGGCGGAAGCGCGGCCGCAGCATCGTGAAGACCGGCGCCCGGCTGATCGTCAGGCAGATGAACGTCGTCCGAGCAACCGCCGCCCAGACGACCGTCGTTCGGAGAACCAGCGCGATGCCAAGCCAGGCAACCGCCACGCCCCCCGCAGTGACGTCGCCCGTGGCGACCGGCCGCAGCGTTCGGATCGCCCGGCGCAAGGTACCGAGCGCCGCAGCGACCGCGGCATGTCGGTGGCGGCGATGGTCCGTGAAGTGGAAGCCCGTGAAGGTCAGCCGCGCCGTGAACGCGCGGAGCACCGCCAAGGTGAAGGCCGCGGCCGTGACGATCGCAATCATCACAGTGCAGCCAAGGGCAAGGGTGGCAACCGCAATCACCAGGCTGCTCGCCCGCATGGCAAGGACGGCACCCGCAGCAGCGGCCCCCGCAATGCCGGTGGCCAGCAGAAACTGAAGCGTAGCGGCCCCGTCCGGGGCTGAGCTTCAGAGATAGAGCGATAACTGATCAAAGGGCTCCTGGCCGCAAGCCAGGGGCTCTTTTCTTTTGCCTGAAACCCTCGCGAGCATAGTCGATGCTTCCACTGGGAAGCATCGACCTTTCGCCCGTGAATATCTATCCCTTTGCTAGGCCAATCTTCTGCAGTGCCGTCTTGATCTCATCGAGGATCAGCGGATCGTCGATGGTCGGCGGGATCTTGTAGGGTTTGCAGTCGGCGATCTTGCGCATGGTGCTGCGCAGGACCTTGCCGGAGCGTGTCTTCGGCAGGCGTTGGATGACCGTCGCCGCCTTGAAGGCCGCCACCGGACCGATGCGGTCGCGCACCAGCTGCACGACCTCGGCGACGATCTCGCCGTGATCGCGGGTGACACCGGATTTCAGCACCAGGAAGCCGAGCGGCGCTTGTCCTTTCAATGAATCATCGATGCCGACGACGGCGCATTCGGCAACATCCGGATGACTCGCCAGCACTTCTTCCATGCCGCCGGTCGACAGGCGGTGGCCAGCGACGTTGATGATGTCATCGGTACGAGCCATGACATAGACATAGCCGTCGGCATCCACCATGCCGGCATCGGCGGTCAGGTAATAACCGGGATATTGCTCCAGATAGGATTGGAAGAAGCGGTCCTCCGCCTGCCACAGGCTGGGCAGCGTCCCGGGTGGCAATGGCAGGCGGCAGACTAGGCTGCCAATCCCGCCTGCCTTCACCTCATGCCCCTCTTCATCCAGCACCCGCACATCCCAGCCGGGCAGAGCCTTGGTGGGCGAGCCATGCTTGATCGGCAGCAGCTCGAGACCGAAGCAGTTGCCGGCAATGCACCAGCCGGTCTCGGTCTGCCACCAATGATCGATCACCGGTACCTTGAGATGTCTTTCCGCCCATTCCAGCGTGGTGGGATCGGACCGCTCGCCGGCCAGGAACAAGGCACGCAAGCTGCTGAGATCATAGCGGTGCAGCAGCTTCGCCTCCGGATCATCGCGCTTGATCGCCCGGAAGGCGGTCGGCGCCGTGAACATCACCGAGACCTTGTGCTGTGAAATTACCCGCCAGAAGGCGCCGGCATCCGGCGTTCCCACCGGCTTGCCCTCATAGAGCACGGTAGTGCAGCCGGCCAACAGCGGCGCATAAACGATATAGCTATGGCCAACCACCCAGCCGACATCGGACGCGGTCCAAAACACTTCGCCCGGCTGGACGCCATAGAGGTTCGTCATGGTCCAGCGCAAGGCGACGGCATGGCCGCCATTGTCACGCACGACGCCCTTCGGCTGGCCGGTCGTGCCGGAGGTATAGAGGATGTAAAGCGGATCGGTCGCCTGCACCGGTATGCAGGGCTGCGGTACCGCCGATTGCATCGCTGCCTGCCAGTCGATATCGCGATCGGCAATCATCCGCGCCGGCTCCATCTCCCGCTGCAGCACGATGCAATGCGCCGGCTTATGCTGGGCCAGCTCGATCGCCGCATCCAGCAGCGGCTTGTAGGCAACGATCTTCTGCACCTCGATGCCGCAGGAGGCACTGACGACGACTTTCGGCTTGGCGTCATCGATACGGGTTGCCAGTTCGGGTGCTGCAAAGCCCCCGAAGACGACGGAGTGGATGGCACCGAGGCGCGCGCAGGCCAGCATGGCAATCATCGCCTCCGGCACCATCGGCATGTAGATGATGACGCGGTCGCCCTTGGCAACACCCTGTGCCACGAGCACGCCGGCGAAGCGGGCAACGAGATCGCGGAACTCCCGGTAGGTATAGTGCCGGACCGTTTGGGTCACGGGGCTGTCATAGATCACCGCGATCTGATCGCCCCGCCCCTGCTCCACATGCCGGTCGAGGCAGTTATAGCAGGTGTTGAGCTCGGCTTTCGGAAACCAGCGATAATAGGGCGGGCGGCTGTCATCCAGCACCCGCTCCCAGCGCCGGTTCCAGTCGACCGCCTCCGCCGCCTCGCCCCAAAAAGCCGAAGGATTCTCCAGCGATTGACGATGCGCCGCATCAAAGGCACCCGGTCGCGGTGCTGCCGTCATGAACTCCTCCCCTATTTTTAATTATGATTACCGGTATTCTCGGTCAGAGCTTTGAGGGAGATCAAGGGGAATGGCGGCCAAATGGATTAATCACCAGACATAGGCACAAAGTTCCTCCACGATAGCGTCCCGGCAGGCCCGTTTGCTCATCCTGGCGATAAGAACCGTTTCAGCCTATAATGACTTCGGTGTCGCATATCCGGAGGGTGAGACAAAATGTCCGACCTGTTGTGGCTGCTCCCTCTCGGTTTCTGGTTGTTTGCAGCCCTCACCGGGCCCGGCGAAGAATACCTCGCACTCCCTTGAGCGCGTAAGTTGTCGCTGGTTACCTTTGCCTTAGTGGCCGGTTTTCTGGTCACCGCAGCACTCACACGGCGCCGCCGGCGAAGTAACCGCTATCGCATTCATGATGCTGAGCAATATGCGGCTGATACTTCCCACTCTGAGGATAACGATATCGTCGCCCGCCAACCTGCGCCATTCATTGCCGATGATGGTCCCTATATCGGCGGCGCGAGGGGTTATGGCCGGGGCGGCTTTGGCGGGCGTTGGGACGGGCTTCCGAATCCGGATGCGGCGTTGCCCCGTCAAGAGGATGACGGTAGCAAGCGCTTTCCGTCGTCTCACTGACGACCCGACACCCATCATCCGCCCCTGTAGCCGGATCGCACACGTTTCGGCAGCAGCGATGCGAAGGCATCGCCCCTATTCCGGAACGCCCTGCAGGACGTAGAGCGCCTTGAGCAACTGGCTTGGCTCGCGGCCCGGAAAGGCAGCGCGGAAAATCTCGGCAATCTTGCCTGAGCGATAGGCACGGGACAGGGCCAGATTGGCGATCTTCTTCAACCTGTAGTCATTCTGCCGGATCGGCAGGGCATAGGGCTCGTTGGTGAGATAATCCTGCGCGATCTTCAGGGTACCGGCATCCTTGGCCCGGTCCTTCATGCCCATCAACAGCTCACGATCCGCGAAATAGCCGTCGATGTTCTTTGCCTCCAGTGCAGCCAGTCCGGCGTCATGGGTGTCGAACTCGACCACATCGGCAGCGATCTTGTTTTGCTGCAAGGTGTACTTCAGTTCCTGCGTCGTTGTCGTGTTGCGCAGTACACCGACCTTCTTGCCGGCAAGCTCGGTGAGGTTGCTCAGGTTATGATCGGCCCGGACCATGAGGCTGGTGCCGGAACTGAAGGTCTGTAGCGTGAAGTCCATCGTTTCCATGCGCCGGATGGTCATCGAGGTGCCCTCACACAGGATATCGATCTTGTGCGTGGTCAGGGCCATGAAGCGGCTTTCGGCCGTGACCTGTTCATAGGCAACCTTCATGTCCTTCACATTGGCGGCCTGGGCGACCAGCCCGGCGATTTCAGTGCACAACGCCACGGAATAGCCTGTCGGCTTCCCATCGGCGCCGAGGCTGGAGAACGGCGCGGCATCAGCCCGATAGCCGATGGTGAACTGACCGGATTTCTTAACGTCATCGATCGTGTCTGCGCTGGCGGTACAGACCGCCAGCACACCGGCAGCCAGGGCAAGTGTCAAAGCGCCGATACGCGTGAATGCCTGTGGAACAGTCAACATGCGGCTTCCCCTCTGATGTCGTTTTTAACTTGAGGTCCTTCCCCTGACCTTGGAACCACAGTAGCGCGGCGAGCCGGCATTGAGAAGTTGGTCCCTGTCGGCAACGACCGCCCTCTCGTGGCGGCCTTATTCGCGCGCCTCAAACACGGCCGCCGCCGCCTCAGCACTTGGAAAGATCATCGCTTCTCCCAGCCCCTTGCTGAGCCCAGCCCGATCGACAATACGCTTTGCCCCGCTGTTAAGGTCGGCAATACCGAAAGCGACGCCCCGCTCGGCCAGAGACACGCGTATTTCCTCCAGCTTCCCGACCCCGGTTGAGTCCAACATATTGACGGCGGCAGCGTCGAGCACGAACCACTTATCTTCCGGCCGCAACGCCCGCGCGATCTTCAGCAGCCGATGCTTGACGAAATCGGCATTGAAGAACACCAGCGGCGCTTCGAGGACAACGATGGTCATGCCCGGGATCGCCCGGGCTTCCGCATAACGATGCAACTTGTAGAGGCCCGGCGATCCGGCGATCCGTCCCAGCAAAGCGATACGCGGGCGTGAGGCGATCCACAGCAAATGCGCGAGCGTCGCCGTGATCGAGATGAAGACACCCTGCAACACGCCAACGGCAAGGACGGTCAAGGTCGTGATCACGGCGAAGCAGAACTCTGCCCGGCTGAGCCGCAACAGGACACGGAACTCGTGCAGATCGATGAGATCAATGGCCGCCGAAATCAGGATAGCACCCAAGGTCGCCAACGGTAGGTAAGTGAGGGCACCGCTGACATAGACAACAGCAATGGCAAAAGAAGAAGCCGCTACCAGGGCCGTCACCTGCGTCTTGCCGCCAATGGCGAAATTCACCGCAGACCTGGAATCCGACGCTGTCACGGGGAAGCCGCCAAACGCTCCGCTGACGATATTGGCCGCGCCAAAGCCGACCAGTTCCTGATCGGCATCGACATCACGATGGCGCTTCATGGCAAAACTGCGCGCCGTCACGATACCGGAGGCGAAGCTGACCAATGTGATCGCCAACGCCCCGCCGAGAAAATCGAGATTGACTGCCGATGAGAGGGCTGGCGCCGCGAGGTGAAAAGAGATCGCCGGCAACGGGCTGAGAACAGCCACGCCCTGGGCCTGAAAATCAAACACCGCCGAAAGGCCGATGCAAACGGCAATGGCGAAGAGTGGTGTCGGCAGAGCCGGCCTCCAGGCCCGCACCAGCCGCAGGACGACAAGGGTACCTGCGCCGATCAGGAAAGTCAGCCAATGGATTTCATCGAGCCGGCCCAGCAGTTCCAGGATCGATCCGACGATACTTGAAGCTGCCAGCTTCAACGCCGTCATGCGGCCGATCTGGCCGATGATGAGACTGATGGAGATGCCGGCAAGAAAACCGACCAGGATTGGCCTGGACAGAAAATTCGCGATAAAGCCCAGCCGCAAGGCACCGGCGACAAAGCAAAGGCAGCCCACCGCCAGTGTCAAAGCGAGCGCAACCGGTTCGCGTTCGGCCGCATGCATCACGCCCAGCGTGGTCAAGATGCTGCCGAGCATGATGCAGGTTGCCGTATCCGGTCCAACCATCAGATGACGCGATGGCCCGAAACAGGCATAGCCCACCAGCGAGAAGATCGTCGCGAAGAGGCCTGTCTCGATCGGCAGGCCGGCGATGACGGGATAGGCGATGGCCGTTGGCAAGGAGACGGCCGCCACCGAGAGGCCAGCCCCGACATCCGATTTGAGCCAGGCCGGCTGATAGTCGCGCAACTGATCCACCAGGGGGATCTTGTTCCAGAGATCGGTCACTTTCATGGTGCGCTGATCTTTTCCCTGCCCTCCCTACATCCGGGCCGAGCATAACTCTGAACACCCATTTATCATATCTCTTGTGTCGGCCCCCAGCATTTCCGGCATCGCACCAGCAGAGAGGCCGTGCTAAGAATCGCTGCATCGCAGTAACCGGAGGCAGATGTGGTGAGAATGAATCGGTCAGCAGCCCTGATCGCGCTAGGAGCATGCCTGGTTGCCCCAGGGCAACCCGCGCAAGCTCAGGAGATGCAACCGGGCCAGTGGCATATCGTCACGCAAGGCAGCACGACCGCGAATGGCCAGCAGACCAAGCTGCCAAAAAACGAAATGGATAGCTGCGTGACGCCGCAAGCCGCCAAGGAGGCCGCGAACGTGCTGCGGCAGCCGCCCTCAAGCGACTGCAAGACCGAATTATTGTGGCGCAGCGGCAGCAAAAGCAAGACCCGCACCACCTGCTCGAACAGCGTCGCCACCGTCGACTTCGATATCGGCGCGACTTCCTACAGTTCAGTCACGCATGTGGAAATGCGCCAGAGCAGCGGCAGCGCGTCCGTTAGCACCGATGTCACCGTCACCGGCACCCGGACCGGGGATTGCAGCCAGTAAACTTTCGGCAAGAGAAAGACTGAAGCGAGAGAAGTCCAACACAAGGCCGCTGGGCTCCAACTGGCCAGTACAGGGGCGTGGCAGATATCAGCGCACTCGCTGCTGAACGTCACTTCTATACCGGTGGCAGCTGCAGCAATTTGAGGCGCAGCTCTTTGAAATACCAGGTCTCCCCAAGGCGCACGCACATATCCCGGTAGGTACCGGCAAAGAGCATCGACCTATCGCCCGCTTTGTTGATCTTAGTCAAAAAAAGATACCAGTCGCAAATCGCCCTGTCGCCATCGACGACGATATGGGGATTGCCGACCTGGTGGCTGACATAGGCGAACACGCCTTTGGAATCGTTGAATCTGGCAGCGATTTCCGCACGTCCTTGAAAGCTGCCGAAACTACCTCCGTCCCAAATCCCGTCTTCGGTGAAGAGGGATGCGACCAGTTCGCCATCATAGTTATCGTCGGCGGCACGACAGTAGCGATATTTCAGCTGCTGCAGCGCCTCGATATCTTCCTGCCGCTTCAGCCGCGTTGCGAGATCGCTTGTTCCCATAAGCGTGCCCTCAGGAAAACGTGCTTCGGATCTTTGATCCTTATGCAGCCGATGCCGATAACGTTCACGCCACCGTATCATTCATACCGAGCTTGCGCTCGATTGCCACAACGTCTGTGGGCCGCGCGAAGGGCGCCGGCGCTGCTTCCCCGACCGCGCGGGCGCGTCCGATTTCCCGGAAGAAATCCTCAAGACCAGGTGGCGATATGACCCAGAGCATGATCAACTCGCCCTTCCCCTCATTAACGATCTCATGTTTGACGTCATAGCCGAGGAAACAGGCAGTCCCGGGCGTCAAAGGATGAGCAACACCATCCACGACGACCTTGCCCTGTCCGTGAAGACATATCTGCAATTCAATCTGATCGCCATGGGAATGCTCACGGACGCGGCTCTTCGCCGCAATGGTCTGATATCCCATGGAGAGACCATCAAACCCGGTATTTGCCGGATACAAAACCGGATCGGCGTGCCCGTTGGCCGGTACGGGTTGCCAATAGGAGGGCCCGCTTCCTGGCTGCATCACGACGGCATGGCCACGCGCTGTTACCTGCTCCATGACATTCTCCCTATGAAGCCATTCTCCCTGCAATGATCCAGCTATCATACCAGTTCATTCACACGCGGCATGGGCAAAAGTCTTAACAGCTTACGGGTGTATCCAGATGCCGGCTTTGTCCGTCGGGCTATTACGCCGGCGGGCTCTCGAGCATATTCAACGCTGAAAGTCTCCAGCCTGATGCTTGTCGGATCAGATAACTGGACAGCAAACCATAGATGTCGCTGAAAGATGTCTTCGACAAAACAAATCCCAGATACAGCAAGGAACCGAGGATCCAAGCCATATCTGGGATTGAGATTTCGCGGCCGACGCCAGCTGCCCGCTATCAGGCACCGTCAACGGCGGCGCCGGGCATCACGCCCTGCTGTCACGCACCTTGCCGCCGGCCACGCGGTTGGCGGCGCTGACAATCGCCATCAGCGAAGCCTTCACAATATTCGAGTTCATGCCGACGCCGAAAACCGTGCTGCCGTCGGCGGTGCGGGTCTCGAGATAAGCAACAGCCGAGGCGTCATTGCCGAGGCCGACCGAATGCTCGCGGTAGTCGACCACCTTGAGCTCGATGCCGGTATGCTTGTGCAAGGCATCCATATAGGCATCGATCGGGCCGTTGCCGCGGCCTTCGATAACAACTTCCTTGCCCTTGTCGCGCAGCCTTGCCGTGAGATTGCGCATCTCGGTCGCGTGGGTATCGGCCGAGGTCTGGTAAGAAACGAATTCATAAGGCGACTTCAAGCCGAGATACTCGTCATTGAAAGCCTGCCAGATCGTGCTGGCGGAAATCTCCTTGCCGGTCTTGTCGGCAATGTCCTGCACCGTCTGGCTGAATTCCATCTGCAGTTTGCGCGGCAACTGCATGCCGTGATCCTTCTCCATCAGATAGGCAACGCCGCCCTTGCCGGACTGGCTATTGATACGGATCACCGCCTCGTAATCGCGGCCGACATCCTGCGGATCGATCGGCAGATAGGGTACCGCCCATTCCGGATCATTGGCGGTCTTCATCGCCGCAAAGCCCTTCTTGATGGCATCCTGATGCGAGCCAGAGAAGGCCGTGAAGACGAGATCGCCGGCATAGGGATGGCGCGGATGCACCGGCAACTGATTGCAATACTCAGCCGTGCGGACGAGATCGTTGATGTCGGAGAAATCGATCTCGGGATCGATGCCCTGGGTGAACATGTTCAGTCCCAAGGTGACGAGATCCACATTGCCGGTACGCTCGCCATTGCCGAACAAGGTGCCTTCGATGCGGTCAGCGCCGGCCTGGACACCCAATTCCGCTGCGGCCACGCCGGTGCCGCGATCGTTATGCGGATGCAGCGAGATGATGGCGCTGTCGCGATTCTTCATATTGCGGCAGAAGTATTCGATCTGGTCGGCATAGAGATTGGGCGTCGACATTTCGACGGTCGCCGGCAAATTCAGGATGCACTTGTTCTGCGGCGTCGGCTGCCAGACATCCATCACCGCCTCGCAGACCTCGATCGCATAGTCGATTTCGGTACCGGTGAAGCTCTCCGGCGAATACTGGAAGACGAATTCCGTGTTGCCTTTCGCCTCTTCGGCGAATTTGCGGACGAGTTCGGCACCATGTACGGCGATCTGCTTGATGCCTTCCATGTCCTGGCCGAAGACGACGCGGCGCTGCAGGGTCGAGGTCGAGTTATAGACATGGACGATGGCGCGGCGGGCGCCGACCAGACTCTCATAGGTGCGTTCGATGAGATGGTCGCGGGCCTGGGTCAGCACCTGGATCGTGACGTCATCGGGGATGAGATTCTGCTCGATCAACTGGCGGCAGAAATCGAAATCGGTCTGCGAGGCTGAGGGAAACCCCACCTCGATTTCCTTGTAACCCATCTTCACCAGGGTCTGGAACATGCGGAGCTTGCGCTCCGGCCCCATTGGCTCGATGAGCGCCTGGTTGCCATCGCGGAGATCGACCGAGCACCAGATCGGCGCCTTGGTGATCATCTTGTCGGGCCACGTTCGGTTCGGCAGCTTGATCGGCTGGAAAGCTTTGTATTTTTGACTGGGATCGATGCGCATGATGCGACTTCCTAATGCAAAATGATGTTATCTGGCGAAGCGACGACGCGCGATACAGCCGCCGGGTGGCCGTCCTGGGGCATAATCCCCTAGGCCCGACGACCGTGACGAAGTCGCAGCGTTGCAGTCCGACCCGCCCTGGGCCGACCCGCCCTGGGCCGACCCGCCTTGGGCGCGCCGAAACCTGACGCCAGACAAAAACCCGATGTGTTTATGAAAGCTGCGGGGATCACGATCAACCCCTAATCCTTTGGTTTTTTGACGATTTAGTCCGGTTGAAGTCCGGAGGGACCGACCCAAGCAGGGCCGCCCGGCGCGATTAGCACGCCGGGGTCGTAAGTCGCAGAAGCTGCGTCCAAAGGGCGATGGTTGACATCATGGGCCTAATTAAACAGCCGACCGATGCAGGGTCAAGTATTAATAGAGCCGGGATCAGCCAGCACCGAACCATGGTAGATAAAACGGAATCCGGTTTCGCCCGGTGCGCTCTGCCCGTGCCCCGTGCCGGCGGCTGCGCGCTTTTGGCCCAGCCATGCCGGTACCGCTTCAATTGCCCCCCTTCCAGGCGGCTGTTAGTATCCGGCCGCGCGCGTCGGCGGCAGCCCTCTTTGAACCGGCCCCCTCGCCCTGTTTTTTGGTCTTTGCGTGGATAGCATCGCATATGTCTCTGTTTCAGCTGTCGAATCTCGGGATGGTCTACGACCCCTACCCGGTTGGCGTCATTACCCCGGTCTTCGAGCCAAGCTTCTACCAGGAGCTCCTGCGCACCTATCCGCCGATGGATCTCTTCCGCTTCCTTCCGCGATTCGGAAACAAGTATTCCCTCTCCGAGAAGAACCATCCGAAGAAATATGAAGCCTATATCGCCAGCCAGCCGGCTTGGCGGGAACTGCACAGCTACGTGAAGAGCGACGACTTCATCTACTCGATCATCGACACATTGCGAGAACGCAAGATCGATCTCGGCATCCGCCGGGAAACCCAGACCCTGGGCAGCCGCTGGAAGACCATCTTCAAGCATGTGAAGCGCGGCCAGCTGCCGATCAGCCGGGCGCCGATCTATTCGCGTTTCGAGTTCTCGGCGCTGCCAGCCAAGGACGGTTATGTCGTCCCGCATACGGATTCACCGGGCAAGTTCATCACCCTCGTTATCACCATGACCGAGGGCGAGGACTGGAACACCGGCTGGGGTGGCGGCACGGATATTCTCAAGCCGAAGGATCCCTCGGACACCTATAACTATTTCAACCGGCAGATCGATTATGCCGGTTGCGATGTGCTGCGGACCGTCGACTTCCTGCCCAACCAAGCGATGCTGTTCGTGAAGACCTTCAACTCGTTGCATGGCGTGCGCCAGATGACGGGACCGGAAGGCACCTTGCGCCGTACCCTCACCATCAATATCGAACAGGATTACTGATCGCCGGAAGAGATCCAGGCCGGTGCCGTATGATGCCGCCTGCCAGGGTGGTCATTTCATCACGTTGTTCCAGATCTTGCCGTACATCGTCATGACCTGCTGATCGCAGGCGGGGACAAATTGCGGCTTGAAGCCGGCGGGAACGGCGATCTCCGGTGCCTGCGTCAGGCTTTGCGGCAGGAATTGCGCCGTCCCCTGAATGCCGTTGTCGTAATGCGCGAAGCTGGTGAGCTTGGCGGCGATTTCCGGTTCCATCAGGAAATTCTGGAACAGCTTGGCATTGTCCATATTCGGTGCCTGCGCCAGGACCACCAGGTTGTCCATCCAGCTCTCCATCCCCTCCTTGGGATAGACATAGGCGACGCTCGGCAGTTGCTCGCGAGCCCGCTGCGACGAACCGTTCCAGTTGATGGTCGCATAGGCGCTCTTCGAGGTCATGATATCGATGACGCCGTATTCCAGTGATTGCCAGTGCTTTCTGGCACTGCTCAAGGTCTGTTGGATCGTCTTGAGATCCTCTTTGTCGGTCGAGCAAAGCGGGATGTGCCGGTAATAGGCGATCGAGTTGATCACATCCTGAACTTCCGGAACCGCATTGATGTGACCGCGTAACTCGGCTGGCGGATCGAAGATCAGCGACCAACTGTCGCGTGGCCCCTTATAGAGATCCGTGTTGACGCTGAAACCCGTGGTTCCCCACAGAAAGGGCACTGTGTAATGGCGGCCGTCATCCCAGAAGACATGGGCGAATTCCGGCCGCAGATTCTTGTAGTTTTCCATCTGGTTCGGCTCGGTGCGCGCGATGAGGCCGTCGCGGATCATGATCGGCACGACAAAATTGCCGGCCACAACGACATCGTAGCCGCTGGCACCCGTCTTCACCTTGGCCAGCATCTGGTCGTTGCTGTCATAATTATCGACCGTCACCTCGACGCCATACCGGTCGCCAAAGATCTTCACTACCTCGGGGTTGAGGTAGTCGCCAAAAACGTAAATATGGAGCGCGCCGGATGCCAAAGCTGCCGAGGGCGCCGCGGCGCCGGCCAATAGCAGGGCGAATAAAGAGCCGATTGCAGCGCCGATACGAAGACCGCAGCGCATGCTCACTTCCATCCCATGTCTTCAACCATGAGATGTCGGCAGCAAAACATGTCGGGGCAAAGCGATCTCTACCTCGCGCCTGGATAAAGGGCGTATGGAAACGATTGCGCGCAGCATGTCAGCATCTCAGATACGGCTTTCACCCGGCCCTGGATAAGGACCGGCGTGACATCTTTTCGCGCATCATATTGTACTCAATTTTTTCTGGAAAGAGCCCCTGCGCCGTTACCCGTTATTGGCGCCATGCACTTCGCCAGCAGGGCGGGCATGGGCAAAGCCGAGAATCTGCCGGACCAGCCCGGGAAAGACCTCTTCCAAATCCGGACGCAAGGAAACGAAGCAGCGCGTTCCTTCCTTGCGGGTCTGGGTGATGCCGGCTTCGCGCAGAATTTTCAGGTGATGGCTGAGTGTCGAATTGCAGACATCGACATCGAATTGGCTCCAGGCAAGTTCCTCGCCTTTACTGAGCCGGCAGACGAGCGACAGACGCACCGGATCGCTCAGCGCTCCGAGGACACTTGTCAGGTTGACGTCAGATAATTTCGGATGCTCTGGCTGCTTCATCGTCTTCTGATGCCGGGTGTTGGAACGGATCTCCTGCGGCAAGGAGTCGGCCTTTTTACACTATCGATGAGGATTTATGTCGCGACCTCCCTCGTGACAAGAGCCAGGCGCCGGGCATGCGATTGTTTTGCCGCATCGCATCATCCGCCCCTTGTGGTCCGGCCGGACAGTATTATATTCGATAATCATCGAACATAGAATGGTTCGAACGTCCATCGCCTGCTGACCGAACTCTCGCATTTAACTCATTGATACGGAAAGATTCCCCTATGGCCACGTTGTTTGACCCCATCAAAGTCGGCGACCTCAACCTGCCCAACCGCGTTTTCATGGCACCTCTGACCCGGCAGCGCGCCAGCGCCGGTCGCGTGCCGAATGAGCTGATGCGTGATTACTATGTCCAGCGCGCCTCCGCCGGTCTGATCCTCTCCGAGGCGACCGCCGTGACCCCGATGGGCGTCGGCTATGCCGATACGCCCGGCATCTGGAGCGATGAGCAGGTCGAAGGCTGGAAGCTCGTCACCAAGGGTGTGCACGATGCCGGCGGCCGCATCTTCCTGCAGCTCTGGCATGTCGGCCGCATCTCCGATCCCTATTTCCTCGACGGCCAGTTGCCGGTCGCGCCCAGCGCTATTGCCGCCGGCGGCCATGTCAGCCTGCTGCGGCCGCAGCGCCCCTATGTCACGCCGCGCGCGCTTGAAACCCGTGAGATCCCGGGCATCATCGCCGCCTATCGCACCGGCGCCGTCAACGCCCAGCGGGCCGGTTTCGATGGCGTCGAGATCCATGGCGCCAATGGCTACCTGCTCGACCAGTTCCTGCAGGACGGCACCAACAAGCGCACCGACGAATATGGCGGACCGATCGAGAACCGTGCCCGGCTGCTGCTGGAAGCCACTGATGCGGCAATCTCCGTCTGGGGTCCCGACCGCGTCGGCATGCATCTCAACCTGCGCAGCGATTCCCATTCGATGAGCGATTCCAATCCCGCCGCCACCTTCGGCTATGTGGCCCAGGAATTGGGCAAGCGGAAGATCGCCTTCATCGTCGGCCGTGAATCGCTGGTCGCGCCGCGCATCGGTCCCAGTGTGCGCAAGGCCTTCAACGGCGTCTATGTCGCCAATGATCAACTGACCAAGGAAAGCGCCGAAAAGCTGCTGGCCTCCGGTGAAGCGGATGCAGTTGCCTTCGGCAAGGCCTTCATCTCCAACCCCGACCTGCCGAAGCGCCTGAAGACCGACGCTGCCCTGAACGAGTGGGACAGCTCGACCTTCTATGCACAGGGCGCCAAGGGCTATACCGACTATCCGACCCTCTGATTACGGCTACAAAGAACTGCAGACAAAAAACGGCGGGGCCTTGGCCTCGCCGTTTCTTTATCCATGAACCAAATGCCGTGCTTCCTGGCATCTGATGCCCCGGAACTTTGCCCGGCCCGGGGGCCGACTTGGCGATAGGTCGGCCCGGCGGACCGGTTATGGCCGTCTTTCCTGACCGTTTTGGATCGGATGACCCAACCTGCCAGCGTAACGGCCGCCGGACCAGCACCGTCCGGCATGGTGTAACCGCGCCGAAAAGACCGGCGCGAAATTCCTTCGGCTAATTAATCCGCACCAATTGACTGAGTTCGTCCTTAATTCGGAGTTTCTGCTTCTTCAGGTCGCTTATGCAGGCCTCGTCCGGATGCGGCCGACGTTCTTCGTCGGCGATCTTAGCTTCGAGGTCGGAATGCTTTGCTTTCAAGGATTCCATATGCGACGTGAGAGCCATCGGCGAATCTCCCTAGCGGCTTGCGGTTGCAGGGCAGACAGTCCGTCGGTCGGCGGGCTGAAGGCCCCCTTTCGAAGTTCATTTCTTGAACTGTAAAGCGATCGTAACGCTGTTACCCTAATTGAGTAAATTGGTGTTTTGTCGCATGAATCAAGAATCGACGATGGATGACCGGTTAATGCAGCAAGGGGATTGACCTTTATGGCGTCAAGCCAAGGAAAAGATGGAAAAAAAACGGCGACCCCAATCCAAAAGAGCGAAACCGGCAGCCATCTTCCACCGCGTCTGATCATCGGCATCTCCGGCGCCTCCGGCGTCGTCTATGGCCTTCGCCTGCTGCGCATGCTGCAGGACAGCATGATCGAAACGCACCTGGTGATGTCGCGCGCCGCACAGGTGACGCTGGCGCATGAAACCAGCCATAAACTGAAAGAGGTCAGGGAACTCGCCGATGCCTGTTACGACATCGACGATATGGCAGCGGCGATCTCCAGCGGCTCCTTCCTCACCCTCGGCATGATCGTCGCTCCCTGCTCGGTCAAGACCCTGGCCGAAATCGCCAGCGGCGTCACCACCACCCTCATCTCCCGCGCCGCCGATGTGGTTTTGAAAGAGCGTCGCCGCCTGGTGCTGATGGTGCGCGAGACGCCGCTCCATGCCGGCCATCTCAAGAACATGCTGGCGGTCACCGAGATGGGCGGCATCATCGCTCCGCCCGTCCCCGCTTTTTACGCCCAGCCGCAGAGCCTGGACGAAATGGTCGATCACAGCCTCGGTCGTGCCCTCGATCTCTTCGGCATCAACACCGACCATGTGCGGCGCTGGGGCGAGGCCAAGACCGGTAGATCGGGCAAGGGCGTCCGGAGCTGAAACATCCGCGCCAAAACCGTACAGGCTCCATCACCAGCAACGATCTCAACCGCAATCATCCTATCCAGTCGGCACCAACAGCTCCGTCACCTCGCCCGGGCTCGGTGCCAAGAGTATTTTGGGGGACTTTCCACGTGTTCAAATATATCGCGCTGCTGGCCGCTTGCCTGTCGCTGTCGGCCTGCGCAACCGATCGCCTCGATGCCACGCAGCTGGCCGGCTTCAAGAAGGTCGCCGTCATTTCCGTGGCGGCAGAGCAGCTGACCTTGACCGAAGTTGCCTTGACCGCCTTCGGCAACGACCAGAGCGAAGGCGACATCGCCGCCTGGGGCCTCGATCGGCATATCAGCGACCTCCTCACCAGCAGGCTGCAGCTGCGCTACCAGGTCGTGCCGGTACGCTATCGGCCGGGCGATTTCACCGATGACAAGATCAGCCGCAGTCTGGGTGGCGGGATCGACTACTGGGCGCCCTTGGGCGATGTCATCCGCAGCCATGTCGCCAGCCAGCCGGGTGCTGCCGACATCGATGCCTATATCGTCGCGGTCAGGACCATGAGCCCGGTCGAAGACACCAACCAATATGCCGTGGGCTTCGGCGTTACCCGCCGCTATGCCATCATCGAACACCGCCACTATCTGCATGCGTTCTATGACCTGGTGATCGTCGATGGCCACAGCTTCAAGCCATTGCGGGATATCACCGCATATGACGAAAGCCCGAGCCTCTTCGCCCCCAATCCCACGGCTTATTTTCCGATCGAGAAAGTCGATGCCAGCTATTGGGCCGACAGCTTTGCCGAGTTGTCGCCTACCCAGCGCGACAAGATCCATCAGGGTCTACTCAAGCTGGTCGATGACGGCCTTCCTGGCTACCTCAAGCGCGGCGGTTTGCTCCCTTGACCGTTCCCCTGAAAGTCGCTGGGGTATAATCTGCATGATCCTGCTGGACCGCCCTGCCAATGGATGAAACTACGCTCCTGATCACCCGGCAACTTGCCATCGCCACCTGCCTGGTGACGGCGACCGTGATGGTGCATTTCTTCGGCCTGCTGCTGCTGACCCGCTTCGTCCGGCTGCATCGGCCACGGCTCGCCCGCGACAGTATGCAGCTCGACCAGGTCGCCGTCCTGATTGCCGCCGTCCTGGGGCTCTTTGCCATCCATTCCATCGAGATCTGGATCTATGCGCTAGTCTTCGATTTCATGCATGTCTTTCCGACCCTGGAAGACGCGCTCTATTTCTCGCTGACCAGCTACGCGACTATCGGCTATGGCGATGTGGTGCTGACGCATCAATGGCGCATCCTCGGCGCCATCGAGGGTGTCAACGGCATCCTGCTGCTCGGCTGGTCGATCGCCTTCCTGGTCGCCGTGGTCGGCCAGTTCCGCCACATGCAGCACCGCTGAGCGGCCAGCAAACGTTCAAAGAAGCTGCAGGATGGCGGCGATATCGCGCTCGTCTTCCGGAACCGGTTCATTGGAAAGATCTTTGCGCGGCAACAGATCGAGATAGGCCCGCATCACCGGCAGGGCCAGTTCCGCTGCCGGCTTGCCGATGAGGCGCCCGCAATGCGGCTCGGCGGCGAGGATGATCTGGCGTTGTGCGACACGCTCGCAATCCAGTTCGGCGCCAAGGATGGTGTGATGCAGCGCTTGCTGGTCGAGTTTGCCAATTTCCTCGCCGAACTCGCTTTTCACCTGCCGGCGGACCTCGCGCAGGGGCCTGACCACCTTGTCGCGCCAGGGTTTGACGGCGGCATCGACATGCTCGACGCCGCTGGTCGGCAGTTGGTAGCCCAGGGTCGCCAGCCAGCAGATCGCCAGCAGCATGTTGACATCGGCATCGCGGCGATCCTGCAATGACAATAGCGCCACCGCCACCTGCGGCTTGCAATAGAAGGCCAGGCTGAATTCCCAGAAGCCATCGGCATTCAATCTGATCACAAGCCGGCCCCGTTTTCGTCACCCGTGGTCTTGGCCGCGGCACCAACCCAGAGCTTGGCCCAGAGCCTGGCGACGCGCACCTGGACAAGCATAGGGCTTGCTCTCTCCCCGCTTGTCAAGCGAGCCACGCCGCCCGCGCGGCAAGCCCGATCGCGTGCGAAAGACTTGCCAGAACCGTGCCGATCCACCAACTATGATGGGATCAGCCGATATCGGCAAAGCCCTTAAAAATCCACGGATTTTCGATCATGAGCGACGCCCGCTACTTCATCTCCCCGGCTCGGTCTGTATTGACCGTTTCAGGCGAGGATCGTGCCAGCTTCCTGCAGGGCCTGATCTCCAACGACACGGCGCGGATTTCGCCGTCGGCAGCCATCTACAGCGCCTTCCTGACACCCCAGGGCAAATATCTCTACGATTTCACCATTGCGGCGCGACTCGATGCAACCGGCGCTGAAATCTATCTCCTGGATGTCGAGGCGGCGCGGCGGGTGGAATTGCAGAAACGGCTCTCAATGTACCGGCTGCGCTCTAAAGTCGTGTTGGCCGATGGCGGCGTGGATTGGGTCGTCGCCGTCATCTATGGCGTCAGGGGGTTAGAAGCTCTCAGTCTCCCGGCACAGGCGGGTGCGGCCAAAGCATTCGAAGGCGGTGTGGTCTTTGTCGATCCCCGCCTGCCGGCCCTGGGCGCCCGCGCCATTCTGCCGGCCACCACCGCGGCAACCCTTTTGCAGGCGGCCGGATTGCATCCCGGCGATGCCGCCGCCTATGACCGCCTGCGCCTGTCGCTCGGCATTCCCGAAAGTCCCGTCGATCTCGTGCCGGATAAATCCATCCTGCTGGAATCGGGCTTCGATGAGCTGCATGGCGTGGACTGGCAAAAGGGCTGCTATATGGGCCAGGAACTGACCGCGCGGACCAAATATCGCGGCCTTGTGCGCAAGCGTCTGCTGCCCGTCACCATCACCGGCACGCCGCCGGCACCCGGTACCCCGATCATGGCCGGCGAACGCGAAGTCGGTGAGATGCGCAGCCATGCCAGTGACGGCTCTGTCGGTATTGCCATGCTGCGGCTTGAAGCGCTGGAGGCGTTGCGCAGCGGCGGCTCCGTGACCTTGCAGGCCGGCGATACCACCTTGGTACCGCACTTGCCGGAATGGGTCCGCCTGCCGCCGCCGGAAGCAGCCACGGCCTGATTGCCGCCGCTGACGACCTCGCTCCTGCGATTTGGAAATAGCGAGATTCGTTGCTATAGAGCGAACTGACAGCCTGCGCCCCTTATCCGGCGTGCGGACATCAGATTGCGGGGACGATCATGACCAGACCACGTTTGCGCGACCTTGGCATTTCGCTCGGGCAGATAGCGCCGGGCCCTCTCAATGCCATCACCGATATCGAAGGCGTGAAGGTCGGCTACAGCACCGTCATCCAGGACACGCCCCATGTGGTGCGCAGCGGCGTCACCGCCATCTGGCCATCAGAGAGCATTTACACCGATCACCTCTTTGCCGGTTATCACTCCTTCAACGGCAATGGCGAGATGACCGGCACCATCTGGCTGCAGGAACAGGGCACGCTGGCCGGGCCGATCACCATCACCAATACCCATGCCGTCGGCGTCGCCCGTGACGCCATTTGCCGCCTCGCTGCCGAGCGCCTGGTCGACAATGCCTGGCATCTGCCGGTGACCGGTGAGACCTGGGATGGCTGGCTCTCCGATGCCGAGACCTTTCCCATCACCACCGAGCATGCATTGGCGGCACTGAAATCAGCGCAAGGCGGCGCCATCGCCGAAGGCAATGTCGGCGGTGGCACCGGCATGATCTGCCATGAATTCAAGGGTGGCACCGGCACCGCATCACGGCGGCTTGCCGCAGACCTAGGCGGCTGGACGGTCGGCGCCTTGGTGCAGGCCAATTACGGCCTGCGTAACCTGCTGCGCTGTGGTCACGCACCGGTCGGCCTGGAGATCGGGACGGATGTGGTGCCGAGCTCGAAGGACGAGCCGAAGGATCAAGGCTCGATCATCGTCATCCTGGCGACCGATGCCCCGCTGCTGCCGATCCAGTGCCAGCGTCTCGCCCGACGCGCCACCACCGGTCTTGCCTGGGTTGGCGGTTTCGGCAGCAATTCCAGCGGCGACATCTTCCTCGCCTTCTCCACCGGCAATGTCGTGCAGATGGGCGCCAAGATGGCAGAGGTCCGCATGCTCGGCCTCGATCAGTGCACACCGCTGTTCCAGGCCGCGGCGGAAGCCGTCGAGGAAGCGATCTGGAATGCCATGGTCGCAGCCGATAACATGACCGGCTTCAAGGGCCGCACAGCCCGTGCCATTCCGCATGATCTGCTGCAGCAGGCTGTTGCCCGTTATCGCCGCCGCGGCTGAAGGGCACCCTTAAAGCGCAGCTTTCACCGCATAGGCCTTCGGTCTGATCTGGCTGAAGCTGTAGCTCTTCCTGGGCAATTTTTGCCTACACACAGGAACGTGATCTGCACGCAAACCGTCTCGCTAATAGATTTTTAACTTAACTAGGAATATGATCTACACGCATGTAACTCTGCACTACAACCCTGCGTTTTTTGAGTTTGAATCGCTGCGGAGCCAGCCTTCAGTCGTAGGTAGCCGCCTTATGAAGTCGATACTCGTGATCGATGATGATCCGCTTGTGGCTAGTTTGATGCAGCGCATGCTGCAGGCTGACGATTGGAATATCAGGCTCGCGCAAGATGGGCGCAATGCGATCGAGCAGATAAGCCAACAGATCCCCGACCTCATCATCACCGATATCGTCATGCCGGACATGGAAGGCCTGGAAATCATCGCCGGCCTAAAGAAAACACATCCGCAGATTCGCATCATCGCCGTATCCGGAAGCGGTCGCGGCCAGGCCGTGGATTACCTGGCCTATGCGGAAAAACTCGGTGCATTCGCGACGCTCACCAAGCCGTTCCGTCGCGATGAGCTGCTGCAACTGGTCCGCCGTGCTTTCGATAGCCTGGAGACGGACGGGTAGCTTGACGGCCGGTAGCTTGATCGACCGCTCCCGCTAGGGAAGCGGGGACTGACTGAAACGATGTAAGGGCTCTGTTGACCTAATCTTCGCAAGCAGGAGCGCGATTGCAGGAGCCACGGACAACCAATTTCATCTCGACGGGCAGGTTCCGGCTGGCGAGCCTTGGCATCGCCTTGCTCATCAATGTCGCCATCATCGGTTCCGCCATCTACTATCAGCAGCAGATCACCACGCTGTCACGATGGGTTGTGCACACCCGCGGCGTATCTCGGCTGCTCAAGGATACCCAGCGCCTCGTGATCGATGCCGAAACCGGCCAGCGTGGCTATGCCCTGACCGGGCAGATCGGATTCACCGCGCCCTACCAGAATGCCGTCACTGAAGTGCCGGAAAAGCTCGCGACATTGCAAGAGAGGACCCGCGATAATCCCACACAGCAGGCCAACCTCGCCAACTTGAAGCAGATCGTCGATCAGGAGATGGCCCTGCTCCGGCAATGGCAGGACGCGACCAGGGCCGGAACGACGACACCGGAAGAGAATCTGCATTTTGCCCAATCCGGCAAGCAGCTGATGGATCAGTCGCGGGACCTGTTCTCCGCCATGGTCACGCTGGAAGATGATCTCTATCAGACACGCCTGCAGAACGTATCCGACGCCATCGCCTATGCCCGCATTTTCCTGATTGCCGGGGCCGCGCTCAGCATCACCTTGATCAGTGCCATTTTTATTCTGATGCAACGCGAAATGATTGAGCGCCGGCGCAGCCAAGAAAGTCTGTCCGTCACCCTGGGCTCGATCGGTGATGGTGTGATCGCAACCGACAAGGCCGGCATCATCACCAAGTTCAATCGCGCCGCCGAACAAATGTCGGAATGGTCCGCCGCCGAGGCAATCGGCCGGCCGATCGGCGAGGTGTTCAAGATCATCAATGAGCTGACCCGCGAACCGGCCGTCATTCCCGTGGCCCAGGTCCTGGCAACCGGCAAGATCGTCGGCCTTGCCAATCATACGATCCTGATTACCCGCAACGGCAACGAACTGGCGATCGCCGATAGCTGCGCGCCCATTTATGGACTGACGGATGCGCCTTTGGGCGCCGTCCTGGTGTTCCGCGACGCCACCGACGAACGCAAGCTCGACCTTGCCCTGCGCACCATGAACCAGATGTTGGAGCAACGGGTCGAACACGGCACGAGCGCCCTGCGGCAAAGCGAGGAACGTTTCAACGCCTTCATGGACGCCACCCCGGTCATCGCCTGGGTCAAGGACGAGCAAGGCCGCTACCAATACATGAACCGCGCCTGCCTTCGCACCTTCGGCATGGAAAACGAGGACTGGCTCGGCCGCAGCGATTTCGACCTCACCTCGCCCGAGCACGCCGAGGCCTGGTGCCGCAATGATCGCACCGTCCTCTCAACCAACCAGCCTGTCGAGGCATTGGAGGAAGTCACCACCCCGGGTGGCCAGGCGCTGGTCCTGCAGTCGATCCGCTTCCCGTTCCGCGGCATCGATGGTGAACGCTGCGTCGGTGGCGCTGCCATCGACATCACTCATCAGAAGCGGTCTGAAATGCAGCTGCGGCAAGCGCAGAAAATGGAGGCGGTCGGCCAGCTCACCGGCGGTATCGCCCATGACTTCAACAACCTGCTGGCTGTCATCATCGGTAATCTCGATTACGTCACCGAGAAATTGCCGGCTAATGACACGTCGCGTCTGCCGATCGATGAATCGTTGACGGCGGCTTTGCGCGGTGCCGAGCTCACGCGGCAACTCCTGGCCTTTTCACGGCAACGCCCAATGCAGGCGAAGCGGCTCGACGTCTCCCCTCTGGTGGAGGAATTGGCCAGATTGATGAAGCGGACACTGGGGGAAGCCGTCACCATCAAGGTCGCCATCCAGGATGGCCTCTGGACGACCAGCACCGACCCCTCGATGCTGGAATCGGCCTTGATGAATCTCGCCGTCAATGCGCGCGATGCCATGCCGAATGGTGGCACGCTGCTCATCCAGGCCGAGAATTGCGAGGTTGATGCGGATTACACCAGCCTCAACCCGGACATTCAGATTGGGGAATATGTCAGGCTATCGGTATCGGATACCGGCATAGGCATGTCGTCCGAGATCCTGGCCCGCGCTCTCGAGCCTTTCTTCACCACTAAACCGGTCGGGAAAGGAACCGGGCTTGGCCTTAGCATGGTGCATGGTTTCGCCAAACAGTCGGGTGGTGCCTTGACTGTATACAGCGAGGTTGGCCATGGCACTAAGGTCAGCCTCTATCTGCCCCGCGCGACACCGGCCGAACGGGTCGCCAGTGAGCCCAGCCCTGCGGCCCTTGTCACCGGCGCCGGCGAGATCATCTTGGTGGTCGAAGACAACCCGGCCGTCCTGAGCCTGGTCGAGCGACAGCTTGTCGAGCTCGGCTATCAGGTGATCACGGCGACCGATGGGCCGAGCGCGCTGGCGATCCTGCTCGCCAATCCACGGATCGACCTGCTCTTTACCGATGTGGTGATGCCCGGTGGCATGTCGGGCACCGATCTGGCGCGCGAGGCACGACACCATCGGCCGGACCTGCGCGTTCTCTATTCCTCCGGATTCCCGCGGGATGCCGGGCGGCAATTCGATGGCAAGGTCACTGACATGTTGCTCAGCAAGCCTTACCGGCGGGTCGATCTCGCCCATAAGATCCGGGAGGTCCTCAATGCCTGATGATGCGATCCGCGCACCTTATCTCGCGATCATCGATGACGAGGCTGCCTTTTGCCGGCTGGTGGAGCGTATCGCCAAGGATAGCGGCTACCAGGTCTTTGCCACCACTGACCCCGTGGATTTTCGCCAGAAGATCGCCGGCATTGACCCAGCCTTGATCATTCTCGACCTGCAGATTCCCGGCATGGACGGGATCGAGCTGCTCCGCGAATTGTCCAGCCTCGAATTGTCGGGGCATGTGCTGCTGATCAGCGGCAGCGATACCAAGGTGATGGAATCCGCGATGTTCCTCGGCCAGGCCCGGGGCATGCGGATGGAAGGCTTCCTGCAAAAGCCGCTTCGCGCTGAGGAATTGCGCAAGATCCTGGATCGCCGTCATCCCACGATCATGGCGCCGTCCAAGGAGGATCTGCTGCAGGCGATCGAACAGAATGGCCTTGCTTTGCACTATCAGGCCAAACTCGATCTCCGTAACGACCAGATCATCGGCGTCGAAGCCCTGGCACGCTGGCGCCATCCGACACTGGGCTCCGTGCCGCCCACCACCTTCATCCCCCTGGCGGAGCGTACCGAGATCATCACCCCCCTCACCCGCTGGGTCATCGCCGAGGCGATCGCCCAGGCCGGTGACTGGCGGGCGCAAGGTCTCGACATGTCGACCTCGATCAACCTCTCAGCGGCAGCGACCTATGGTTATGACCTGCCGGACTGGATCGAAACCATTTGCCAGCGGGCCAAGCTGCCCACCGACAAGGTCACCTTCGAGCTGACTGAAACGGCTGCCATGCAGGACAGCATCCGCCTGCTCGATGTCCTGACCCGATTGCGCCTCAAGGGCTTCCACCTGTCGATCGATGATTTCGGCATCGGCTATTCCTCGCTGGTCCAGCTGCAGAAGCTTCCCTTCTCGGAACTCAAGATCGACATCCACTTCATCCAGACGCTGTTGACGGCGGAAAGCAGCAATATCATCGTCGACACCATCATCGGCATGGCCCGCAATCTGAAGCTGAAGACCGTGGCGGAGGGGGTCGAAAGCCCCAAGGTACTCGCGGCCCTAAAGCAGAAGGGCTGCGACTATGCCCAGGGCTTCTACATGGCTCATCCCCTGAGTTCGACCGATTTCCTGGACATGCTCCCTTCCTTCAAACTGCCCGTTTGAGGCTCTTTGGATATAATTGTTGAATAAAACGCAATCTGCACCTGACAGGAATCGCGGATTCGTCTATAGTCCTCGACGTGAGACTCGCCTTCGGTGAGGGCTCCTGTTGCGCTGCGCGTTATCTCGTTTGTTTGGTCAGGCACGACATGCCGCTTCCCGTCGGTTCAAACTGCGCCGGTGATCCCGGCGACCGACCGGGAACGGCCCTATCTCGTGCAGAATCGGAAGAGGAATTGCGTGTCGACACCACCGAAATCCGATGAAGAGCTGCTCGTCCCGATCCTCAGCCGTCTCTCCGAGATGATCGAGGAACTGGTGGGCGACATGCGGCTGATCCAGAAACGCCTCGCCAAGCTCGAGCGGCAATACGGCGTCGCCGGCAACGAATAGCTTCGGCACATGCACCTGCCGCGCCTGCCATGCCGCGCTGCCCGCCGGCAACGACATCTTACCTCCTTCGCGGGCGCATTTCTTTTCGCCTGCGTGGCAGCGCTGATCTTTTCCCGGGAACTGAAAGCCGATCCCCAGGTTACCGATGGCGACATGGCCGCCCAGCTCCTCGGCAAGCATGCGCTCACCTTGCAGTGGCTGGGAACCGCAACCTTGAAAGATGCCGGCCATGCCGAAGTCAGGAAAAGCACCGACGGGACCTGGCATCTGAGCGGCCGCCAGGACACCAAGGAAGGACATGTCAGCCTGGATGGCGTCGTCACCGCGATCGACGCGCACACATTCGCCTTTACCGGTGAGATCATCACCAATGTCAGTTTCATCAACGCCGGCAAGGACTGTCGCCGCTCGGGCAATTTCACCTTCGCCAAGACCGGCAAGCGGCGATACTGGCGCCTGCAGCAGATGGACAATCCCTGCGACCAGGCAACTGATTACGTCGATATCTATCTGCGCTGAGAAACCACCCTTGTAACCGGCGCCCCCTGTAACCGGAGCTACTGATGACGGACAAAGCCAGCCACCTGATCGCGCGGCTCAATCTCCTGCCGCATCCCGAAGGCGGCTATTTTCGCGAAACCTATCGGGCGGCCTTGCAGCTGAGTGCGCCGTCTTTGGCGCCGCACTTCACCGGCGCGCGGGCGGCATCAACGGCGATCTATTATCTGCTGGCAGCCGGTGACAAGTCGCGCCTGCATCGCATCCGCTCGGATGAGGTCTGGCACTTCTATCAGGGCGACCCGTTGCTGGTGATCGAACTGACGGCGGCCGGTGCTGCTACCGTCACCTTGCTCGGCAATGACATCACCGCCGGGCAGGTGCCCCAGCATGTGGTGCCGGCCGGCAACTGGTTTGGCGCCTGCCCCGCTCCCGGCAGCGCCTATTCGCTGGTCGGTTGCACGGTGGCGCCGGGCTTCGATTTCGCCGATTTCGAGATGGCGGAACGTGGGGCACTGCTGGCAGCGCATCCGGCGGCACATGACTGGATCATGAAGCTGACCTGATTGCCGCATCGGCAGTCGCCAGCCCGATTTCAACTTTCCGCATCACCAGACACGTCACCACCAGCCAGACTCAGCCAGCGCGCGCGGCTCAGGCGATAGAACACATGGCGGCGCAGTGGATCACCCGCCGGCAGAACCGGATGATCGAAATCCTCGGCGCGGTAGTGCTGCATGCCGAGGCGCTGCATGACGCGCCAGGAACGCTGGTTGATAGCGGCGGTGAAGGAAACGATCTCCGCCAGGCCGAGTTTGTAGAAGCCATAACGCAGGGCCGCCTGTGCCGCCTCAGTCGCGTAGCCCCGCCCCCAGAATTCATGCAGCAGCCGCCAGCCGATCTCGACACAGGGCATGAACGGGGCAGCAAATGTCGGCCGGCTGAGACCGACGAAGCCGATGAAGTCGGCAACGCCCGGCGCCTCGACCGCCCAGAAACCGAAACCCTGAGCCTCGATATGATGCTGCAGGCGCTGGGCCATGGCATCGCTGGCGGAACGATCAAGCATCGCTGGCATGAATTCCATCACTCGTGGATCGGCATTCATGCGCGCCATGGCCGGCAGGTCGCTGTCGCGCCAGGCACGCAGGATCAGCCGGTCGCTACGCAAGATGACGGCTTGGCGAGGCACTGCCATCGTATCAGTCGCTGCAGATGGCGCTGTCGAAGCGCCACCACCGCTTGCTGCTGGAGAGGATATTCAGGGCCCCGCTCCGCTCGACCCGGTAGCTGCGCCACCACGGCGCCGCGCAATTCTCCGGCACCTTGACATCATTGAGCGTCCAGCCCTTGTCATCGGCCGCCACATCCAGATCGCACAGGCTGGGTGGCGCGGCAAGCCGCCCCGTATCGTTGAGCAACGCCACCAGCTCGGCAGCGCCCTGCAGGTCCCTCACCTCGGCCAGGGCCGCCCGCAGGCCGGCCTGATCGGTAATGGCGGCAACATCCTCGCCGTCATCCGTCACCAGTAATACCGTCGCCTCCGTGCCGGCCTTGCGCGGATAGGCCATCAGATCGAAATCGCGCGGACCGAAAAGCGTGGCGATCAGATTGGCCTGCTGCGCGTCCGCGGCGCTGGCCGTGCTGCGGGGAATCCAGATGCGGCATTGATAAGCATCGAGCCCGATGCCGAAATGCAGATGCGGATCGAGGATCAGCTCACGGCAGGCGGCCCCATAGCGCTCCGTCACGCGCTTATCCACCACGTCGCTGGCAAGCAACGGGTGCCCCGCTTCCGCGCTCTCGCCGGCGCAGGACCTAGCGATCAGTGCGCGATCTTCCGGCGTCAATGCGGCAGGAGCTGTGAGCCAGCGCCGGGCACCATAGGCGACAAGGGTCAGGATCAGCAGCGCCGCCACGTAAATCAGTCGACGTTTGGTCATGGCATCCGATTATGAGGCATCCGATTGTGACTGGAACCCCGGGTCATTTCAAACCGGTCCCCGCGGTGAGGGCCGGGCCCATCCGGCGGCGACACGGACAGCGTTACCATTCCGGCGGCTGATCTTGTTCACGGGTCCGGCCTATCTCTCGCACAACCGGAGCTTGGCACAAGTTTCCCACCTTTTCCCGGCAATTTTACCGCACGGTCAATCTTATTTACGTTTGTGACACAACCATGTTAGCGTCGCGGACGCCGCCTCGGTCGAGGCTGGCTCGCTCGCCGTCGCGAAGGGGACAGACGGCAAACCGGGAGCTTGAAAAATGAAACCGCTGCTGAGAACGACCGTCGCCGCCTTGATGCTGACGATCGCCGCCGGCGCCAGCGCTTATGCCGCTACGCCGAAAGATACGCTGGTTATGGCCTATGTGATCGACGACATCATCTCGCTCGATCCGGGTGAGATCTATGAAATCTCCAGTTCGGAATATCAGGCCAATGCCTATGACCGCCTGGTGGCTCTCGACCCCAGCGATACGTCGAAGATCATCAACAAGGCTGCCGAGAGCTGGTCGACCAGCGCCGATGGCAAGACCTTCATCTTCAAGATCCGCAAGGGCATCAAGTTCCAGTCCGGCAACGACCTGACCGCCGAGGACGCGGCCTTCTCGCTGCAGCGTTATGTGCAGATGGACAAGAACCCGGCCTTCATCATGAACCAGTTCGGTCTGACGAAGGACAATGCCACCAAGATGATCCGCGCCAAGGATGCGGATACGCTGGAAGTCGAGCTCGACAAGGTCTATGCACCGACCTTCTTCCTCAACTGCATCAGCTATACCAGCTCGATCGTCGACAAGAAGCTGGTCATGTCGCATGAGCAGAATGGCGATCTCGGCAATGCCTGGCTGAAGACCAACTATGCCGGGTCCGGCCCCTTCTTCCTGAAAGAGTGGAAGCCGAATGAATCGCTGAGCCTTGTCACCAACCCGCATTACTGGGGCGGCGTGCCGAAGATCAAGCGCGTACTGATCAAGAACGTGACGGAAAGCGCCTCGCAGCAGTTGCTGCTGCAGAAGGGCGACGTCGACATCGCTCGCAACGTGACCGGCGACCAGCTGACCGCTTTGCAGAGCGACAAGAACGTGCATCTGCAATCGGCCGCCAAGGCGACCCTGTGGTATCTCGGCCTCAACCAGAAGAACCAGTATCTGGCCAAGCCGGAAGTGCGCAAGGCGCTGAAGTACCTGATCGACTATGACGGCATCGCCAACACCCTGTTCAAGGGCGTCGACAAGCCGCACCAGACCATCCTGCCGGATGGCCAGCTCGGCGCTTCCGATGCCACGCCCTACAAGCTGGATGTTGAAAAGGCCAAGGAATTGTTGAAGCAGGCGGGCCTCGCCGATGGCTTCAGCGTCACCATGGACACCACCAACAAGACCGAGACCATGGAACTGGCGCAGTCGATCCAGTCGACCTGGGCCAAGGCCGGCATCAAGCTGGAGATCAAGCCGGCGGATAACAAGCAGACCCTGACCAAGTACCGCGCCCGCCAGCACGATATCTATATCGGCGTGTGGGGCTCGGACTACCAGGATCCGCATTCCAATGCCGAAGGCTATGCGACCAATGCCGACAATTCGGACACCTCGACGCATAAGCTGCTGGCCTGGCGCAATGCCTGGGACATTCCCGATCTGACCAAGGAGGTCTATGCCGCCCGTGACGAGCTGGACAGCTCGAAGCGCGCTGCCATGTATGGCGATATCCAGCAGAAGGTGCTGGATGACGGTCCGTTCGTGGTGATGTTCCAGCAGATCGAAACCGCCGCGATCAACAACAAGGTGAAGGGCTTCATCATGGGCCCCAGCTTCGATCTCGACCTCTATCACGACGTCGTCAAGCAGTGATTGGGTCTTTTTACCCAATCGTCTGATGGCGAAAACACCGATTCAACTGACACCGCCGGACCGCTGTCCGGCGGTGCTCTTTTGAGGCGTTGGCGCCATGCTGCGGCTGGCTTCGCCACGCACCAAAATGCCGTGCAACAAAACATTGGCCCTCGGCTGCCAATCGGCTATTAGCCGTTCCATGATTTGCCCCCCTCTGCCAATTGGATCGAAGATATGAAGGCGGCACTGCGCGTCGTCATTTCCGTGCTGAGTACGCTGCTCGGCCTTCTCATCATCACCTTCGTGATCGCTCGCGTCCTGCCGGTCGACCCTGCCCTCGCCGTGGTCGGTGACCATGCGCCGGCGGAGGTCTATGCCAAGGCCCGCCTGGATCTCGGCCTCGATCTGCCGCTCTACCAGCAATTCTGGATCTATCTTACGCATGTGCTGCATGGTGATCTCGGCATGTCGCTGCGCACCGGCCATCCGGTGCTGGAAGACATCCAGCACGTCTTCCCGGCGACACTGGAACTGGCAACCGCCGGCACGCTGATCGGCGTCATCATCGGCATTCCTGCCGGCGTCTGGGCCGCCGTGCACAAGGATCGCTGGCAGGACCATGTCATCCGTTTCGTTGGCCTGTTCGGCTATTCGGTGCCGGTCTTCTGGCTCGGCCTCATGGGCCTGCTGCTGTTCTACGCCAAGCTCAACTGGCTGCCCGGTCCGGGACGAATCGATTTCGGTTTCGAGGATTCGGTCGATTACGTCACCGGCATCATGCTGATCGATAGCTTCCTGACCGGCGACATGGAGCTCTTCACCAATGCGGTGATGCATCTCATCCTGCCGGCCTCGATCCTCGGCTATTTCTCGCTGGCTTATATCAGCCGCATGACCCGCTCGCTGATGCTGGGGCAACTCCGCCAGGAATATATCCTCACCGCGCGCGTCAAGGGCGTGCCTGAATGGAAGATCGTCTGGCGTCACGCCATGGGCAATATCCTGGTGCCACTGTTGACGGTGATCGTCCTTTCCTATGCAACGCTGCTAGAAGGCTCCGTGCTGACCGAGACGGTCTTCGTCTGGAACGGCCTCGGTCTCTATATCACCAACTCGCTGTTCTCGGTCGACATGACCGCCGTGCTGGGCGGCACCCTGGTCGTCGGCACGACCTTCATCTTCATCAACATGCTGACCGATCTCGCCTATCGCGTGCTCGATCCGCGCGCCCGATGACTTGACCCAGACGGCGCGACAGGGAGCCACTGATCATGACCTTCACCTATTCCGACACACGGACAACCGGCTGGCGGCATTGGCTGTTGACCGACACGCCGCATTCCCGCCTGCAGGCGCGGCTCGGTCGCGCCTATCTCGGCTGGCGCAGTTTCGCCCGCAACCCACTGGCCATGGCCGGCCTCATCATCTTCATCATTCTCCTGCTGATGGCGGTCTTCGCACCGCTGCTGTGCAGCCACGATCCCCTGGCAGGCAATCTTGAGCAGCGCCTGCTGCCGCCCAATGACGATTATCTGCTCGGCACCGACCAGCAGGGCCGCGATCTATGGAGCCGCATCATCTATGGCTCGCGCGTTACCCTGCTGATCGTCTTCCTGACCTCGATCACCGCGGCGCCGATCGGCCTCGTCATCGGCACGATCGCCGGCTATGCCGGCGGCTGGGTCGAAGCGGTGCTGATCCGCATCACCGATATCTTCATGGCGTTCCCGCGTCTGATCCTGGCTTTGGCCTTCGCCGCAGCCCTCGGCCCCGGCATCGAGAACGCGGTGTTGGCGATCTCACTCACGGTCTGGCCGCCTTATGCCCGTATCGCTCGCGCCGAGACACTCGCCGTGCGCAATTCCGATTACGTAGCGGCGGCCCGCATGATGGGCGCCTCGCCGCTGCGCATCATCCTCGGCCAGATCATGCCGATGTGCATGTCCTCGCTGATCGTCCGGGTCTCGCTCGACATGGCCGGCATCATCCTGACCGCCGCCGGTCTCGGCTTCCTCGGCCTCGGCGCCCAGCCGCCACAGCCGGAATGGGGGGCCATGGTCTCCAGCGGCCGTGAGCATCTCCTCGACCAGTGGTGGATCTCCACCTTCCCCGGCATCGCCATCTTCATCGTCAGCCTCGGCTTCAACCTGATCGGCGACGGGCTGCGCGACGTTCTCGATCCGCGTGAGCAGTGAGGCAATGATGCAAGAAAGCACCCACGCAAAGCCTCTCCTCCAAGTCGAGAATCTCAACATCCGCTTCAAGACGCCGACCGGCATTTCCCATGTCGTGCGCAACATGTCCTTCAGCATGGGGCGTGAGAAACTGGCGATCGTCGGCGAAAGCGGCTCCGGCAAATCGCAATCGGTGCGCGCCATCCTGGGTCTCAGCCCCGGCCAAGTGACCGCCGACAAGCTGGAATTCCAGGGTGAGAACCTGCTCGGCCTCGACGCGGCACACTGGCGCAAGATCCGCGGCAAGCGCATCTCCATGGTGATGCAGGATCCGAAATACTCGCTCAACCCGGTGATGCGGATCGGCGACCAGCTGCTGGAAGCCTGTCGCGACGGCTTCGCCGGCAAGAGCGCCAAGGCGCGTGCCATGGAAATGCTGACCGCTGTCAAGATCCGCGACCCGGAACGGGTCTATCGCGCCTGGCCGCATGAACTCAGCGGCGGCATGGGGCAGCGCGCGATGATCGCCATGATGCTGATCACCGAGCCGGAACTGCTGATCGCCGACGAGCCGACCTCTGCGCTTGACGTCACCGTGCGCCTGCAGGTGCTGGCCATTCTCGACGACCTGGTGAAGACCCGCGACATGGGTCTCATCTTCATCAGCCATGATCTCAATCTCGTCGCCTCGTTCTGCGACCGGGTGCTCGTCATGTATGCCGGACAGGTGATGGAGGAGCTTGACGCCCACCACCTCACCGCCGCCCAGCATCCCTATACCAAGGGCCTGCTGGCTTGCCTGCCGGAACTGGGGCAGCCGGTTCCTGTCTTGCCGACCTTAAAGCGCGATCCGGCCTGGAAAGAGCCGATCGCCGTGCGAGCCGACCGATGAGCGCCATGATCCCCAGCATGATCGACGTCCAGAACCTTGAAGTCACTTTCGGTGCCGGCAAGCGCCAGGTGCAGGCGCTCAAGAAAGTGAGCTTCCAGGTCGACAAGGGTGAGAGCTTCGGCCTGGTCGGCGAAAGCGGTTCTGGCAAGTCCACCGTCTTGCGCGTGCTGGCCGGCCTCAACCCCGACTGGAATGGCCAGATCACCATCGGCGGTCGCGATTTCAAGGCGAAGCGGGATCGCGATTTCTATAAACTGATCCAGATGGTGTTCCAAGATCCATATGGATCGCTGCATCCCAAGCACACGATCGATCGCATTCTCTCCGAGCCATTGGTGATCCACGGCATGGACAATGTCGAGGACCGGGTGACGCAGATGCTGGACCAGGTGCAGCTCGGCCATGCTTTCCGCTTCCGCTATCCGCACCAGCTCTCCGGCGGCCAGCGCCAGCGCGTCGCCATCGCCCGCGCGCTCATCCTGCGCCCGCAACTGGTGCTGCTGGACGAACCGACCTCCGCGCTCGACGTCTCGATCCAGGCGGAGATCCTCAACCTGTTGACGGCGCTGCGCCAGGAACTCGGCCTCACCTATATCCTGGTCAGCCACGATCTGGCGGTGGTCGGGCAGATGTGCGAGCGCCTCGCCCTGATGCGCAAGGGCGAGATCGTCGAACAGGCCAATGCTGCCGATCTGGGTGCCGGACGTCTCACCCACCCCTATTCGAAGCAGCTGCTGGTCGCCAGCAAGGGCTATGACCGCACCGCGATCGACGCCTTTGCCGATCTATAGGCCATCGCGATAGGCCGGGCGAAACAGCGCGCCCGGTCCCTTTCCCTGACGCACCGCAAAATCGGCAAGGCCTTGCCAGCCGGGGGCAAAACTCCTATCGAAGAAGCATGGGGACCCGGTTTCTGCCCCGGGATCGTGCAGAGGGCATGACAAGGATGGACCCGAAGCTTCGCCGTATCGCCGATTATCTGCTCGCCCGGCTCGGGCGCGACGATATAGACCCGATCGATATCGCCCCCGATCTGTTGCCGCATTTCTTCATTCTGGAAATCAGGGAGCAAGGTGCTTCGCCAGCCTCCCTGCATATACGTTTGGTCGGCACGGCGCTGGATATCGCTTTCGGGCGGTGTGTCCGGGGCCACGGCCTTGAGGATTTCCTGCACGGGCCACGCAGCGTCGATGTCTTGAACGGGTTTCGGCGTTGCCATGCGGAACGCCAGCCGCTTTGGATGCGACAGGTCGTCCGCATTGGCGACAAGGTTCCGCGTTTTGTCGAAGGCGTCGCATGCCCGGTTATGCCGAACTTCATCTATGGCGGTTTGAACCTGGGCGAGGCCAGCGGCGCCGACGAGCAGCCCGGCTTCGAATGCCAGGTTCTCTAAGCAAACTCTTTTCACAGCCTAGCCTGGATACGTTGCTCCTGTGACAGCGACTGTCATCTTTTCCTGATTGTGGCGGGCACCAGGAATATATAGGCTTTACCTACAGCGTTGGTTGGGGAAACGCTCAATTCCGGGTCGATGCCGATCAGACATGTCTGGCGCCACTTCACGGCCGGGAGACCGACGTGTCGGTTGACGAGGCAGAGCTGACGTCCTTCAGAACGCGAACACGCCACGAGAATCACGACCTCTTCTGAAGGACCTTTCCATCTTGCGTTATTTCGCGATTTTTTCAGCATTGTTGCTGACATCCGCCTGCACACACGAGATCAACGTCGCTGCATCGCCCGCCACAGCGGAATACAGCTCCTATGCGACGAAGGTCTCCGGCAAATTCGCCCTCTTCGTCGATCCGGCCAACATGAATCAGGATGCCGTGCCGATGACGGGGAACGGTTGCGACATGCACACTTTTCCGATCAAGGCCGCTGACGCCTTTAAAACGTCAACCATAAAAACCATGCAAAGCGTATTCGAGACGGTCGACATCGTGGACGCCCCCCTGACGCGCGACCAGTTGCAGCAGAAAGGCTATCGCGGCATGGTCAGTGTCCGGGCGGAAAATCTCTCCGCCCGGATCGGAATCACGTATGGTTTTTGGACCGGAACCGCAACAGGCGTCGCCAACGTAACGCTGAGTGCCTTGGTCGACGGCCCGACGGATCGGCTGTTCGGAACATCCGTTTCGGCAGAGCGTAGCAGCAGCGAGGATACCTATGCAGGTTGTGGCACCGCGGCTGACGCAACCGGTAAAGCAACCGCCGCGGCGATCAACTATGCTTTGCAACAGCTGGCCGAGCATATCAGCGACGCCCCCAAACTGCGCCAGACGGCTGTACCGGCCGCGGCCGTCAACTGACCTAGACGGCGGTATTGATGCCCCAATTCATCAGCACGCTTGCACTGCTGGTCCCGGACTACGACGAAGCCAAGACTTGTTACGTTAATGTCTTGGGCTTTGACCTGAGCGAGGATGCCGATCTGGGTGGTGGCAAGCGCTGGGTGACGGTGACGCCCCCAGGCGCCCGCGAGACCCAGTTGCTGCTCGCGAAAGCCGTAACACCGGAACAGTCGAGCCGGATCGGCAACCAGACCGGCGGGCGGGTATTCCTGATCCTGCAGACCGACGATTTCTGGCGCGACTACCGGGCCTATCAGGCGCGCGGTGTCACCTTCTGCGAGGAGCCACGAGCGGAAGCCTATGGCACGGTCGTAGTATTCGAGGATCGCTACGGCAATCGCTGGGACCTGTTGCAACCTGCCGAATAGCCCGACCGTCATCTCGTATTAACCATTTACCACCGGCTGCGGCATTTCCACCGGCCGGCCAGGAATTTTCCCGCGCCGGCAGAACATCATTGGCGCGGCTCACCTCTTGCTGTATCAAGCGCCTTTCGCCGTGTGCGCCCCCGAGGCGCGCCCCTGCCGCCTCCAAACCGAAGGCCGATACAGGCTGGCGATCCCGTTTCTGACAGATTGGCCCATCATGCCCTTTCCCGCCCTTCACCCGGCCCTTGAGCGCGCCCTTGCCGAGCGCAACTATCTGGAACCGACGCCGGTCCAGGAAGCCGTCCTGCAGCCCGAGGCGACCGGACGCGACCTGCTGGTCTCGGCCCAGACCGGCTCCGGCAAGACCGTTGCCTTTGGCCTCGCTTTCGCTGAAACCATCCTTGGCGATGCCGAACGCTTTCCCCGCGGCGGCGCGCCCTACGCACTTGTCATTGCACCGACCCGCGAATTGGCGATGCAGGTCCATGGCGAGCTGAGCTGGCTCTATGCCCCGGCCGGCGCCCGCATCGTCTCTTGTGTCGGTGGCATGGATGCCCGGCGCGAAGCTCGCGCCTTGGAAGCCGGCTGCCATATCGTCGTCTGCACCCCGGGGCGCCTGCGCGACCATCTCGAGCGCCGTCAAATCGATCTCTCCGAACTGCGCGTCGCCGTGCTGGATGAGGCCGATGAGATGCTGGATATGGGCTTCAGCGAGGATCTCGAATTCATCCTCGATGCGACGCCGCCTGAGCGCCGCACCCTGCTCTTCTCTGCCACCATCGCCAAGGAGATCGCCGATCTCGCCAAGCGCTATCAGCGCGATGCCCTGCGCATCAACACGCTGAAGAAGAACGAGGCCCATGGCGATATCGAATACCGCGCCATTCGCGTCGGCCCGCGCGATATCGAGCATGCCGTGGTCAATGTGCTGCGCTATATCGAGCCGCGCGCCAGCATCATTTTCTGCCACACCCGTGAATCGGTACGGCGCCTGCATGGCAGCCTGCTGGAACGCGGCTTCGATGTCGTCGCTTTGTCCGGCGAACTCAGCCAGGCCGAGCGCAGCCATGCGCTGCAGGCTTTGCGCGATGGACATGCCCGGGTCTGCGTCGCCACCGACGTCGCGGCCCGCGGCATCGATTTGCCGGATCTCGGCCTCGTCATCCATGCCGAAATTCCCAACAACAAGGAGACCCTGCTCCATCGCAGCGGCCGCACCGGCCGCGCCGGCCGCAAGGGTGTCTGTGTTCTGATGGTGCCCTATTCCCGTCAGCGCCGCGTCGACGGCCTGCTGCGCCTCGCCAATGTGACGGCGACCTGGGAAGATCCGCCCTTGCCTGATGCGATCCGCGCCCGCGATCAAGAACGCCTGCTGGCTGATCCCGTGCTGAGCGAAGCAGCGAGCGAGGAAGATACCGCACTCGCGCAGTTCCTGCTGGATGGCCGTACACCGGAACAGCTGGCCGTCGCCTTGGCCCGCCTCTACCGGGCGCGCCTGCCGGAACCCGAGGAATTGTTCATCGCTCCGCAGCGCGAAGACCGCGGCGATCGCAAGCCGCGCGGTGAAGGCTATGAGCGCGCTGACCGGCGCGAGGGTCGGGAACCGCGGGAACCACGCGTACCGCGCGAATTCCGCGGCGGCGAGAACATGGTGCAGTTCCGCATCAGCGCCGGCCGCAATGCCAATGCCGATCCGAAATGGATCCTGCCGATGCTCTGCCGTCGCGGCAAAATCACCAAGCAGGAAATCGGTGCCATCCGTATTTTCGACCGCGAGACCATCGTCGAGATCGCCAAGGAGGCTGCCGAGGGTTTTGCCGCCGCCATCCAACAGACGCCCGACAATGACGTGCGCATCGCGCCGCATGACGGCTCGCAGCCGGCCGAGCGCGACGGTGATCATCGCGGCGAGCGCCGGGGTAGTGATCGCGGCGGTGATCGCGGCGATCGTCCGGCTGGTCGTCAGTTTGATCGTCAGGGAACGAAAGGGCCGCGCCGCGAAAAAACCGGCTATCCCAAGCGCAATCGTTCTGATGCTGACGAAGCCGGCAGCGATTCACGCAGCCCCGATCGCCCGCGGCGCGATCGGCCGTGGGAAGAACGCGCAGATCGCGCGCCGCAGGATCGCCGGGAGCGACCGCATCACGGCGCAGCCGGGAAATCGGAACGGCCGGCCAAGCGCCGGGATGATCGCGACAATCGCTTTGGCGACAAATCTGCCGAGACCGGCCGGGCTGACCGGCCCAAGCGCCATAAGAACGCGGATGAAAAGCCCGGCACCCGCGAACGCCGGGGTCCCTCGCCCGAAGCCAGGGCCGCGTCGGACCGCAAGTTAAAGAAAAAGCTGAAAAAACTGACAAAGAAAAAATAATTTCGTCAGGAACATAACAACAAGTTTTTCGCGCTGGATAAGCGAGTTATTCTCGATTGTTTCCGCCTGGTCGCCCGGGCAGGTTGCAGCAACGGCAATCCCTACAATCGGAGTAGAGTATCATGTCCAGCTTCAATGATCTGCGCCAAGGCTTCGCCACTGGCCGGCTTTCGCGTCGCGATTTCTTCGCCGGCGCGACGGCGCTCGGCTTGGCCGCGGCGGCCACCAACATCATCGGCCTGAGCCCGGCACGAGCAGAGACACCGAAGCGGGGCGGCAACCTGCGCATCGGCATCGGCGGTGCCAGCACGAGCGACAGCTTCGATCCGCGCACCTATGGTGATATCGGCGTCATCACCCTGGGCGCGCTGGTATTCAGCAGCCTGGTCGAGTTCGATGAGAACCACAACCTGATCCCCGGCGTGATCGAGAGCTGGGAAGTGAAGCCGGGCGCCAAGGAATGGGCACTGACCCTGCGCAAGGGTGTCACCTTCCATAACGGCAAGGCCCTGGATATCGACGACATCATCTATTCGATCAACCTGCATCGCGGCGAATCGAAATCCGGCGTGGTCGGCCAGACCAAGCATATCACCGATGTCCGCAAACTCTCCGACAGCCAGATCTCGATCACCCTCTCCCGCGGTGATTCAGAGCTGATCAACCTGCTCGGCGATTTCCATTTCAAGGTGGTGCCGAATGGGTTCACCGACTGGTCGAAGCCGGTCGGCACCGGTCCCTATGTCTTCGGCAACTACACTCCCGGCGTCAGCTTCCATAGCGAGCGCAACGCCAATTTCTGGCGCTCGGATCGCGCCTTCGTCGATTCCGTCGACATCACCTTCATCGCCGATGGGGCCGCCCGCACCAATGCCCTGATCGCCGGCCAGGTCGATATCATCAACCGCGCCGATCGCCGTACCGTCGATCTCCTGAAGCAATCGCCCAATATCGGCATCGAGACCGGCCCGACCGGGTGG
>Ga0209148_1000351_pt1 | contig 59739 bp, 55 predicted proteins | sample AraplaCol_mMF_r2_2_FD_184288 | JGI IMG/M metagenome (GOLD analysis project Ga0209148, IMG submission 184288) | Arabidopsis root microbial communities from North Carolina, USA - plate scrape CL_Col_mMF_r2 (SPAdes) (version 2) | ecosystem: Host-associated > Plants > Roots > Endosphere | place...
GATCCAGCCCGCGACGGAGCGGCCGATCGCCTCCGGGTGATCCTCCTGCAGAAAGTGCAATCCGGCGCCGAGGCGGACGAGTGCGCAGTGCTTCAGGGACGCCGCGAACCGCTCGGCAAACTCCGGCGCGACCAGAGCTCCTGGCTCGCCGCTGAACAGCAACTTTGGATAGGACGAGGAGGCCAGCGCCGCATGCGCGGATTCGAGTGCGGCGTAGACGTCGGCGGGCTCACCGGCGATCGGCAGCTCGCGCGGAAGCGCAAGCACGGGACGACGACTTTCCGGCGTCGGGAATGGCGCACGATAGGGTGCCATCTCTGCCGCGCTGAGCTTGCGCACGATGCCGCCAGGCAGCACCCGCTCGACGAATGCATTGGCCTCGAGGATCATCGCTTCGCCCTCGTCCGGCGTCCTGAACTTGCGGAAGACCGCGCGCGCCGCCTCGGCATGATCCTGCTCCTCCGCGACCTCCGTGTGGTGGAAATCCTGCCAGGTCGGCATCGGACGGATGAATTCCATGAAGGCGAGGCCGCGCACGAGATCCGGACGGCGCGCCGCGAGATGAAATGCGAGCGCCGTGCCCCAGTCCTGCGCGACCAGATAGGCCGATTTGATTGCGCGCTCTTCGATGAAGGCGTCGAGATAACGGACAAGATCGAAGAAGCGGTAGGCGATGTCGGGCTTGCCGGACTGACCGAAGCCGATGTTATCGGGCGCGATGCAATGCGCGACCGGCGACACCAGCGGCAAAATGTTGCGCCAGATGTGCGACGAGGTCGGATTGCCGTGAAGGAACAGCGCGACGGGCGCGCCTTCGGCGCCGGTCTCGCGATAGGCCATTTGGCTTCCGAGGACGGACGCTTTGCGAATCTCGATGTCGATCGGCTTGGTCATGTCGGCTCCCTGAACACGGTTTGGAATGCGATGGTCTTGAAACGTTCGAGCGCTTTGGGATTGCGGTCGACCTTCATGCGCAGGATCGCGCCCTGCCAGGACGCGAGCAGGAAGTCGGCAAGCTCATCGGGCTCGAAATCGGACGCAATCTCGCCGCTGGTTTGGCCGTCCTTGATGCAGGCGGCGAACGGCGCGCGCCACTCGGCGAAGATCGCTGCGAGGCGCACGCGCAGCAGCTCGCTGCTACCCGATGCCTCCAGGCTGAGATCACCGATCAGGCAGCCGCGACCATAGCCGTCGGCCTCCAGTCGTCCGGTGATGATGTCGAGGTAGCGCCGCAGGCGCCCGCGCGGCGTCAGCGAGGTGTCCTCGAGCGCTTCGGCGACGAGGCCCCGGGTGACGTCGAAGTAGCGATCGAGCACCTCGGAGGCGAACGCCTCCTTGGAGCGGAAATGGTTGGTGAAGGAGCCCTGCGGCGCGCCCGCCGCAGCGGTGACGTCGCGCACGCTGGTGCCGTGATAGCCGGTCCGGAACATGACCTTGAGGCCGGCGTCGAGGATGGCGTCTTTGAGTGATGGCTTTGGCATAAACAAAATAATACGTACGTACGTATTATTGTCAAGCGCTGACTTGTCGCCCCGGCAATCGCCTTGCCGGTCAAACGGTTACCGAATTGTTGGACGACAGATCAGGCCGCAGGCTGGCTGCGCGAGACCACCCAATAGCGCAGCCATGCGCCGATGGTGCAGCCGACCAGATAGCAAGCGAACATGACGAGGCCGAGGTCGAGCCAATAGCCGAAGCGGCCCGGCACCACATGCGCTAGCGAGGCCGCGACCAGGCCCGCGGCGAGCACAGCGAGCCAGCGCGCGGTCACCTTGGAGGTGCCATTGCCGCGCTGGACCACCGAGATCCAGCCCATGCAGAAGCCCAGCAGCACCGAGCCGATCAACCAACCCATGTGAAACGAGACCAGATAGGGCATGATCACCTCACCAGAAATTCGATGCGGCGGTTCTGCGCCTTGCCGTCGTCGGTGTCGTTGCCGGCGACAGGCTGCGTGCTGCCATAGCCGACAGCGGTGAAACGGTCTGCCGGCAGGCCGGCCTTGACCAGATAGTCGATCACCGCCTGCGCGCGCTTCTCGGAGAGCGCCTGGTTGAAGGAGTCCTCGCCGTCGGCATCGGTGTGGCCGGCGACCTCGATATTGGTGGTGGGGCAGCGCAATGCCGTCTCGATCAGATGATCGAGAACGCCTGCGGAATCAGGATCGATGTCGGCGCGCTTGGACTCGAACCGGATCTTGCCCTTGGCCAGCAGCTCCGAGAACAATTGCTGGCACACGGTGCCGTCGACAGGCCCTGCCGCGGGCTTCACGGTGATTTCGGGCTTGTATTGCCAGCTCTTTGGAAAGTCCTTGCCGAGGCCGGCGCGGATTTCGTTGGCCGCACCTTCGTACAGCGCATCGCCCGACAGCTTCACCTCGCGATCCGAAACCACGAGCGTGCCGGTCGACAGCCGCGACAGCGCGCCGAGCGCTGCGACAACAGCGGTGTTGAAGGACGCGGGTGCGCCGAGGCTGGCCTTGAGATTGTCGACCACCTTCTCGGTGAAGAATTTCCGCGAGGCGCTGTTTGCGATCGCGGCGTGCACGCTGTTGTCCGGCACGTAGCCGGTCAGCGTCACCGTCGCGGCAACCGGATCCTTGTAGGCCTGGAAGATGTAAGGCGGCGCCTTGATGTCGTTCGCGGCGATCGAGAAGCCCTCTGGCAGGTTCTTCAGCGCGGCGGCGATCGCCTCGCGGCCGCCGAGGTCGCGCGCCATGCCGGACAGGTTGACCTTGGTGTCGGAGATCGTGATCTTGCCGTCCTTCAGCTTGCCGATCTGGTCGAGCAGCAGCATCGCCGCCGCCTCGAAGCGCGCCGGCGCGCCGCGGGCGAGACCCATCTGATCGGCGACCTCGCCGCCATTGACCTCTTTTCGCGCGGCTTCCGTCAGGCGCGCCTTCATCGACGGCAACGGCGCCGAGCCCGACAGCGTCACGCGCACCACGTCACGCTCGGCGTTCCAGACGAAGGGTTTTGCTTCGGGAACAAGGCGGGTCTGGTCGTCCACCAGCCGCACGCCGGGAACCATCTCGACGGTGGTGACGGCGTCACGGCGCCCCTCCTCGGAGAAGGCATCCGCGGCCAGGCTGACGTCACGGCCGTCCACCGCGATCCGGGTCTTGTCCAGGACGGTGTCCTTGAGCGCGGCCGAGCTGCGGGCCGACAGGTCGGCCTCGACAGGCAAGGTGTTATTCCAGGCCGCAAATCCCCACATGACGGCCAGGGGAATCAACCCTGGCCACCATTTGCTGGCCCACCTGAAAAGCATCTGCATTCGACGACCCGAACTCTGGAACCGGAGACAAAACAAACCCTTGGCGGGCTGTCAAACCGGAAATGGGGCCGTTTCCGGGGCCACAAGTGAACAATTGGAATAACTTTTTCTTCAAGGGTCAGTCCCTACATTGGGGGCGGAATGCCCAGGGGTCGGCCAGCCGGTCATGAAACAACTCCGTAACAACGTCATTCGCGCCGGGCTGGGAGCACTCTATTTCAGCGGCGCGCATCATCTGCTGCGCCCGCTGCTGTCGGGCGTCGGCGCCATTTTCATGCTGCACCACGTGCGGCCGGCCCGTGAGGGCGCGTTCCAGCCGAATCGGCACCTCGAGGTGACCCCCGACTTCCTGCGCGCGACGCTGTGCCATTTACGCTCGCGCGAGATCGACATCGTCAGCATGGACGAGTTGCACGAACGGCTGGTGCAGGGCCGGTTCGAGCGTCGCTTCGCCGCCTTCACTTTCGACGACGGCTATCGCGACAACCGTGACCATGCCCTGCCGGTGCTGCGCGAATTTGACGCGCCTGCCACCGTCTATGTCGCCAGCGACTTCGCCGAAGGCACGGGACGGCTGTGGTGGACCGCGCTGGAAGCCGTCATCGCCAAGGCCGAGCAGGTCGCCGTCACGATAGGCCAATCCGCGCTGCGGCTCGATGCAAGCTCGCCGGCCGCCAAGCAGGCGACGTTCGACCGCCTGCATGACTGGCTGCGCGTACTGCCGGGCGAGCACGATCTGAAGCGCGAGATCGAGGCGCTCTGCACAGCGCATGGTGTCGACATGGAGGCGCTGTGCCGAGGCCTCTGCCTGTCCTGGGACGAGGTGAAGCGGCTCGCGGCCGATCCGCTTGTGACGATCGGCGCCCACACCATCAGCCACTGCAATCTCGCCAAGCAGAGCGAGGAGATGGCCACGCAGGAGATGGCGGTGAGCCGCGTGCGGATCGAGCATGCGCTGGAGCGCGAGGTGCTGCATCTCGCCTATCCCTATGGCGACCGCGAGGCGGCGGGGACGCGCGAATTCGCGCTGGCCGCATCTGCCGGCTTCAAGACCGCGGTGACGACAAGGCCCGGCATGCTGTTCGCCGAGAACGCCGGCCACATGACCGCGCTGCCGCGCGTTTCGCTCAACGGAAATTATCAGGATGCGCGCATCCTGCCGGTGCTGACTTCGGGCGCCGCGACCGCGATGTGGAACGGCTTTCGCCGCTTCGCCGCGGCATAGTTGACTCCCCTCCCCGCGGCGCTCAAAACGAGCGCCAACTCAAGGGAGGCACCATGTCCAACGATCTGTTTTCGCTCAAAGGCCGCATCGCACTCGTCACCGGCGGCTCGCGCGGCATCGGCAAGATGATCGCGGCCGGATATCTCGGCGCGGGCGCGGCGAAGGTCTACATCACCGCGCGCAAGGCGGGCCCGTGCGAAGCCACCGCGAAAGAGCTCTCGGCGCAATATGACGGCGAATGCATCGCGCTGCCGATCGACATCTCGACCGTCGAAGGCTGCAACAAGCTGGCCGGCGAGATCATCAAGCTTGAGCCGAAGCTCGACATCCTCGTCAACAATGCGGGCGCGGCCTGGGGCGCGGAGTTCGACGAATTCCCCGAAAGCGGCTGGGACAAGGTGATGGACCTCAACGTCAAGTCGCTGTTCTTCCTGACCAAGGCGCTGGCCAAGCCGCTGCGCGCGGCGGCCTCGCATGAGCGGCCGGCCAAGGTGATCAACATCGCTTCCGTCGACGGCATCTTCGTCAATCCCGGCGAGACCTATTCCTACGCCGCGAGCAAGGCCGCGGTGATCCATCTGACGCGGCGCATGGCGACGAAACTGATCAAGGACAACATCAACGTCACCGCGATCGCGCCGGGTGCGTTCAAGTCCGACATGAACCGCGCCGCGCGCGACCACTCGGACGAAGTCGCAAAGCGCATTCCGTCGCGCCGCATCGGCACCGACGAGGACATGGCGGGCGTTGCGATCTACCTCGCCTCGCGTGCGGGCGATTACGTCGTCGGCAACACCATCGCGGTCGATGGCGGGGTGGTGTACGCGAATGCGGGATTGGAGATTGCGGGGTAAAAGTGAGCGAATGGCGAGAAGCGAATAGACATTCCTTGTCTATTCGCTACCTACCATTCGCTATTCGCCAACGAGCTTACGACTCGATCTTCACGTACTCGAAATCGCCCGGCTTGTTGTCGATGCCGACCTTCGGCGGCGAGATCCAGGAGGCGAACTTGCCCGACTCGGTGACGGGCTGCATCAAGGAGCTGATGAAGTCGCCGTCGGCGGTCGAGGGCAGCCAATCGTCCCTGCGCTTGGCCCAGGTGGCATCGTCGATCAGGATGCCGTCGGGCGTCGCGTGCACGTCCTTGAACTCGCCGATATGGCGGTGGAAGGCGACGTTGGGCAGCGTCAGCTTGAAATCGTAGCCGGCGGTCGAGATCACCTTGTTCCAGCGCAGCATGCCCTTGACGCAATCCTGGCTGTAGTCGTCGCGCAGGCGCATGTTGAGCGCGGTCAGTGCCGGCTCGTCGACCAGCTTGATCTCGCCGTTGATCAGCTTGAGCACCGGATAGGTCGAATTCTTGAGCTGGTGATCGTCGTCGATCTGCGTCTCGTGATAACGGCCCTTGATGCCGGTGTTGAAGGCGTTGGCCGCGTTGGTCGAGACTTCCGAGCCGAACAGATCAAGCGACAGCGTGTAGTGCAGGTTCAGCTTCTTCTGGATGGTCGGCAGATCGATCACGCCGAGCGCGCGGACTTTTGCGATATCGGTGGGGTCGGTGATGCCGGCTTCGCGCATCGCGTCACAGGTGCGCTGCACGACGCGGGTGATGCCGGTCTCGCCGACGAACATGTGGTGCGCTTCCTCGGTCAGCATGAAGCGGCAGGTGCGCGAGAGCGGATCGAAGCCCGATTGCGCCAGCGAGTGCAGCTGCATCTTGCCGTCGCGGTCGGTGAAGTATGTGAACATGAAGAACGACAGCCAGTCCGGCGTCGCTTCGTTGAAGGCACCGAGCATGCGCGGCGCGTCGGCATCGCCGGAGCGGCGGCGGAGCAAATCGTCGGCCTCTTCGCGGCCGTCGCGGCCGAAATACTTTTGCAGCAGATAGACCATCGCCCAGAGATGGCGGCCTTCCTCCACGTTGACCTGGAAGAGGTTGCGCATGTCGTAGAGCGAGGGCGCGGTCTTGCCGAGATGGCGCTGCTGCTCGACGGAAGCCGGCTCGGTATCGCCCTGAATCACGATCAGGCGGCGCAGCATGGCGCGATATTCGCCGGGGACTTCCTGCCAGGCCGGCTCGCCATAATGCTCGCCGAAGGGCACGACGCGATTTTCTTCCTGGGGAGCAAGGAGGATGCCCCAGCGATATTCGGGCATGCGGACATAGTCGAACTTGGCCCAGCCGCGCGGATCGACCGAATAGGCGGTGCGCAAATACACCAGCGACTCCTGGAAGCCCTCGGGGCCCATGTCGCTCCACCAATCCATATAGCCGGGATGCCAACCCTCGAGTGCCTTCAGCACCTGGCGGTCTTCGGCGAGGTTGACGTTGTTCGGAATCTTGGTCGAGTAGTCGACGTTCATGATGTTCATGTTCATGGCCGTGCTCTCCTTAAACCCGCGTCATATCGAATTTCGGCTTCTGGCCGCTGCCATAGCGGCGCAGCGCGCCTTCCTCGCCGACCGCGTTGGGGCGCTGGAAGATCCAGTTCTGCCAGGCGGTGAGGCGCGCGAAGATCTTTGATTCCATGGTCTCGGGGCCGACGAAGCGCAGGCTCGCTTCCATGCCGGTGAGGCTGTCGGGCGAGAAGCTTGCGCGTTCCTCCAGGAACACGCGGACCTCGTCGTCCCAGTCGATGTCGTCGAGCGCGAAGGTGACGAGGCCGAGCTCTTCGGCCTGCTCGGCGTCGAGCGTAGTGCCGAGCGTGGCTTCCGCGCGCTCCACGTCGGCAGGATCGGCCTGGAAGCGCGATTCCAGCCGCGTCAGGCCGTGGCTCATCGGATAGGGGCCGAAATTCATCGCCGACAATTCGATCGACGGCGGCGGCTGATTGTCGCCCTGGCGCGTGCCGATCAGCATGTAGGAACGATCGGCGGCGAAGACGAGTTCGGCGAGCGTGCCGGCAAAGCACGAGCCCGGCTCGACCAGCGTCACCAGCGTACGCGAGGTGACGTCGATGCGCTTGAGCACACGCTTCCAGTAATGCCTGATCTCGTTGACCAGCCAGTGCGCCTTGTTGGCTTCGAGGAAGGCGTCGGAGGCGAGCACATGGGCGCGGTCGCCATGGCTCTTGAAGACGAGCATCGCGATCTCGAGCTCGTTGATACGCAAATGCAGGATGGCGTCGTCGAGCTCGCGCGCGACTTGCAGCGGCCAGAACGAGGCGCCCTGCGCCATCATGCCGTCGATGTCGGCGGGCGGCGCGGTCTCCGGCGCCTTGATCGAGATGGTGGCGATGCGCGCGGCGCGGTCGATATCGACAGTGACGAAGCCATAGCGGATGCTGGTCTCGTCGATCACGCGCTTCAGCGGGGAGAGCGCGATGCCCTTGCCGCTGCCGGCGCGCTTCGACTTGCCGGCGAATTCCTTGGCGCGCTCCGCGATCCGGGCCTCGAGCTTGGAGTTCGGCGCGATCTCGTCGACCAGGCGCCATTGCACGGCGCGCTTGCCCTTCACGCCCTCCTCGATGGTGCAGAAGAAGTCGGCATGGTCGCGGCGCACCTTGCGCTTGTCGACCACGCGAGTGAGCCCGCCGGTGCCAGGGAGCACCGCGAGCAGCGGCACCTCCGGCAGCGCGACAGCAGAGGCGCCGTCGTCGGCGAGAATGATGTGATCGGTCGCAAGCGCGAGCTCATAGCCGCCACCGGCAGCCGAGCCGTTCACCACGGTGATGAAGCGCTGGCCGGAATTCTCCGAGGAGTCCTCCATGCCGTTGCGGGTCTCGTTGGTGAACTTGCAGAAGTTCACCTTGTGGGCATGGGTCGAGCCCGCGAGCATGCGGATGTTGGCGCCGGCGCAGAACACGCGGTTCTTGGCCGAGCGCATCACCACGACCTTTACTTCGGGGTGCTCGAAGCGCAGCCGCTGAATCACATCGGCAAGCTCGATGTCGACGCCGAGATCGTAGGAGTTGAGCTTGAGCAGATAGCCCTCGAACAGGCCGCCATTCTCGTCGACGTCCATGGTCAGCGTCGCGACGTCACCGTCGACCGCCAGCTTCCAGTGCTTGTAGCGGGACGGTTCGGTCTGGAAATCGATGAATGTCGCGCCGCCTGCGAGGCGCCGATCTTCCCCGGCCATGGGCCACCCTTGAGCTCGTCTTGGTTTTAACGTTAGATGCACAATAGTGCATATTCAGGAATGAGTCTACCCCTTCACGTCCGATACATGCACTTTGTTTCATGATGGCACTTTATTTCAAGAAGGTGCCTGGGACCGCACGATCGCACCAAGTCCGATCCAATCGGCCTTAGTGAGCTGGGTCCGGCCGAGCTTGGCCTGGAGCAAGGCCGTCAGCGCCGGCACTGGAAAGCTCTCGACAAAGCCGTCGCCGCTAGCCGCCACCTTGCGCGCGCTCAGTGCGCGCAGCTCGGCGAGCGCCTCGCCGAACAGGCGCGCGGCCGAATGGGCCTTTTGCATGCGCAGCCGTAGGTTCGCGTTGGCGACATGGATGCAGGCCCGCAGCAGGATGCGCTCGCGGCTCCCTTGGGGAGCAGCGGCCCACAGCGCCTCCAACACCTCCTGCGATTCCCAGAAATAGCCGCGGTCGTTCAGCGCGAGCCCATAGCGTAGCGCCGGATGGCGTGCCGGCACGTGGCCGCGGAAGGCCGAGGGCACCATCGCCTTGGCCAGATCAAGCGTTTCGTAATCCGCATCGAGCGCGCCGGTCTCACCGGGCACATAGGCCCATCGCGGCCATGGCAATGAGCCGCTCGCATGTGAAGGCACATTCATGGATGTGCCTCCGTGTGATCATGCAGCGTGTCCCCGAAGTCCCTGATCGTCGCGCAGGGCCGCTCTTGCAAATTGCTCAATTGCGTCAAGCGTCACCCCTGGCGCTTCACGATGCGGGGAATGGCCCGCGTCTGAAATAATTTTCAAATCGACCGGACAGTAGCACTCTTCCTGCGCAATTTCGACCTGCCGCAGCGTCCCATATTGGTCATCGCTTCCTTGCACGACCATGACAGGAACGCGGACATAGGCGAGATATTCCGAGATGTCCCACTCGCGGAATTTCGGGTCGAGCCAGGCGCCGTTCCAGCCATAGAACGCGTTGTCGACGTCCTTGTGCCAGCGCGCGAGCTTTGCCCTGAGGTCAGTGGTCTCATAAGTGGTCTTGATCGCCGCGATGGATTTCACCGAGATGTCCTCGACGATGAAATGCGGCGCGATCAGCGCGATGCCTTGCAGGCGATGATCCTGATGTGAACCGGCGTAGATCGCCGCGATCGAGCCGCCATCGGAATGGCCGAGCAACAGGCCGCGCTTGAAGGAGATGGCGTCGAGCACTTTCGGCAGCACGTCCAGCGCCTCTTGGTGCATGTAATCGAGCGGACGCGGCAGCGCGACCCGAGACGACTGGCCGTAACCCGCGCGCGAATAGACGAAGACGCCAGCGCCGGTGACTCGCTGGAGTTTTTCTGGAAAGTCACCCCAAAGGCCGGCGGAGCCGAGGCCTTCATGCAGCATGACGATGGTGGGTGCGTCGGCTGATTGCGGCGCGAGCCAGATGTATTCGAGGTCGGCGCTGCCGATGTTGAGGAAGCCGGTAGGTGAGAGATTGGTCATGCTGTCACTCTGCTCTTCGGTTTCGTCCATCGTGAAACGCAGTCACGCGCCACTTGCTCCGTCGTTCCCTTCCCCCTTGTGGGGGAGGGTTAGGGAGAGGGGTGCCGCACGGCGACTCCGAGTGTGACGAAGGACGTCTGGCATGCGACGATGAATACCTTTTGCTGGGCTGCCCCTCACCCCCGCCCTCCTCCACAAGGGGGGAGGGAGCGCAGTGAGTCCGCCGCAACAACACCGCACATCGTGTGCCCGCTCAATTCGCGCCTTCCCGCAGCTTGAACCGCTGGATCTTCCCCGTCGCGGTCTTCGGCAGCGAGTCAACCACCTCGATCCAGCGTGGATATTTCCACGGCCCGATCTTCTGCTTGACGTGCTCCTTCAGCATCTCCTGCAAGTCGCTCGTCTTCGCACCCGGGCGCAGCACGACGAAGGCCTTCGGCTTCAACAGGCCTTCCGGATCGGCTTCGGGCACGACCGCGGCCTCCAGCACGGCGGGATGCGTAATCAGCGCGCTCTCGACCTCGAAGGGCGAGACCCAGATGCCGGAGACCTTGAACATGTCATCGGCGCGGCCGCAGAAGGTGTAGCGGCCCTCGGCGTCGCGGACATATTTGTCACCGGTGCGCGTCCACGGACCCTCAAAGGTGCGACGGCTCTTGTGACGCTGATTCCAGTAGCCCTCGCCGGCCGAGGGCGCATCGACCAGGAGCTCGCCGACCTCGCCGTCGGCGACGTCCTGGCCGGCCTCATTGACGAGCCGCACCGCATAGCCCGGCACCGGCTTGCCTGACGAGCCGTATTTGATGTCGCCGGGCGCGTTCGAGAGGAAGATGTGCAAGAGCTCGGTCGAGCCGACGCCGTCGAGAATATCGACGCCGAAGCGCGACTTCCAGCTATTGCCGACGGACTCGGGAAGCGCCTCGCCGGCCGATGTGCAGATGCGCAAGGACTTGCCGCCGCGCTCGCTCTTCATCGCCTCGTCGTTGAGCATCGCCGCGAACAAGGTCGGCACGCCGTAGAAGATCGACGGGTTGAACCTGTTCATCAGGTCGAACATGCGCGCCGGCGTCGGCCGCTCGCTGTTCAACACCACGCTTGCGCCAACAGACATCGGGAAGGTCAGCGCATTGCCGAGGCCATAGGCGAAGAACAGTTTTGCCGCGGACAGGCAAACGTCGCTCTCGCGGATGCCGAGCACCTGCCTGGCGTAGGTATCCGCGGTCGCCTGCAGATTCGAATGGATGTGACGCACGCCCTTGGGCATGCCGGTCGAGCCGGACGAATACAGCCAGAACGCGGGCTCGTCCGGATGCGTCGCAGCCGTCGTGAATTGGTCGCTCTCGCCTGCGATTTCTTCTGCGAATTGCTTGTGGCCGTTCTGCTTGGCGCCGGAGACGACGACATGCTCGAGATCAGGCATGCGGCCGACAACGTCCTTGATGACAGGATAGAGCGCCTCGGAGACGAACAGCACGCGGGCGCGGCAATCGGCGAGGATGTAGGCGTATTGGTCCGCGGTCAGCAGCGTGTTGAGCGGCACCGGCACGATGCCGGCGCGGATCGCGCCCAAAAACACGATCGGGAAATCGACCGTATCCAGCATGATCATCGCCACGCGCTCCTCGCGGCGTACGCCGAGCCGGCGCAGCATGTTGGCGGCGCGGCGGGTCTGTTGCTGGAGCTCGCCATAGGTCAGCTGCGAGACGGTGTCGTCGAAGGCAAGCTTGCCCGCTCTGCCTTCCTCGACGTTACGGTCGAGCAGCCAGGTCACCGCGTTGTAGGATCCCTCGCTCACGGTCGTCTCCCCCGAATTTAGAATTATAATTCATAGAAAGACACTGCGACGGCTTGCTGTCAATGCCAGCAGGCACTATGTTTCATTAAAACGCGCCGCAGGACACCTGTAAAGAAGGCTCATGACCGACAGTCCCGACGCCGAATCCCGCTTTCTCGAACAGCTCGGCCAGCGCGTGCGCACCACGCGCGCGCTGCGCGGCATGTCGCGCAAAGTGCTCGCCAAGGTATCAGGAATCTCGGAGCGCTATATCGCGCAGCTCGAGAGCGGCAAGGGCAATGTCTCCATCGTGCTCTTGCGCCGCGTTTCCGATGCGATGGGCGCGCACCTGGAAGATCTGCTTCCCTCCGCCGATCCGACGCCGGACTGGCAGATGTTCCGCGATCTCCTGCGCAAGGCGACGCCGGCACAGATCGCCCAAGCCAAAGATCTGCTCACCGGAGGCAGCGCGACCGCGCCACGACGCGCGCCGTTCTGCGGCATCGCGCTGATCGGCCTGCGCGGTGCCGGCAAATCGACGCTCGGGCGGATGCTGGCGAAGAAGATCGGCTGGAGCTTTGTCGAGCTCAACAAGGAGATCGAGCAGCAGAACGGCCTCTCGGTCGCCGAGATCATCGCGCTCTACGGCCAGGAAGGTTTTAGGCGCATGGAGCAGGCAGCCCTGCAGCAGCTGCTTGCCCGCAACGAGCTGATGGTGCTGGCGACCGGCGGCGGCATCGTCTCGGAGCCGCTGACCTTCGACCAGATCCTGACGTCATTCTACACCATCTGGCTGAAGGCCGAGCCGGAAGAGCACATGGCCCGCGTGCGCCGCCAGGGCGATCTCCGCCCGATGGCGGACGACCGCTCCGCGATGGCCGAGTTGCGCAACATCCTGCTCAGCCGCGAGCCGCTGTATTCGCGCGCGACAGCGGTGGTGGATACGGCGGGGCTGAGCGTAGACGCGGCAGCCGCACGACTGATCGATGCAGTGCGGCCGGTGCTGCAGAACGAGGCGCGCAGCTTCGGTCTGCGGAGCGTGGCGCTGTAGCGATGACCAATAGCGACGTCACCATCTCCATGTTCGACCGCATCGGCGGCAGGGCCACGATCGACCGCCTGGTTGACCGCTTCTACGACCGCATGGACACGCTGCCGGAGGCGACAATCATTCGCGCGATGCATGCGGACGACCTTGGGCTGATCAGGGACGTGCTCAAGCGCTATCTGACGGAATGGACCGGCGGCCCAAGGCTCTACACCCCCGAGAAGGGCCATCCGCGGCTGCGGCAACGGCATATCGGCTTTGCCATTGGCGATGCGGAACGTGACGCGTGGTTGCTCTGCATGCGCGGCGCGATGGAGGAGACGGTGACGGACAGCGCCGCACGGCAGGACCTCGATAAGGCGATATCAGGCCTCGCCGACTGGATGCGCAACAGGTAGCGGCGCCGTAGCCCGGATGGAGCGAAGCGCAATCCGGGAAGTCTCGCCTGCCGTGAGATCCCGGATTTCGCGGAGCCTGTCATCGGGCGGCGCTTCGCGCCGACCCGTTGGCTCCATCCGGGCTACGAAGAGCACGACTTAGACCGACCAGTAATTCGGATGTTGGTAGGGCCGCGAGCGGTCGCCCCAGTCGAACTCCTCGCCATCGAACTCGCACGGGCCGCTGCTCAATTGCTCCGGCGTCAGATCGACCTGGAAGGCCTGACGGCCCGGATCATATTTCAGCGCGCTCCACTGCACCGGATAATGGTGATGAGTCCCGAGCAGGCCGCCGGTCTTGATCACGGCGTAGGCGACCGTTCCGCTTACCTTGTCGAGCATCAACCGCTCGATCGTGCCGAGCCTGGTGCCGTCACAACCATAGACGGCGACGTGCTGCACGCGATCACTGGGAACCATGGTGTGTTGCATGGCGTGCTCCCTGGTCTTGGATGGGGCGTATCATAGCACGGACACCGGACGGGGGGTGGATTGCCGTCAACTACAGCAATTGCGAGCGCACCGATTCCGCGCCCTCACGCAGCAGCGGTAGGAAGCGGTCGATCAGTTCCTGCGCCGGCACGCGGTCGACATGGGCGCCCATGTTGATGGCGGCGACGATGACGTCGTCGTAGCGGCGCACCGGCACCGAGATCGAACGGAAATGCGGCTCGGCTTCGCGGTCGACCAGCGAATAACCCTGCTCGCGATCAGCCATGATGCGCGCGAGCAACGCCTTGGGATCTGTCACCGTCTGCGGCGTCAGCCCTTCGCGCTTCATCGCCTTGAGGCGCGCGGGCAGATCGGAATCGTCGTGCTGGCCGAGCATGGCGCGGCCGACCGAGGTGCAGAATGCCGGCAAGCGATAGCCGATCTCCAATCCGCCCGAAAACATCCGCGCCGGGCTGCTGCGGGCGACGAACACGACGTCGTCGCCATCGAGCACCGCGAGCGAGGAGATTTCGTTGGCCGCGGTCGCGACGCGATCAAGCACCGGTTGCAGCACTGCGACCAGCTGATTGGAGCGCAAGTAGGATGCTGCCAGCGTCAGCACATGCGGCGTCAGCGAGAACAGCTTTCCATCGCCGCTGACAAAGCCGCCGCGCTGGAGCGTGAACAGCATCCGCCGCGCAGTGGCGCGCGCCAGCTCGGCAGCGCGGGCAAGATCGCTTAGCGTCATCGGGCCAGTGTTGGTGCCGAAACATTGCAGCAGGCGCAGGCCGCGATCGAGGCTCTCGACGAAATCCGTCGCGCGCTCGTCGGTCTCGCTTCGCTTCAGCTTGGGCATGGGGTCGGCAAAGTCCTGCAAAATAGTGCTTGCTGCCGATCTAAGGCATGGCATAATTCGCCCATTCGTTCAATAGGCGAACAAACGCCTCTCCACAAAGGATGCACTCGCCATGATGAGCCAGGAGCAGAACGACCTGATCACCCGCACCGGGCCGAAAGATCCGTGCGGCAAGTTGATGCGGAGCTACTGGCAGCCGGCGGCGCTGGTCGATGAGCTGGAGGGCGCGCGGCCGATCCGCCCGGTCAGACTGCTCGGCGAAAACCTGGTGCTGTTCCGCGACGAGACCGGGCGCTACGGCCTGATCGACCGCCACTGCGCGCATCGCGGTGCCGACCTCGCCTTTGGACGGCTCGAACATGGCGGCCTGCGCTGCGCCTTCCATGGCTGGCTGTTCGACGCATCGGGCCAGTGCATCGAGACGCCGGCCGAGCCGAAGGATTCAAAGCTCTGCCAGAACATCCGTCAGCGCTCATATCCGGTGGTGGAGAAGAGCGGCATCCTCTGGGCATATCTCGGCGAAGGGGAACCGCCGGCGTTTCCGGAGATCGATTGCTTCGTGGCGCCCGGAACGCACACCTTTGCGTTCAAGGGCCACATGGCCTGCAACTGGTTGCAGGCACTCGAGGTCGGCATCGATCCCGCGCACGCCTCCTATCTGCATCGCTTCTTCGAGGACGAGGACACGTCGACCGCTTACGGCAAGCAGTTCCGCGGCGCTTCGGCCGGCTCGGACATGCCGATGACGAAGATCCTGCGCGAATTTGACCGCCCGATCATCAATGTCGAGCACACCGAATATGGCCTGCGCTTGATCGCGCTGCGCGAGATCGACGAGGAGCGCACCCATGTGCGCGTCACCAACCAGCTGTTCCCGCACGGCTTCGTCATTCCCATGAGCACGGAGATGACGATCACGCAGTGGCACGTGCCTGTTGATGACGAGAACTGCTATTGGTACGCGATCTTCACCAGCTATGCGAACCCGGTCGACAAGAAGAAAATGCGCGACCAGCGGCTCGAGCTCTACGAGCTGCCCGATTACGTCTCGCGCAAGAACCGCAGTAACGATTACGGTTTCGATCCGCACGAGCAGCAGACGGCGACCTATACCGGCATGGGCACCGATATCAACGTCCATGACCAGTGGGCGGTGGAATCGATGGGCGCGATCCAGGACCGCACCAAGGAGCATCTCGGCTCGAGCGACAAGGCGATCGTGCAATATCGCCGCCTGCTGCGGCAGGAGATCGAGAAGGTTTCGGGCGGCGAGAAGCCAATGCTGTTCCTGGATGAGGCCAATGCGCGCAGCATCCAGGGGCCGGCGACGATGGACGGCATCGGACCGACCCGCGGCTGGGAGACTTACTGGATGGAAGTCGATGTCAAACGCCGCCGCGGCGCGCCGTGGACGGCGCCGGTGCCTAAGGAGATTGCGGATAATGTGCATCGGCTGACGGCGGCGGAGTGACGACCTTGGTCGGCTTTCGTGGGGTGGGCGAAGGCGCAAAGCGCCGTGCCCACCATTCCTCCGTGATGGATAAAGATCGTGGGCGCGCTTCGCTCTGCCCATCCTACGATAGTTGAGGGAGTGGCCAAGTGACTTTCGTCGCGCGTCACGCGCTGTGGTCGGATGAGCAGAAGGACGCCGCGGCGCGGATGCGGCGCATTGTCGAGGAGAAGAATCTCGAGGTCGTCCGCCTCGCCTTCCCCGACCAGCACGGCATCTTGCGCGGCAAGACCATCATCGCCACTGAAGCGATCGCCTCGCTGGAGAGCGGCTGCTCCATCACCACCACCATGCTCGCCAAGGACACCTCGCACCGCACGGTATTCCCGGTGTTCACCGCGGGCGGCGGCTTCGGCATGAAGGAGATGGAGGGAGCGGCAGACGTGCTGATGGTGCCTGACACCACCACGTTTCGCGTGCTGCCGTGGGCACCGACGACGGGCTGGGTGCTGTGCGATCTCTATTTTGGCGATGGCCGTCCGGTGCCGTTCGCGACGCGTGGGCTCTATCGCAAGGTGCTCGACGAGCTCGCTGGCCGCGGCCAGGACTTCGTCGCGGGCCTCGAGGTCGAATTCCACATCTTCAGGCTCGACGATGCGCATATGCGCCCCGAGGACGCGGGCCAGCCCGGCACGCCGCCATCGGTGAGCCTGCTCTCGCACGGCTATCAATACCTCACCGAGCAGCGTTTCGATCAGATGGAGCCGGTTCTGGAGATCTTGCGGCGTGACATCGTCGCACTCGGGTTGCCCTTGCGCTCCGTCGAGGTCGAGTTCGGACCAAGCCAGTGCGAATTCACCTTCGCGCCGAAGAAGGGGCTCGAGCCCGCCGACAACATGGTGCTGTTTCGCTCCGCCATAAAGCAGATCGCGCGCCGGCACGGCTATCACGCCACCTTCATGTGCCGGCCGAAACTGCCGAATTTGTTCGCCAGCGGCTGGCATTTGCATCAATCGATCGTGTCGCGCGCGAGCAGCGACAATCTGTTCATGCCCAAGGAGCCCGGTCAGCCGCTCAGCGAATTCGGCCGCTTCTATCTCGCCGGGCTGCTCGATCACGCCCGCGCGGCCACCGTGTTCACCACGCCGACCATCAACGGCTACAAGCGTTACCGCTCTTATTCGCTGGCGCCCGACCGCGCGATCTGGGGCCGCGACAATCGCGGCGTGATGATCCGTGTGCTCGGCGGCGCCAATGACGCCGCCACCCGCCTGGAGAACCGGGTCGGCGAGCCCGCCGCCAATCCCTATCTCTACATGGCCGCGCAGATCCTCGCAGGCCTCGACGGGGTGGACCGCAAGCTCGATCCCGGTCCGTCCGCAGACACGCCCTACGAGACCAAGGCACCCCTGCTGCCGAAGTCCTTGCGCGATGCGGTCTCGGCGCTGAAGGACGACCCGTTCTTTCGCGAAAAGTTGGGCGCGGAATTCGTCGACTATTACACTCACATCAAGAACGCCGAGATCGACCGCTTCCTGTCTGAAGTGACCGACTGGGAGCATCGCGAATATTTCGAGATGTTCTGAGGCGGAAGCGCCTCACGGCCCTGTGAGGCGACTTCGTCCCGGCCGTTCCGACGACATCACTCCGCGCTGCGACGAAGCCGTTTTCCCGGCGCGGCGAAAACCGCTTGAAAGGTGCCAGCGCTATCCTCCCGTGATGATCAACAATGGAGTTCGATCATGTTGGGTCAATTGTTCAGTCTGATCTACCGGCTGTCCTGCCGGACCACGCTGATCGAGATCGGCACACACCGCCTCGCCCGCTAACGGCCCGCAAGTCAGGTCAGACGGATTGACCAAATGAAGGGGGTTTCCATGCGCAAGCTGATCCTGATCGCGACACTGTCGCTGTTGGCGAGCCATGCTTATGCCGGCGGTTCACGGAGCCTGAGCCTGGCAGCGACCAATGCAAGCCAGGCGACCGAGCAACCGGCAGCACCCGCCGCACCGCAAGCGACGCAGGGTGCGACGGCAACGCCGCCAGCCAATGCGCAGACGGCGACCACCACGCCGGTTCCAACGCCTCCGGCCACGCCAACGGAAACCGCGACCGCGCCGGTCGCGACGCCCGGTCAGCCGATTGCCGAGATGGCCAAGCCGAAGCATCGCGAGCCGTCTACTGAAGCACGCGTAATCCGCGAGTTGCATCGGCACGGGATCTATTGGTGAGAGCCCGCAGTTCTCTCCTCCGTCATTGCGTGCGTATCGCAAGGGCTCCTCGCAATGACGGCGAGAGAGCGAAGGCTAAATCCCCAAATAGTTATGCTGCAGATCCGGCTCGGCCATCAGCTCGTCCGATGTCCCGGACCAGACCGTCTTGCCGCGCTCGATGATGTAATGGCGGTCGCAGATGCGGGCGAGATGATCGACGTTCTTGTCGACGACCAGGATCGACTGGCCCCTGCTCTTCAGCATCGACAGGCAATTCCAGATCTCGTCACGGATCAGCGGCGCGAGACCCTCGGTCGCTTCGTCCAGGATCAGGAGCTTTGGGTTGGTCATCAGCGCGCGGCCGATGGCCAGCATTTGCTGCTCACCGCCGGAAAGCTGGTTGCCCATGTTGGTGGCGCGCTCGGCAAGGCGCGGGAACAGCACATAGATCGCGGCGAGCGTCCAGGGATTGGCGCTGCCAAAGCGATCAGCGGCGGCCGCAACCAGATTTTCGCGGACGGTGAGATTCGGGAAGATCTGGCGTCCCTCGGGGACCAGCCCGACGCCGAGCTTCGCGATCCGATAGGACGGCTGCGTCCGCACGTCAGTGCCCGCAAAGCGGATCGCCCCCGATCGCGCCGGCGTCAGGCCCATGATGGAGCGGATGGTGGTGGTCTTGCCCATGCCGTTGCGGCCCATCAGCGAGACCATCTCGCCCGGCCTGATCGACAGCGACAGGCCGAACAGCACCTGGCTGAGGCCGTAGCAGGTTTCGATGCCGTCGACGTCGAGCAGCGTGTCAGCCATGATGCGTCACCACATGCTGATCGCCGAGATAGGCGCGCTTGACGTCTTCATTGGCGCGGATTGCGTCGGGATTGCCGGAGGCGATGACGCGGCCATAGACCAGCACCGAGATGCGGTCGGCGAGCGCGAACACCGCCGGCATGTCGTGCTCGACCAGCACGATCGAGACCTCTTTGCGCAGCTCCTGAAGCAGCTTGACCATGCCCTGGGATTCGGTGACGCCGAGACCGGCCATGGGCTCGTCGAGCAGCAGCAATTTTGGCTTGCTGGCGAGCGCGACGGCAAGCTCGATCTGGCGCCGCTCGCCATGGCTCAGCTTCGAGACCAGGACATCGGCGCGGTGGGCGAGGCCAACGCGGTCGAGCGCGGCGTGCGCGGCAGCGCGCAGGCCCTTCTCTTTGCGCGCATTGGCGAAGAAGCGGAACGAGGTGCCGGCATGCGCTTGCGCGGCCAGCGCGACATTGTCGGCCGCGGTGAAGTCGAGCAGCAGCGAGGTGATCTGGAACGAGCGTGCAAGACCCAGCGCGCAGCGGCGATAGGCCGGCAAGTAAGTGATGTCGCGCCCGCCGAGCGAGACGCTGCCGGCATGCGGGGCGAGGTGGCCGGTGAGCTGGCTGATCAGCGTGGTCTTGCCGGCGCCGTTCGGGCCGATGATGGCGTGCAACTCGCCGCTCGCAACGTCGAGCGAGACGTGATCGGTCGCGACGATGCCGCCGAAGCGGCGCACCAGCTTTTCGACGCGGAGCAGCGGTTCAGCCACGACCAGCCCTCCCCAACAGACCCATGATGCCGCCGCGGCCAAACAGCACGATCAGCAGCAGCAGCGGCCCCATGATCAGCGCCCAATATTCGGTGATCTGCGACAAAAACTCTTCCAGCAGCAGGTAGACCACCGCGCCCATGACAGGGCCGAGCAGCGTGCCCATGCCGCCGAGGATGACCATCACCATGAGGTCGCCGGAGCGGGTCCAGTACATCACGGCCGGGCTGACGAAATCGGTGTTGTTGGCGAGCAGCGCGCCGGCGAGGCCACACATCGTCCCCGAGATGACGAAGCAGACCAGCTGATAACGCTTTGCCGGAAAGCCGATCGCCTGCATGCGCTGCTCGTTGGAGCGCAAGCCCTGCACGACGAGGCCGAAGCGCGAATTGACGATGCGCCAGATCAGGAAGATCACGCCGAACAGGCAGGCAAGGCAGAGATAATAGAACTGCGTGCGGTTCGACAGGTTGATCAGACCGGAGAAATCGCTGCGCTTGTAGACCGTGAGGCCGTCGTCGCCGCCGTAACGCGCAAGGCCCGAGGCGACGTAATAGGCCATCTGCGCGAAGGCCAGCGTGATCATAATGAAATAGACGCCGCGGGTGCGAAGCGAGAGCGCGCCGATCACCAGGGCGTAGATCGCGGAGGCCGCCAGCGCGACCGGAAACTGGATGAAGCCGCTGCCCACGCCTTCCTGCGCGAGCATGCCGACCGCATAGCCGCCGATGCCGAGATAGGCGGCATGGCCAAAGCTCATCATGCCGCCAAAACCCATGATCAGGTTGAGGCTCGCGGCCGCCAGCGCCAGGATGACGATGCGCGTGAACAGCGTCAGGATGAAGACGTTGCCGGACAGATACGAATAGAGCGGCAGCAGCACGAGGCCTGCCAGCATCAGGGCCGTGACGGCCTTGCTCACGCTCAAACCCTTCATCGACGCAAGCTCTTCATCGGCGATTGGCCGGAAACAGCCCCTCCGGCCGCACCACCAGCACGATCGCCATCAACAGGTAGATCAGCATGGATGACAGCGCAGGCGCGGCGGTGGAGGCGGCGGCGCCGCTCAGCACCTGCCGCAGCAGATTGGGCAGGAAGGCACGGCCGAGCGTATCGATCATGCCGACGAAGATCGCGGCCAGGAACGCGCCGCGGATCGAGCCGATGCCGCCGATCACGATGATGACGAAGGCGAGGATCAGGATGTTCTCACCCATGCCGATCTGCACGGTGAGGATCGGCGCCTGCATCAGGCCAGCGAGGCCGGCGAGTGCGGCCCCCAGGCCGAACACCAGCGTGTAGAGCAGCTTGATGTTGATGCCGAGCGCACCGATCATCTCGCGGTTGGAGGCGCCGGCGCGGATCAGCATGCCGATGCGGGTGCGCATCACGCCGAGATAGAGCAGCAGCGCCACCAGCAACGCGACGATGATGATCGCGAGACGGTACGCGGGATAGTGAATGCCGGGCAGGATCGGCACCGGCACGGTGAGCCAGGCCGGCAGCGGCAGCGCGAGACCCGCAGGTCCCCAGACCAGGCGCACGGCTTCGTTGAAGAACAGGATCAGGCCGAAGGTCGCGAGCACATGGTCGAGATGGTCGCGCCCGTAGAGATGCCGCAGCGCGCTCATTTCCAGCACGATGCCGAGCACCAGCGTCGCACCGAGCGCCAGCAGCGCGCCGAGCAGGAAGCTGCCGGTCCAGGCGGCGAAGGTCGCGGCAAAATAGGCGCCCATCATGTAGAGCGAGCCGTGCGCGAGGTTGACGAGATCCATGATCCCGAACACCAGCGTCAGGCCGGCGGCGAGCAGGAACAGCAGCAGGCCGAACTGCAATCCGTTCAAGAACTGTTCGACGACGAGCAGCATCAACACTCTTTCAGGCGCATGCGGACGCGCGCCGATGTTCGAACACAGTCGCCATCAGTGAAAGAGCTCCCCCCTGCCTCATCAAGGCAGAAAAATGGGTAATGGCAGTATCGTTCCGAGGCAAGAGCGATTCCGCACCAGACATGCACTTTGTTGCATGCCGGTGCATGCGACTTGAATCGCCCCTGCAATAAGGCTGCCGCGCAGGGTAGGACAGCGCGCCGCACCTAAACGACCGCCCTCCCCCCGTGTCCGGGGAGAGGGCGTGAGCCGAAATCGGAATGACGGGGGTGACGTCTAGTGCGACGTGACCTGGCGGGGGAGATCGTCCGACACAGTGAGTTCGCTATTGGCCGTCGAGGCCTCCAGCGCCGCCATCCGGAACAGGTAGGCCAGCGTCGCCAGCCCCGAATCTTCGGCCATCTGCGCGAGCTCGAGCGCCATGTCGGACATGTAGCCGAGATTCTCGTCCTTGGTTTGCGCCATGATCTGGCTATCTCGCATCATGTTCGACATCTCAGGCGCTCTTTCGTTGCGCGGCGGTGCGGCCGCAAGTGTTGGCATGGGCGATACAATCGAGACGCGGACCGTCTTGATGGACCAGATTCTTCATCCCGATCTTGTCGCGCACGACGTTCAGTGACTCCTGGTTAATCTCGATGGTCGCGGCCATGGTCCAGGAATTCTCAACCAACGCCGGCAGTCCCAGCGGCGTGACGACGAAGCCGATGTCATGGAAGCGCGGCAGCCACCATGTCTCCATGACCAGGCACAGCCTCTCGATGCCCTGATCGAGGCAGAACTCCTGCGCCGCCGCCATTAGTTGCAGGTTGAACGCGCCGTCGCGGCGCTCGCGCGTCACGAAGAAGCGCGACCACTCCCATATCTGCGCATCAACCGGACAACCGCGCACCGCGGCAAGGTGGGGGAACACCTCGCTCATCATGGTCGGCTTGGTGGTCGGATACAGGCGCGAACCGCCGAGCACGCGACGGTTCTCGAGCGCAAGAAGGTAGATCGCATCCTCGTTGTCGTAGGCGTCGATCTCGCGATTGTCGGGCCTGCGCAGCGCCTCCCATTTCCGCTCTTCGACGAAAATCTCGTGGCGGACCCGAAAATGCTGATCGAGCACGTCCTCGTAGAGGTGCCGATTGACGGCAGAAATCACATGAATCATGAAGTCCCCCATAGCTTGAAATAGGGGAAGCCTCAGCGAAATCGGCAAATCCGACTATTGGGAAATTTCCCAGTAGGCGAAGATTTCAGGGATTGATGATTCTTTGGCGGATCGCGATCGCGACCGCATGCGTCCGGTTGACGGCGCCAAGCTTGCGCGCGGCAGTTGCAAGATGCTCTTCCGCAGTGCGCTGGGTGATGTTGAGGATCTCACCGATCTCCCACGCCGACTTGCCCTGCGATGCCCAGGCGATCACCTCGCGCTCGCGCGGGGTCAGGCGCGCCGACGGATGCGGCGACGGCGCAAGCAGTCGGCGAATGTGATCGAAGCCGTACATCGCGATCAAGTGCAACGCGGGCTTGCTGCGAGCATTGAGATCGAGATGAACGCCGCCGAGCGAGACGCCGGCCTCATAGCCGGTCAAGCCGTGGATCGGCACGACGAAGCCGCGCGACATCCGGAAATCGGCGGCGCGCCGCATCACCTCGACCGCGCCCGGCTCCAGCTCCGCGTCATAGGGCGCTTCCGACCATTCGAACGGATTGACGCTCTGCCGGCACTTGCGGATCACGGGATCGACGCGGTCGTAGCTTTTTTCGGTGTAGAGGCTGAACCACTCCGCCGGCCATCTCTTGGCCAGCACCATCTGGGAAAAACGCTGATCGGGATTCGGCAATCCGGTGACGATGATGTGCTCGAAGCCGTAACGGCCGAAGGTGACGGCGAGCGCGTCCATGGCATCCGGGACCCTGTCATAGGCTCCCAGCCCTTCGATAAAGTCCAGCGCCTCGCGGCCATAATCAACGGCGGACATCGATGCGTTCCCTGACCCTCGCGCCTCCGTATAACACGTCTTGGGGGACTGCCTCAATTCACCCGCGCCCGTAATTCCCCGGGGTGGCATTGGCATCGAAGATTTAATCTACTTGTAGAGGAAGTGAGGTGCAGTTACACCTCAGACGTCTAGAGCGGGAAAGCCACGATGGAAGACGAGAACATCGCCCTCAACAGCGTGCTCGGCCTGGAATTGAACCGCGTGTTTTTCGCCGTCCGCGATACGGCGAACAAGCAGAAGATCATCGAGTTCGCGCGTGACGTGCTGCAAAGCGAACGCGCGGAACGCCCCGGCAGCGTGTCGCCGGACGGACCGGCAGGCTAGGACGCGGCTGCAGCAAACGACGCCGGCGCAACCGATCGCGCGACGACGCCCTTCGATTTGAGCGCGCTGATTTCACGACCTTCCGATAGCGAAACTCATCCGCTCGTATCGTCAGGAACGAGCTTCGACGCCCCCGGAGAATAAAGCGGGGCGCTCCGCTATGCACATCGCCAGATATTTGACGCTGGATGACCTTGCATCGCTCGTGAGATGATCACCGCCATGATCGTCTTTCGGATACCAGGACCATGATGACGTTGCGCCAGGTTGAAGTGATCCGTGCCGTGATGGTGACGGGCACCATTGGCGGCGCGGCCAAGCTGCTGAACGTGTCGGCGCCGGGGATCAGCCGGCTGGTCAAATACACCGAGCGCTCGCTTGGCATCCGCTTCTTCCAGCGCCAGAACGGCCGCTACTTCCCGACGCCGGAAGCCGAGAACATCTTCGAGCAGATCAACGGCGTCTACAAGAAGGTCGACGACCTCTCCGAGATCATCTCCAAGATCGGTCGCGGCGGCTTGTCGGAACTGCGCATCGGCTCGGTGCCGAGCATCTCGCAGGTGATGGTGCCCCGCGCCATCGAACGCGTCCGGCGCCGCTATCCGGATCTCGGCATCGACATCAACATCCTCAAGATCGAGGAAGCCATCGACTATCTGCTGCTCGGCCGCGGCGAGTGCGTGGCGATGAGCTACCGATTGGAGCATTCCGGGCTCGACTTCCTGCCGCTCGCCTCGGGCGAGCTCTATTGCATCGTGCCGCCCGGCCACGAACTCGCTGGCCGCAAGCAGGTGTCGGCCGCCGAGATGACGCGCTATCCGCTGATCGGCATCGATCCCAACGATCCCTACGGCCGGATCATGGCCGAGATGTTTGCCCGCCATAAGCTCGACTACAACATCACCATCCGCGCGCGCTTCGGCACCACGGTCTGCGCGCTTGTGAAGGCGGGGCTCGGCATCGCCATCATCGACCAGTTCACGGTGGCTCATGGCGGCTATCCCGGCATCGAGCTGATCAAGATCACCGAGCCGACGCGGTTCGACACCTATATCGCCGTGAAGCGCGGCGCGCCGCTGTCGCTCCATGTCGAATATTTCATCGAATCCCTGCGCGCCGAGATGCGCGCGGTCGAACCGTCCCGCGGCAACGGCAAGGCGGCCTCGGTCCGAGGACGCAGAAAATAACTTTATGTTAGGTTTGCGGGACAAAAGGGTAATTGTGTTAGGCAGGGGAATGACTATCGTCGCTCTTGGAATTGCGCGGATTTCCCCGCTAATGGCCCTGATATCAACGCGCGCCCCAAGAGACGATCGATAGACGATCGATAGACCATCGAGGGACGATCAAGAGACGATAGTGGATCATGTCTAGCCGCGGCCCTGCTGCCTCCAAAAAACTCCTGACCGGCCTGATCGGCGCGCCGATCGCGCATTCCGCCTCCCCCGCCATGCATGAGCGCGCCGCCGAGGCGCTCGGCCTGCGCGGCCATTACCAGCTCATCGAGGTCGCCGGCGCGGATGCGGCCGGGCTGAGCATGATGCTCGAGGGTGTGCGGCGGCTCGGCTTTGCCGGCGTCAACGTCACCTTCCCCTACAAGGAGGCGGTGGTCCCGCTGCTCGACGAGCTGGCATCGACGGCGGCCACCATGGCCGCGGTCAACACCGTCGTCGTCAGGAATAACCGGCTGATCGGCCACAACACCGATACCACGGGCTTTGCGCGCGCCGTCAAGCCGCTGCTGGCGCCTTCAGGAAACGCAGTGGCCGTCATCGGCACCGGCGGAGTCGGCAAGGCCATTGCCTTCGCACTGGCGAGCCTTGATGTGACTGACCTGCGCATCTTCGACAGCGAGCCGGCGCGAGCTGAACGACTGGCCGCGCTGCTGGCCAAGCAGGGTGGCGCACGGGTGGCGAGAAGCGTCGAGGACGCGCTTGCCGGCGCGACCGGCCTCATCAACGGCACACCGGTCGGCATGCTGCCGAACCGGGACACGCCGGTCCCGGCCTCGCTTCTGCGCGAAAACCTGTGGGTCGCCGACGCCGTCTATTCGCCGCTGATCACGCCGCTGCTTGCCGCAGCGCGAGACAAGGGCGCACGGATCATGACCGGGCGCGAGCTTGCGATCTACCAGGCCGCCGACGCCTTCGAACTGTTCACAGGCCTTGCCCCATCGACCGAAGTCATGGGAGAGGCTTTTGACGCCGTGATGGCTGCGCGCAGCGCCGCCTATCAGGCAGCTTGATGCGAAGCGGCCGGACACAAGGCCGCTTGCAAAGATGAAACGGGAGGAGAGGACGATGAAATCAACGCTATTGGTGGGCGCGCTGCTCACTGCCATCACGACCACGGGCGCGTTCGCGCAGACGATCAAGCTCGCCGACGTCGCTGAGCTCTCGGGCGGAGGCGCCACCGTCGGCACCAACTGGAAAAACGGCATCGACCTCGCGATCGAGGAGATCAACGCCAAGGGCGGCGTGCTCGGCCGCAAGCTCGAGGTCACCCATGCCGACTCGCAGTCCAATCCCGGCGTTGCCCGCGCACAGGTGCAGAAGGCGCTCGACGCCGAACCCTACGTGCTGCTCGGTCCCGGCTATTCCGGCTCGGTGAAGGTCACGGCGCCGCTCGCCGCCGAAGCCGGCATCACCCAGATCATGGGCGGCGAAGCCGCCGAACTGACGCAGGCGGGCAACAAGTTCCTGTTCCGCACCTCGTTCGGCCAGCAATCCTCGATGCCGAAGGTCGCAAAATACATCCACGACGACATGAAGGCGAAGTCGGTCGCGGTGGTCTGGGTCAACAACGATTTCGGCCGCGGCGGACGAGACGTCGTGATCAAGGAGCTGGAGCGCCTCGGCTCCAAGGTGGTCGCCGATCTCTCCACCGAAGCGGGCCAGGCCGATTTCGCCGCCGACGTCGGCAAAATCAAGGCCGCCAATCCCGACGCCGTGTTCGTCTACCTCAACGAGGAAGAGAGCGCGCGCATCCTGAAGGAGCTGAAGCGCCAGGGCGTCACCGCGCCGCTGATGGGCGAGACCACGTTGATCGGCCAGAAGGTGATCGAGCTCGCCGGCGATGCCGCCAACGGCGCGCGCGGCCATGTCGGCCTCACCACCGATGCGCCGGTCGACCTGATCAAGGGATTCCGTGACCGCTTCTCGAAGAAGTACAACTACGTCCCCGATCATAACGGCCTGAAGGGCTACCTCGCCGTCTACATGGTGAAGGCCACCACCGAGAAGATGGGCAAGGTCGATTCCAAGGCGTTCGCCGACGCGCTGCACGGCCTTACCATCAAGGCCTCTGAGGAACCGGGCATCCTGATGGATGTCACGTTCGACCAGAACGGCGACATCGATCGGCAGAGCTTCCTGGTCGAGGTGGTCGAAGGCAAGCAGGTCGTGAAGCAGGTGCTGCCGAAAGTGAAGTGAGGTTGTTTCGCCTCTCCCCGTACCTGTCTCGCCGAAGCTCAGCGAAGGCGGATACGGGGAGAGCGAGAGGATAGGGCGGCGAGAGGGGAAAATGTCCAATCTATTCGACCTTCTGGTCGCGGGCCTGGCCACCGGCGCCATCTACGCGCTGGTCGCGGTTGGCTTCACGCTGCTGTGGCAGACCTCGCAGACCATCAATTTCGCGCAGGGCGAGTTCGTGATGCTGCCGGCATTCCTGATGCTGGCGGCGATGCATGTCGGCGCGCCGTTCTGGCTTGCGATCATCTTGGGCATCCTGCTCTCGATGATCCTGCTGGGCCTTGCCTTCAAGATGCTGCTGGTCGACCCGATGATGCGCCATGGCGTGCTGCCGCTGGCGATCGCGACCATGGCGCTGGCGATCGGCATCAAGGAAGCGGTGAAGCAGTTTTTCAGCGCCGAGGCCTCGCCGTTTCCGTCGATCGTGCCGACCGGCGACATCTCCATTCTCGGCCACGCCGTGTCGTTGCAAAGCATCGGCGTGCTCATCCTCGCCATTCTGGCCGTGTTCGGCCTGACCACGCTGCTCAACCGCACCTCGCTCGGCCACCAGATGCAGGCCGCAGCGCAGAACCCGACCGTCGCTCGCATCATCGGCGTGCCGGTCGAGCGCATGATCCTGCTGACCTTCCTGATCAACGCTTTCCTGGTCGCGCTGGCCTCGCTGCTGATCACGCCGATCTATCTGGCCAAATTCTCCTCAGGTGAAGTGCTTGGCCAGGCCGCCTTCATCGCCGCGATCGTCGGCGGCTTCAACCAGGTCCGCGGCGCCATCGCCGGCGGCCTGCTGATCGGCGTACTCGACAATCTCGCCGCCGCCTATGTTTCGACGCAGTACCGCGCCGCCGTGCCGATGATCTTCCTGATCGCCGTCATCCTGTTCCGGCCGCAAGGGCTGCTGGGCCGCGCCGAGGAGCGCACGGTATGAGCGGCTTCGCCAAACCCCTGAAGATCGCGCTCGGCCTCATCGTCATCGCCGGCCTGATCGTCGTGCCCATGAACTTCAACCGCTACGGCCTGTTCATTCTGAGCCAGTGGGCGGTGATGACCATCGCCGCGATGGGACTGAACCTTACGCTCGGCTATGCCGGCCAGGTCTCGCTGGCGCAGGGCGCCTTCGTCGGCATCGGCGCCTATGCGGCCGCCATCATGACCACGCATGGCTGGCCACTGCCCGCCGCGATCCTGGTCGCGATCGTGCTGAGCTTTGGCGTCGGCTGGGTGCTCGGCTATCCCGCGCTGCGCGTGCAGCACCATTACCTCGCCTTCGTCACGCTTGCCTTTTCCACCCTCGCCTTCCTGGTGTTCCGCAACGAGAGCTGGCTCACCGGCGGCATCTACGGCATCTCCAACATCCCGCGCCCGCATATCTTCGGTATCGCGACCAACAAGCCGCTGCCGTTCTATTATGTCTGCCTCGGTTCGCTGGCGATCGTCTCGCTGGCAGTCTGGTGGCTGATCCGCTCGCCCTGGGGCCGCGCCTTCATGGCGCTGCGCGAAAACCCGCTACGGGCGCAATCGCTCGGCATCGACACCCGCCGCTACACGCTGATGGCGTTCGCGATCGGCTCGGCGCTCGGCGGCATCGCCGGCGCACTCTATGCGCCGCTGACGCAATATATAGATCCTGTTCCGTTCAACCTGTCGCTCTCGCTTGATCTCTTGATGATGGTGATCGTCGGCGGCGCCGGGTTCTATTTCGGCCCGTTCCTCGGGGCGATGATCGCGGTGCTGCTGCCGGAATGGCTACGCTTCACCGAAGGCTATTATCTGATGCTCTACGCGATCGCGGTGATGGGGCTGTTGATCTGGTCGCCGACGGGCATCCTGGGAATCCTCGATCGCTATATGGCCGCGCGGCGCACCAAGGCGGCCTCGGCGCTGCGCGCCGTTGCCAAATCTCGCCTGGAGACGGCGCAATGAGTGCGGTGCTCGAGGTCACCAACATCAAGAAGAGCTTTGGCGGCATCACTGCCGTCGACGGCGTCTCCTTCGACGTACGCGAGGGCGAGATCCTCGGCCTGATCGGCCCGAACGGCTGCGGCAAGTCGACCTTGTTCAACTGCATCCTCGGCCAGCTCACGCCGTCAGGCGGCGAGGTCAAGCTTGATGGCAAGGTGGTCACGGGCCTCCGCCCCTCCGAGCTCAACAAGCTCGGCGTCAGCCGCACCTTCCAGCTGTTGCAGGTGTTCCCAAAACTCTCGGTGCGCGAGAACCTCATCCTCGCGGGCCAGGAGCACCAGGGCAACATGGCCTCGCGCCTGGTCGGCCGCTCCGATGCCGGACTGACCGATGCCGCGAACCAGATGATCGGCTTCTTCAAGCTCGATCATCTCGCAGCTGAGCCTGCCGGCGGCCTCTCCTACGGCCAGCAAAAGCTGCTCGATGCCGCCATGGCCTTCATGGGCGGTCCACGCCTGGTGCTGCTCGACGAGCCTGCCGGCGGCGTCAACCCATCGATGCTGGCTGACCTCAAGGACCGCCTTGTCGCGATCAACCGCGAGAAGAACGCGACTTTCGTCGTGATCGAGCACAACATGGAATTCGTGATGTCGCTGTGCACGCGCGTGATGGTGATGGCGGAAGGCAAGGTGCTGGCGATGGGAAGGCCGGATGAAGTCCGCAAGAACCCCGCGGTGATCGAAGCCTATTTGGGAAATTGACCATGAGCGACCCGATCCTCTCGGTTCACAATCTCGTCGGCGGCTACGGCAAGATGACGATTCTGAACGGCACCAATTTTTCGGTGCCGCCGGCGACCATCACCACCATCATCGGCCCCAACGGCGCCGGTAAATCCACCGTGTTCAAGGCGATCTTCGGCCTCCTGAAGCTGCGCGAGGGCAAGATCAATTTTGCCGGCCGCGACGTCACAAACCTCAGTCAGCGCGCGCTGCTCAATGCCGGCATCTGCTACGTGCCGCAGGGCCGCAACATCTTCCCCGAGCTCTCGGTGCGGCACAATATCGAGCTCGGCGGCGTCGCGGCGAAAGGCATCGACCTGCCGACACGGATCGAGGCCGCGCTCGACCTGTTTCCGGCGCTGCGGCGCAAATCGACCCAGCAGGCCTCAACCTTATCAGGCGGCGAGCAGAAGCAGCTCGAGATCGCGCGCTCCCTGCTGCTCGAGCCGAAGCTGGTGCTGATCGACGAGCCCTCGATCGGCCTGTCGCCACTGATGGTGCAGCAGACCTTCGACATCCTGAAGAGCCTGCGCGACCGCAGCGTCACCATCCTGATGATCGAGCAGAACGCGCGCTCGGCGCTGGAGATTTCCGACATCGGCATCGTGCTCGAGCTCGGGCAGACCCGCATGGTCGACAGGGCGGAGCAAATTTTGAACGATCCGCGCATCGGGCAATTGTTCCTGGGTGCCGCCATGGAGGAAACAGCAGCATGAACAAGCGCTCGATTGCAACCGTTTCCCTTTCAGGCGCGCTGGACGAAAAGCTGCGTGCCATCGCAGCCGCGGGCTTCGAGGCAGTTGAGATCTTCGAGAACGACCTGCTGTCGTTCGGCTCAAGGCCGCGCGAGATCGCAAAGTTTTGCAAGGACCTCAATCTTGAGATCTGCGCGTTCCAGCCGTTCCGTGATTTCGAAGGCATGCCGGAGCCGCAGCGCGCGCGCAATTTTATCCGCGCCGAGCGCAAGTTCGACCTCATGCAGGAACTCGGCACTGATCTCCTGCTGATCTGCTCCAACGTGTCGCCAGCCTCGCTCGGCGGCATCGACCGCGCGGCTGGTGATTTTCGCGAGCTCGGCGACCGCGCGGCCAAGCGGGGCCTGCGCGTCGGCTACGAGGCGCTGGCCTGGGGCCGGCACGTCAACGACTATCGCGACGCCTGGGAGATCGTGCGCCGCGCCGATCATCCCGCCATCGGCGTCATCCTCGACTCTTTTCACGCGCTGGCTCCGGGCTTTCCGGTTCGCGCCATGGCCTCGATCCCTGGCGACAAGATCTTCCTGGTGCAGCTCGCCGACGCGCCGAAACTCGAGCTCGACATTCTGTCGTGGAGCCGCCACTTCCGCTCATTCCCTGGCCAGGGAGATCTGCCGGTCGGCGAGTTCATGCAGGCGATCGCGGCAACCGGCTATTCCGGGCCATGGTCGCTGGAGATCTTCAATGACCAGTTCCGTGCCGGCTCGGCGACGCAGACCGCAGTCGACGGCCTGCGCTCGCTGATCCTGCTGCAGGACCACCTTGCCCCGGACTGGCCGAAGCTCGTCGGCGAACCGCTGGCGCCGAAGGCCAAGAGCAGCGGCACCGGCTTCATCGAATTCGCCGTCAACGCGACCAAGGCCGGCGAGCTCGGGCAATTGTTTTCACAGCTCGGCTTCCGCAAGACCGGCAAGCATCGCAGCAAGGCGGTGGAGCGCTGGTCGCAGGGCAAGGTCGAGCTCGTGATCAACTCCGAGACAGACGGCTTTGCGCATTCGCACTATGTCACCCATGGCCCCGGCGTCTGCGCCATCGCGCTCGACGTGGACAATGCCGGCCTTGCCATGCACCGGGCCGAAACGCTGAAGGCGCGCACCTTCTATCAGCCGGTCGGACCGGGCGAGCTGGAGATCCCCGCGATCCACGGCGTCGGTGGCAGCCTGCTCTATTTCCTCGACCAGGCCGGCAAGAACTGGGACACGGATTTCGCGCCTGTCGCGAGCGATGCGAGCGCGGATGCGTTGCTTGCGGTCGATCACATCGCGCAGTCGATGCCTTATGACGAGATGCTGTCCTGGCTGTTGTTCTACACCGGCATCCTCGACTTGAAGCGGCTGCCGCAAATGGAGATCGCCGACCCCAGAGGCCTCGTGCAGAGCCAGGCCCTCATCAATGGCGACCAGAGCCTGCGCTTCGTCGTCAACGGGTCCTCGGCCAACCGCACGCTGCCGGCCCGCTTTATCTCGGAGTTTTTCGGCTCAGGCGTGCAGCATGTCGCCTTTGCATGCGAGGACATCTTCGCCACTGTGGCCGCGATGCGCGCCCGCGGCGCCGGCTTCCTGGATATCCCGGACAATTATTACGACGACATCGAAGCCAAATACGACCTCGCCCCCGATGTCATGGCCAAGCTTCGTGCCAACCACATCCTCTACGACCGCGAGGGCGACGGCGAATTCTTCCAGGTCTACACCCACATTTTCGACGAGCGCTTCTTCTTCGAGATCGTCGAACGCCGAAGCTATCAGGGCTTTGGTGCGCCCAATGCCGGCATCAGGCTCGCAGCACAGGCGCGCGAGGTGCGGCCTGCGAGCATGCCAAGGGTGTAGGTGCTCTTCCCCTCTCCCCTTGTGGGAGAGGGTGGCTCGCCGCGAAGGGGCGAGACGGGTGAGGGGTCTCGCACAGCGAACGCGATGGAATCGACTTCGCGGAGAGATACCCCTCATCCGGCGCTTCGCGCCACCTTCTCCCACAAGGGGAGAGGGGGCCGCGTCGCTCTTGGCTACAATCAGCTCACTTCATCGGGCACTTGTCGTGGAAGCGGTCCTGATCGTTGGTCACGATGGTGGCGACGGTCTTCAGCGTGAGCTCGCCGCCCGATCCCTTCACCACGTCCTGCAGATAGAAGTTCTGGATCGGGATGTGGTTGTTGCCGTATTTGAACGCACCGCGCAGCGACTTGAAATTGGCCTTCTCCATCTCGGCCTTCATGGCGTCCTTCTTGGACGTGTCGCCGCCGACGGCGACCACCGCGCTGTTGATGAGCTGCGCCGCGTCATAGGCTTGCGCGCCGTAGTAGCTGGGGCGGGCGCTCGGATATTTCGCGCGGTAGTCGGCCACGAACTTCTTGTTCTGCTCGTTGGGAAGATCGTTCACCCACTCCTGCGCGCCGGGCACCCCGAACGCATTCTCCTTCTGCAACGGCAACGTCGTCTCGTCGACGGTGAAGGCGGTGTAGAGCGGCATCGTGCTCTTCATGCCGGCCTGGACGTATTGATTGAGGAACTGCGCGCCGGCGGCACCGGGATAGAACACGAAGATCGATTCTGCGCCGGAGGCACGGGCTTTCGCCAGCTCAGCGGAGAAGTCGAGCTGGCTCGGCCAGACCGTGTATTCCTCGCCCTTGACCTCGCCCTTGAAGGTGCTCTTCAGGCCCGCGAGCATATCCTTGCCCGCGGCGTAGTTCGGACCGATCAGGAACACGCTCTTGACGGCGTTCGCGTTCATGTAGAGGCCCATGGCGGCCGGCGTCTGGTCATTCTGCCAGGAGGTCGAGAACACGTAAGGGCTACACAGCTCGCCGGCGAGCTGCGACGGGCCGGCATTGGCGGATATCAGGAAGGTCTGCGAGTCCACCGCGGTCTTGAGCGAGGCGAGCAGCACGTTCGACCAGATGTAGCCAGCCAGGAAATCGACCTTGTCGGACTGCACCAGCTTCTCGGTCTTCTGCTTGCCGACATCGGGCTTCTGGCCATCGTCCTCGTAGATCACCTCGACCGGCTTGCCGCCCATCTTGCGTCCGAGATGGTCGAGCGCGAGCTCGAACGAGTTGCGCATGTCGTTGCCGATCACGGCGGTCGGGCCGCTGAAGGTCGAGACGAAACCGATCTTGATGGTGTCGCCGGCGAATGCCGGATTTGCCAGCACCAGCGCCGCTGCGCCCGCCAGCCAGAATGCCGTCCTCATAACCACTCCCCTCCTTATTATTGGCCCCGGAAACGGGGTGATCGCCGCTCCGGTCTGTCTCTATTGAACGCAAAATCTGTCGCGCCGCCAATGGCTCAGCGGCTACTCCTGCACCATATTTCGCCTCAAACGGAGATAGCAAGAAATATAATTCTACTCACTCCGGCCAAGCCTGCGGCGCTTTTTCGCGGGGAATATCGATACGCCACGCCTATTCCATCATTGATGACGGCTATTGGACCACGGCACCCAATCCGCACTTAAATAAGTAGGTGAAGCAGCAAGATTCGAGGGTGCATCATGGCCGCAAATCCGCATCGCGTCGTCATCGTCGGCGCCGGCTTCGGCGGGCTGGAGACGACTTACCGGCTTGCCGGCGCGCCGGTTGAGATCACGCTGATCGACCGCCGCAACCATCATCTGTTTCAACCGCTGCTTTACCAGGTCGCGACCGCCTCGCTTGCCACCAGCGAGATCGCCTGGCCGATCCGTCATCTTATGCGCGACCGACGTGAGGTAACGACGCTGTTTGCGACAGTCAGCGGCGTCGATGCCAAGCGACATTGCGTGCTCATCGACGACGGCAGCGAGGTGCCTTACGACACGCTGGTGCTCGCCACCGGCGCGCGCCACGCCTATTTCGGCCATGACGAGTGGGAGACATGGGCGCCGGGACTGAAGACGCTGGAAGACGCGACCACGCTGCGCCGCCACATCCTGGTGGCGTTCGAGCGAGCCGAGCGTGAGACCGATCCAGCCAAGCGCGCGGCGCGATTGACCTTCGTGATCGTCGGCGCCGGCCCGACCGGGGTCGAGCTCGCCGGCACCATCGCCGAGATGGCGCATCACACCCTGCCGGCAGATTTCCGCAACATCGACACCCACAAGGCACGCGTGGTGCTGATCGAGGCCGGCCCGCGCGTGCTCGCGGGTTTTCCGGACGAGCTCTCGGCTTACGCGCAGGCCTCGCTGGAAAAGATCGGCGTCGAGGTCGTGCTCGGCCAGGCCGTGACCGAGATCAACCGCGATGGAGTTGTCTTTGGCGGCAAGCTGCTCGAGGCCAAGACACGAATCTGGGCTGCCGGCGTGCGCGCTTCGCCCGCCGCCGAATGGCTGGGCGCACCAAGCGATCGCGCCGGACGCGTGCAAGTCGCCGACGATCTCACCATCCCCGGTCATCCCGACATCTTCGCGATCGGCGACACCGTCAACATCAACGCCTGGAACGGCAAGCCCGTGCCCGGCATTGCACCTGCGGCGAAGCAGCAGGGCAAGCATGTCGCCGCGACCATCAAGGCGCGGCTGCAGGGCGCGCAGACCGGTCCGTTCCGCTACAAGCACGCCGGCAGCCTGGCGCAGATCGGCAAGCGGCTCGCGGTGATCGACTTCGGCAAGATCAAGCTGCGCGGCACCATTGCATGGTGGATCTGGGGCATCGCCCACATCTACTTCCTGATCGGGCTCCGCCACCGCCTCAGTGTCGCGCTAAGCTGGCTGTGGATCTATGCGCGAGACCAGCGCGCGGCGCGGCTGATCACGCAGGGGAGCAGCAAGGTGGTGTAGGGCCCCGCAGGCCCCTACTTCACCAACTCGCATCCGCCTTCCGCCATCGGCCGGAATGCCTGCTCCGCCGGGATCGTCGAAACCAGCTTGTAATAATCGTACGGATATTTCGACTCCTCCGGCTTTTTCACCTCGAACAGGTACATCGGATGCACGACGCGGCCGTCTTGGCGGATCGCGGTGTCGCCGAACAGCTTGTCCTTGCCTCTGAACTTCTTCATCTCGGGCACGACGTCCCTGGCGTTATCGCTGCCGGTGGCGGCGACCGCGTTGAGATAAGCAAGCGTCGAGGCATAGACGCCGGCCTGGTTGCCGCTCGGCATCTTGCCGTTCATGCCAGGCCGCGCGGCGAAACGCTTTGCGAAGGCGCGGGTGTCGTCGTTCATGTCCCAGTAAAAGGCTTCCATCAGTTGAAGGCCCTGCGCGACCTTGATGCCCATGCCATGGACATCGTTGATGAAGAGCAGGAAGGCGACCAGCTTCTGCCCGCTCTGCTGGATGCCGAACTCGGCGGCCTGCTTCACGGCGTTGATGGTGTCGCCGCCGGCATTGGCAAGGCCGATCACCTGCGCCTTCGAGCCCTGCGCCTGCAACAGGAAAGAGGCGAAGTCCGACGTGCCGAGCGGATGCTTTGACGAACCGAGCACCTTGCCGCCACGTCCTTCGATATATTTCTGCGCCTCCGCCTCGATGCCCTTGCCGAGCGCGTAATCGACCGTCAGAAAGTACCAGTCCTTGCCGCCGCGCGACATCATCGCCGCTGCCGTGGTGTTGCCGGTCGCCCAGGTGTCGTTGACCCATTGGATGGTGTTGGGCGAGCAGGCCTTGCCGGTGAGATCAGCGCTCGCAGTGGACGACGCCAGGAAGGTCATGCGGCTGTCACGCAACAGCGTGTTGACGGAGAGACCGACCGCCGAATTCGGCACGTCGACTATGGCATCGACGCCTTCGACATCGAGCCATTTGCGCGCGATGGCGTTGCCGACATCGGCCTTGTTCTGATGGTCGGCATAGACGATCTCGACCTTGATGCCCTTGCCGCCGCCGTTGAAATCCTCGGCGGCCATCCGCGCGGCCTCGACCGAGCCCATGCCGTTGGTGTCCTGGAAAATGCCGGAGATGTCGTTGAGCACGCCGACGCGAACGACGTTGTCCGAGATCTCGGCGCTCGCCGCGCCGCCGACGAGACTCGCAGCGAGCGCGAGCGTCCACCTGAGATTCTTCATTGGTCCCTCCCCTGTTGTTTCGTTGCCCGCGGCGTCAGCCCGGCGTGATCGCGACCGGCAGGCTGTCGAGCCCGCGCAGCGTGTTGTTGAAGCGGCGCTTCGGCTCGCCAGTGATCTCGATGCTGGCGACACGGCGGGCCAAGGCCGAGAGCATCGTCTCACCTTCGAGCCGCGCCACGAGCTGGCCGACGCACATGTGAATTCCGGATCCGTAGCCAACGTGGCCCGAGGTGCGGCGCGTGATGTCGTAGCGGTCGGGTTGATCCCAACGCCTGGGATCGCGGTTGGCGGCCGCGAGGAACATCAGCACTTTCTCGCCCTCGCCGATGGTCGCACCTGATAGCTCGACTTCCCGCGTCGTGGTGCGGAAGAACGTCTGCACCGGGCTCTCGAAGCGCACAGCTTCCTCGAACGCGTTGCGCGCGAGCGTGAGATCACCACGCAAACGCTGCCACTGTTCCGGGAAGCGCGCGAGGCAATAAACGGCGGCACCGATACCATTGACCGTGGTGTCGAGACCTGCCGACAGCAGAGAGCGCACCAGCAGCGGTGCTTCGGTCGCCGTGATGGCACCCTCGTCGACATGGGCATGAATGCAGGCGCCGATGCCACCGGGCGTCAAGTTGTCGCGTTGGCACTGATCGGTGACATAGGCCTGGTGCGGCGCCGAGCGCGCGATCGCATCCTGGCGCAGCTGGTTCGGCGGCCCGAACGCGTTGAACACCAAGCTCGCATAGGGAATGAGATGCTCACGTCCCTCGGGCTTCAGGCCCAGCGCATCGGGAAAGATCGAGAGCGGATAGGCTTCCGCGAGATCGGCGATCGCGTCGAAGCTGCGCATCTCCAGCAGTGTATCCACGCGCTCGTCGGCCGCCGCGGCGAAGCGGTCGCGCAGCCCCTTCAACACGGTCGGCGACAGCACCTTTGACAGCACGGCACGGGTTCGGGTGTGCTCGGGCGGATCGGCCTCAAGAATCAGGCTGCGCGGCCGCCACGGCTTTTCCTTCTTGAAGTCGGACAGGCCGACGCCGCGGCTGGAGCAGAAAGTCGCGGGATCGTTCAGGACGGCATGGACCTCGGCATAGCGCGCCACACCATAGAGCTTCCATTTGTCGAGATAGACGACGGGGCCCGTCTCCCGCAGCAACTCATGGGTGGGATACGGATCGGCAAAAAAGTTCATGTCGAAGGGATCGACGTCGAGATGTGCGACGCCTGGTACGGCAGAGCCGGATGCGCTCATAAAGGTCCTCCCTCATTTTGATCTTGTGAAAGAGTGGCGCTTGCCCTTAGGTCTTCGGGCCCGCCGCGAGACAGATGCCCGATATGCCGCCTTCGACCAGATCCCGCCAAAAGCCTGCGCCTGCTGATGTTGGGCCGACGCTCGATCTCGATCGTTACGTCCCTGCGTTCATCACCTTCATTGCCAACAAGCTCTCGAACAGCGCCACCGCTTTGTATCAGCGGCAGTTCGGCGTCAACGTCACGGAATGGCGGATCATGTCGTTGCTGGCAATCGAGCCCGGCATTCCCGCCTCGCGCATCTGCCACGTCATCGGCTTCGACAAGGGCCCGGTGAGCCGTACGCTCGCCGGCCTCGAGAAGCGCGGCCACGTGTCGATCCGCACCGACCCCAATGATGGTCGCACCCATTCGATCTCGCTGACGGCGAAGGGCCGCGCGACCCATGACAAGGTGATCGTTGCGGCCTTCGAGCGCGAGCGGCGGCTGTTGTCGTGCCTGTCGAAGGACGAGCGCGAGGTGCTGATCGATTTGCTGCGCCGGCTGCATGAGAATCTCGGCGCGGTGACCGGCGGCACGGAGAGCTGAGGGGAAACGCGCCAGGCGCGATCCCGCATCACTTTCAGGCATGCGCAGGCGCTTGCCTGCGGCACCCTCTCTGCCGAGCATCGTTTCCTCCAGGAACAGTCGCGGCGGTTCCTTCCGCCGTCATCCTTGTCCGGAACGGTTCGCACAAATTAGTTGCTTCGGCAACAAAAGAATCGTGCAGGATATTGCGGCAGAATGGCTGGCGTATTTGGGCATCTCGCCCCATCCTTCGCAATGACGACGTGGAAACAGGCGAGACTACAGGCCTACCCACTCAGTCGGCGCATCATCATTCAACCGCGCCACCGCTTCGGCCCGGCGCGTCAGCACCGCCCGCTGGTTGATGTAGCCCTTGTCGGTGATTTCGCCGCCGTCGACTGACGGCGGTTCGACGAGCAGCAGCGCACGGGTGGCGTGACCGGAGGAATTGGCGCCCTGCTGCTTCAGCTTGGCCAAGCCTTGCGCGATGGCCGCCCTGACCTTCTCCTGCGCCAGCACGTCACTCACGCCTGCCGTCTCCGGCAAGCCGGCCTGGGCGCGACAGGCGGCAATGTTAGGGAACACCAGAAACCGCACCTCGTCGCCACCGTGGCCGGTCACCACGATGTCCTGCGCCAGCGGCGCTAGCGCCGCGATGCCGGCGACGCGCAAGGTGCCGACGCTGACCCAGGTGCCGGAGTTGAGCTTGAAATCCTCGGCGACACGGCCATCAAAGAACAGGCCGCGTTCGGGCCGCTCGGCATCCGCAAGCTTCACGGCGTCGCCGATGAGATAAAAGCCCTCATCGTCAAAAGCCTGCTTCGTCAGCTCCGGCGCCTTCCAGTAGCCCGGCGTGACGTTGGGGCCGCGCACGCGCACCTCCAGCTTGTCGCCGGAGGTGACAAGCTTCAGCTCTGTTCCGGGGATCGGCACGCCGATATTGCCGGAGCGCTCCGCGAGGAAATGACAGTCGGTAGCCAGCGGCGACGTTTCCGTCGAGCCCCAGGCCGAGACCATCGGTAGCGCACGGCCAACGGTCTCGACGGAAAGCTGCTCGAGCGCGTCCCAGAGATTCTGCGGCAAGGCGGCACCGGCATAGAAGGCGAACTTCACCTCGCCAAAGAAACGCCGGCGCAACTCCTCGTCACCCCGCAGCGCCGCGATCAGCATGTCGAAGCCGCGCGGCACGTTGAAATAGATCGTCGGCATCACGCTTTTCAAATTGGCGAGCGAGGTCGCGAACAGTCCCGGCGCGGGCTTGCCGCCGTCGATATAGAGCGAGCCGCCGTTGCGCAGAACGAGATTGAAATTGTGGTTGGCGCCGAACGTGTGGCTCCAGGGGAGCCAGTCGAGGATGACGAGATCGTCGCCCTGCTCAAGAAAGGTCCAGGTTTGCGCCTTGGCCTGCTGGCTCGAGGTCAGCATGCGCTGGGTGTTGATGACGGCCTTCGGCGCGCCGGTCGAACCCGAGGTGAACAGGAACTTTGCGATAGTATCCGGCGTCACGGCAGCGAAGGCTCTTGCGACCTCGGGCGTCTCGGCAGTCGCAGCGATGGCACGGAAAGCGAGCGCATCAGCGTCGCCTGCATTGCCGCTGATAATCTGCGCCGTGTGCAACGGCTTGATCGCGGCTAGCGCCGCCGCAAACGGCTTGATGCTTGAAACATAAATCGCACCCGGCTCAAGCAGCGCGATCATACTTTTCAGCTTGTCGAAATCTTTCGACATCAACGAATACGCCGGCGAAATCGCGGCTGAAGGCACACCGACGTGCTGGGCCGCAAGCGCAAGCAGCGCATGATCAATGCTGTTGTCGGAGAGAATGACAATGGGGCGCTGCGCGCTCAGCCCTTGCGCCAATATCCACGACGCCGCTGCACGCACCCGCCGCAGGGCTCCAGCGTAAGTCATGGTAGCCCAGGGGGTATCGCCGCTATCTCGCTCGGCGAGGAAGACCGTGTCCGGCGTTTGCCGTGCCCATTGCTCAAGCCATTCACCGATGCAGCGCGCGCTGTCGCGCAAGGGATCCGGCGAGCGCAGCACGATGCTGCCGTCGGCGCGATGCTCGGCGACGGTCCTGGGCGTTGCGAACAGGCTCGAAGCGTCGCCGCCACTGGCTGACGTCATGGTTTCCTCCTCACCCGTGTCAGGGATCGGTCACAGCCTCGTTCCGGGCCGCTTTGATCATAATGTTGGGCAAGACAATTGTTGTCGTCAACAACAATCTTCCGCCTGAGGCCTCCTGGCGCTATGGTCGTGCGGCAGGAGATGCCACGTGACAACCAACGCAGCCCAGACCTCCCCCCGCAGACGCGCCGGCAACGGCGCGGCGGGCCGGATCGACGCGGACGAGATCGGCCTTGACGCGCTGGTCGGCCACGCCGGCTACGCGGTGCGGCGCTTCCAGATTTGGATTTTTCAGGACTTCATCAGGACGCTTCGAGCGGTCGACATCAGGCCGACGCAATATTCCGTGCTGACGGTGATCGGCGCCAATCCCGGGCTCTCGCAGATGGCGGTGGCAAAACGCCTCGGCATCGAACGCGCCCGGCTGGTGCATCTGCTCGATAGTCTCGAAGAGCGGAAGCTGGTGAAACGCATCAAATCGAAATCGGACCGGCGTTCGCACGCGCTGCACCTCACCGCGCAAGGCGAGACGGCGCTGGCAAAGTTCAAGCGCCTCGCCGCGGAGCACGAACGGCATGTCGAGGACAAGATCGGCAAGGCGAACCGGGAGCGGCTGCTTCAGATCCTCTCTGACTTCACCTGACACGACTGCTCACGATTTAGGCAAATGCCCCTTACGGGGCGTCGGGACCGAGCTTCGACCGATCGTCAAAATATCCCACAACCTACTGATCTCTCGATAATATCCGAAGCGTCGGGCCTGCCCGGATTCTGTACACAATGGCACATCGCTTGCTTCGTTCCGGGTGAGGACATGTTGCCGGAGTTTTGACGTCATGGGGGCTGAGCAGCCTGAAACGATCGCCGCGATTGTCGCCGCACATCGCGCGGGCACGCTCACGCCGGCGCAGACGGTGGCCCGGACCTATCAGCGCATCCGCGAGCACAACGATCCCGCGATCTTCATCGGCCTGCGCGAGGAAAAGGACGCGGTTGCCGAGGCCGACAAGCTTGCGGCGCGCGCGGACGCCGCCAGCTTGCCGCTCTATGGCATTCCCGTCGCGGTGAAGGACAATATCGACGCCCTGGGACTTCCGACGACGGCGGCCTGTCCGGCTTTCTCCTACATGCCGACGCATGATTCCACCGCGGTGGAGCGGCTGCGCGCCGCCGGTGCGATCATCATCGGCAAGACCAATCTCGACCAGTTCGCCACTGGTCTTGTCGGCGTGCGCTCGCCCTATGGCATTCCGAAAAATTCGATCCGCGAGGATCTGATTCCCGGCGGATCGAGCTCGGGTTCGGCGACGGCCGTCGGCGCGGGGCTCGTACCGCTGTCGCTCGGCACCGATACGGCCGGCAGCGGCCGCGTTCCGGCGATGCTCAACAATATCGTCGGGCTCAAGCCCAGTCTTGGCATGATCTCGACCGCGGGCCTGGTGCCGGCCTGCCGCACGCTCGACTGCATCTCGGTGTTTGCGCTGACGGTCGACGACGCCGCGCTTGCGCTCTCGGTGATGGCCGGCCCCGACCAAGCCGATCCGTTCTCGCGCGACCGGCCGCTCGAGCCGATCACCCCTTTCCCGGCCCAACTGCGGCTCGGCGTGCCCCGCAACGGGCAGCTGATCTTTTTCGGCGACAAGAAATCGGAAGCCGCCTACGCCGATGCATTGAAGCGCTGGACCGCACTTGGGGCGACGCTGGTCGAGTTCGACCTCGAGCCGTTCTACGAGACCGCGCGGCTGCTCTACGAAGGTCCCTGGGTCGCCGAGCGCTATCTCGTGATCAAGAATCTGCTGGCGTCCGCACCCGACTCGATTCATCCGGTGACGCGCGAGATCACCGCCGCCGGCGCGCGGCTAACGGCGGCGGAGACCTTCTCCGCGCTTTATCGCCTCCAGGGCCTGCGCAAGATCGCCGAGCGCACATTTGCCAACATCGAGGCGCTGGTGCTGCCGACGGCGCCGACCGCCTATACGACCGCGCAGGTGCTGGCCAATCCGATCGAGCTCAACAGCCGGCTCGGCACCTACACCAATTTCGTCAATCTGCTCGATCTCTGCGGTCTCGCCGTACCGGCATCGATGCGCGCGGACGGCATTCCGTTCGGCATCACGCTGCTGGCGCCGGCTGGACGCGATGGCATGCTCGCGAGCATCGGCCGCATCTTCCATGCGGATACGAAGCTGACGGTTGGCGCAAAGGGCGTGGCGCAGGCACCGCTTGCGTCCCTTCCCACAAACAGCAGCGACGAGATTCCGATTGCCGTCGTCGGCGCACATCTCTCCGGCATGGCGTTGAACGGCGAATTGAAGGTGCTGAATGCGAAGCTGGTCGAGGCGGCCAAGACCGCGCCGGACTACAAGCTCTATGCGCTTCCGACCACGCCGCCGAAGCCCGGCATGTTGCGTGTCGAAGCCGGCAAGGGCGCCTCGATCGAGCTTGAAATCTGGTCGTTGTCGCCGTCCGCGTTCGGCAAGTTCGTGAATGCGATTCCGGCGCCGATGGCGATCGGGACGATCAGGCTAGCGGATGGTCGTGGCGTGAAAGGATTTCTCGTCGAGCCTGAGGTGCTGGGCGAGGCGCGCGATATCACGGCGTATGGCGGCTGGCGAAAGTTCATGGCGGAACGCGCCACGATGTAGGCGTGCCCCCTACACCGACACCGCATAAATCTCGTACTCCCCGCGCACCAGCTCGATATGTGCGCGCATCGCGGCCGCGGCGCCCTGCTTGTCACCGCGCATGATGGCGACGACGACGCGGTCGTGCTCGGCTTGCGACTTCGCGAGGCGGCCGAGATTGCGGAACTGGGCGCGGCGAAACGGCTGCACGCGGACGCGGGTCGCGAGCGTAATCTCGGCGATGTAGCCGTTCTGCGATCCCGCATAGATCGCGTTGTGGAAGCGCTCATTGACCTCGTGGAAGCGATCCGGATTGCCGGCGTAGCTCAGGACGCGCAGCTCTTCGTGGATGGCCTCCAGGCCGTGACGCTCGGCGGCCGACATGCGCTCGGCGGCAAGGCCGGCACACAACGCCTCCAGCTCCGCCATCGCCTCGAACATGCTCTTCAGACGCTCGATCGAAGGCTGGGCGACCACCGCGCCGCGATGGGGGCGCGCCTCGACCAGGCCGCTCGTGACCAACTGACGCAGCGCTTCGCGCACCGGTGTCCGCGAGACACTGAAGCGCCGCGCGATGTCGGTCTCGTCCAGCGGCGCGCCAGGGGCCAGAGTTCCACGCACGATCTCGTCGGCGAGCTGGAGACGCAGCTCTTCGGCGCGGGTGACCTTCTGCACCGACGGCGAGGCACGGTCGACGCGGGGCACCACCGGTTCGGCCGGCAGTATCCCGGGCGGAAAATCGTCAAGCGTCATACGGTCAGGTCTCTTTCGACTCGTCGATGATGCTGACATGGGCGGCGACGACGCGCCAGCCCTCCGGGAAGCGAATCCAAGTCTGCATCTGTCGACCGACCTTGCCGGGAGCCGTGTCGCGATAGAACAAGGTGGAGGCCACCGCCGTGTCGCGGCCATAGCTCGATATCACCGTCTTCGCTCTGCGGCGGTTGAGGCCGACAGGCGAGCGGCCGGCGCGGAAGCCGGAGATCGCCTCATAGCCGTAGAGATTCTCGCCGATGCCATAACGCAGCGTGCGCGGATCGTTGCGAAACAGCTCACCGAGCACGGCGACGTCGTTGCTGACGAGAGCCTGCTCGTAGCGCTCGAACGCGGCTTTGACTTCCGCGATCACGTTGGGGAGATCGATCTCCATCTCAAAATCCTCTTAAAGTCCCCTTGGGGCTGGCGCGGCAACCACGCCCATCTTTTCCAAAGCGTAAGCGACTCGGAGCGCGATGTCCTCGCGCCAGGGCGCGCAGATGATCTGCACGCCGATCGGCAGCGGCTCGAGCGGCACCGGCACCGCCACCACCGGCAGACCGATGAAGGAGATCGGCTGGGTGTGAATGCCGATATTGGCGCGTACCGGCAGCTCGACGCCGTCGAGATTGAAATTGACCTGGCCAAGCTTTGGCGCCGTGCAGGGCGTTGCCGGCGCGAGCAGCACGTCGACGGATTTGAAGATCTCAGCGAGCTGCGCGCGATACCAGCGGCGGAATTTTTGCGCACGGTCGACCAGCGGCGCCGGCACCATGGCGCCGGCGATCAGCCGGTCGCGCACCGCGGGATCGAAATCGTTGGGGCGCTTGCGCAGGCGATCCAGATGCAGCGAGGCACCTTCGGTGGTGGTGATGACATAGGCCGCCGCGCGGGCGCGCGAGGCTTCGGGCACGTCGACCACCTTCGTCGCGCCCAGTGCCTTGCCGACACGGCTGACGGCTTCGACGGCTTCCGGGAACACGTTCTTCTGGAAGTGGCCGCCAGCGATGGCAATGCGCAGATCCGAGACCGGATTGGCAAGCAGCGGCAGCGTCGGCTCCAATCCACGCGTCGTGCAAGCGCCATCGTCGGCATCCGGACCCTGCATCGCGTCATAGGCGAGCGCGAGATCGGTAACGGATCGCGCGAACGGGCCGAGATGATCGAGGCTCGCGACGAACGGAAACGAGCGTGCCCGCGACAGCCGGCCATAGGTCGGCTTCAGGCCAAAGATACCGCAGAAGGAGGACGGCACGCGGATCGAGCCGTTGGTGTCGGACCCCAAAGCAATGGGCACCAGCGCGCCGCCGACGGCGGTGCCCGAACCACCGGAGGAGCCGCCGCTCATCCGCGTGGTGTCATGCGGATTGCGCGAGGGACCGTCGTGAATGTTCTCGCCGGTGAAGTCGTAGGCATATTCGCCCATGTTGAGCGCGCCGACCAGGACGGCGCCGGCGGCCTCCATGCGCTCGATCAGCGTCGCGTCACGCTTGGCGGGCGCGAGGTCGCGGTTGATCTTCGAGCCGGCGCGGGTCGGAAGCCCCGCGACGTCGAACAGGTTCTTCACCGCAAAGGGCACGCCGGCGAGCGGGCCGACAGTCTTCCCCGCCGCGATATCGGCATCGATGGCTTTCGCTTTCGCGCGGGCGCGTTCGCCGGTGACGTCGGTGAAGGCGTTGAGGTTGGTGTCATGCTGCTTGATGCGCGCGAGCGCAGCTTCGGTGGCGTCGAGGGCCGACATCTTCCGGCTCGCAACCGCGCCCGCGATTTCCGAGGCCGTCATCTCTGGCTTGGAGGTCATGGCAGCATCAGGCCGTGAAGATCGGCGCCGGCTCGGTCTCGTCCGGCAGCGCGAATTCATCGACCAGGCGGCCAAGCCGCAACGACACCTCGAGATTGGCGCGGACCGCGGGCCGCCAGGCCTCCTCGACCGGCAGCGCCAGCGCTTTCGATACGGCGTCGATATAATCGTCCAGCGGCTCGGGCATCACTCTCTCAAGCTTGGTGCACCTGCAACGGCGGATGCGGGATCGCCGTCAGCAGCTCCTTGGTGTAGTCGTCCTGCGGATCGCTCAGGACCTTCTCGGAAGAGCCTTCCTCGACGATCCGCCCCGTCCGCATCACAATGACACGATCGCACAACAAGCGCACTACATTCAAATCATGCGAGACGAACAGATAGCTCATACCTAGCCGCGCCTTGAGATCCTGGAGCAGGTTCAGGACCACCGCCTGCACCGAGACGTCCAGCGCCGCGGTCGGCTCATCCAGGATGACCAGCTTGGGATGCAGCGCGATGGCGCGGGCGATGCCGACGCGGGCCTTCTGGCCGCCGGACAGCTGGTGCGGGAAGCGATCGAGCAGATTGTGCGGCAGGCCGACCATGGTGGCCAGTTCCTCGCAGCGGGCGCGGAGCGCGTCGCGGCCCTTGATGTCGCCCAATTGCATGATCGGATCGGCGATGGCGCGCACCGCGGTGAAGCGCGGGTTGAGGCTGTCGGTCGGATCCTGGAACACCATCTGGATGCGGCTGCGCTGCGGCAGCCGGGCAAAGTTGGCCGGCTGGATGGCGCCGATGTCCTCGCCGTCGAACTGGATCAGGCCGGAGGTCTGTTCGAGCAGGCGCATCACCATCATCGAGGTGGTCGATTTGCCGCAGCCGGACTCGCCAACCAGGCCGACGCTTTCGCCATGGCCGATCGCGAAGCTGATGCCGTCGACGGCGCGGAGCACATCGGGCTCGACGGGCGGCTTGCGGCCGAACAGTTTGCCGAGCGTGGCGGTGGCGCCCTGGCGGGGATATTCTTTCACGAGCTTTTCGATGAGCAAAAGAGGCTTCTGGCCCTCCGCGCTCGCCGCGGCTGGCGCAGCAGGCTCTGCGGGGGCGGCGGGCGTCGCGCCGTCCTCTTCCGGCAACAAATCCCGCAAGGACACGCCGAGCCGCGGCGTCGCGCGCATCAGCTTCTTGGTGTAGGGGTGCTGCGGGTTCGCGAAGATGTCGGCGGCCTTGGCGGTCTCGACGACGCGGCCCTTCTCCATCACCACGACGCGGTCGCAATAGGCAGCGGCGAGGCCGAGATCGTGGGTGATCAGGATGGTCGACATCGCCTTGCGTTTTGTCAGTTCGACGATCAGGTCCATCACCGCTTTCTGCGTGGTGACGTCCAGACCCGTGGTCGGCTCGTCGGCGATCAGCAGCTGCGGATTGCAGGCGAGCGCGAGCGCGATGACGACACGCTGGCACATGCCGCCCGACAGCTCGAACGGATAGGCGTGATAGCGCTCGCGCGGGCGGGCGATCTTGACCTGCTCCAGCGCTTCGATCGCCTTCTCGCCGTGATCGGCCACCTGGGCCTGCTGCACATGGGTGCGCAAGACGTCCTCGATCTGGTCGCCGACTTTGCGGATCGGGTTGAGAGCGGCGCGCGGGTTCTGGAAGATCATCGAGACTTCGCGGCCGCGCAAATCGCGCATCTGGTCTTCGCTCGCGGCCTTGACGTCGATGCCGGAGAACATCACCGAGCCCTCGGCGATCTTGCCGGCGCGGTCGAGGATGCGCATCACCGCGTAGGACGTCACCGACTTGCCGGAACCGGACTCGCCGACAATGGCGAGCGTCTCGCCCTTGGCCACGGAGATGTTGACGTGCTGCACGGCCTTGACGATGCCGCGGCGGGTGGTGAATTCGACCGTGAGATCCTGGACGTCGAGCAGCGGTTGGGCGGTCATGAGGAGCTCCCGTCGCTCAAGAGGTCGAAAACAACCCCATGCACAGTAGAACGGGGACTGGAATCATTGGAGAATTTCGGCCCAACACCCACCACCATCACGTCCTCCGCTGCGGATCGACGATGTCGCGCAGGCCGTCGCCAAGCAGGTTGAAGCAGAACACGGCGATCATCAAAGCAAGGCCCGGGAACAGCGCGATCCACCATTCCCCTGAGACCATGAAGCCCGCGCCTTCGGCGACCATGATGCCCCATTCGGCGGTCGGCGGGCGGACGCCGAGACCGATGAAGGAGAGGCCTGCAGCATTGAGGATGGCGTAGCCCATGGTCAACGACATCTGCACGATCATGATCGGCATGATGTTCGGGAGAATGTGCACCAGGAGGATGCGGAATTCGCCGTTGCCGGAGAGGCGCGCCGCCTGCACGAAGCCGGCGTTGCGGCGGACGTTGGCTTCGGCGCGCGCGACGCGGGCATAAAGCGGGAAGTTCACGATGGCCGTTGCCAAAATGATGTTCTGCACGGTGTTGCCGAGCGCTGCGACGATGCCCATCGCCAGCACGAACAGCGGGAAGGCCATGATGGTGTCGGCGATGCGGCCGACGATGCGGTCGGTCCAGCCGCCGAAATAGCCCGCCGCGATGCCGGCAAGGCCGCCCATCAGAAACACCAGCACGACGGAGGCGATGGCGATGAAGGTATCGAGCCGCGTTGCGACGACGACGCGGCTGAAGATGTCGCGACCGAGTTGGTCGGTGCCGAACCAGTGCGCGGCCGATGGCGGCTTCAGGGCGGCGGCGGTGTCGGAGGCGAGCGGATCGTAGGGCACCACATAGGGGCCGAAGATCGCGGCGATGAGGATCAGGATCAGCAGCGCAAAAGCAAAACCCGTGACCTTGTTCTCGCTGAGGACGTAGCGGGTCTGTTCGAGGATCGCAGATAGTCCCGAGGTGCGTGCAGGACCGACGGGTTCAACGGCAGGCGCAACGGAGCTCATGGTTCAGCCCTCCAACCGCACGCGCGGATCGATCACGCCATAGAGAATGTCGATCACGAGATTGAGCAGCACGTACATCACTGCCATGGTGAGGACAAAACCCTGCACCGGCGCGAAGTCCGAGGAGATCAGCGCTTCCACCGCGTAGGAGCCGATGCCCGGCCAGGCGAAGACTTTTTCGACCAGCACGTTGGCGCCCAGCAGGAACGAGAACACCATGCTGAGCGTGGTGATCACGGGCAGCATCGCATTCCGGAACGCGTAGGTGACGATGACGGTCGTCGGCGACAGGCCGCTGGCGCGCGCGGTGCGGACGAATTCGGACGCCAGCACCGCCAGCATCGAGGCGCGGGTCATGCGCGCGATCGGCGCCAGCGAGAAGATCGCAAGCGTCGTCGCGGGGAGGATGAGCTGGCTCAGCGCCGAGCGCCACGCCTCGAAGTCGCGGGCGATCAAGGTGTCGATCAGATAGAAGCCGGTGACCGTCGGCGGCGCGCTATAGAACACGTCGAGCCGGCCGAGCGGCGCGGGCGACCAGCCGAGCTGGAAGTAAAACAGATAAACCAGCACCAGGCCGGTGAAGAACACGGGGAGCGAGACGCCGGCTGTCGTCGTGATGCGACACAGGTGATCGACCCATGATCCTGGTCGCGTCGCGGCCAGCACGCCGAGCGGAATGGCAATGACGATGGAGACGACGAGACCGAGCAGTGTCAGCTCGGCTGACGCCGGCAGGCGGTTGCGAATCTCGGTCGCGACCGGCTGTCCCGTCGTGAGCGAGTTGCCGAAATCGCCATGGGCGAGATCGTTGGTATAGCGGAAGAATTGCTCGATCAGCGGCTTGTCGAGGCCGAGCTTTTTCCGGATCTGCTCGACCGCCTCCTTGGTTGCGGCGGGACCTGCGAAATACGCGGCGGGATCACCCGGCAGCGCGCGCGTCAGCAGGAAGGTGACGATGACGACGCCGATCAGCGAGGGAATCGCGAACATCAGGCGCTTGCCGATCATTGTTAACATGGGGCGCGCTCCGCGCTGTCGGCGAGTGGCGAATAGCGAATGGCGAGTAGACTTTCGCAACTGGCAGTCATTATCACGGCTCCCTATTCGCTATTCGCCACTCCCTATTCGCCTTTCTCACCCCTTCGCCAGCGCGCGATAGTCTAGCCTCCGGTGGAACCAGTACTGGTAACCGCTGATGTTCTTCTGCATCGCGACGTTGACGAAGGGCTGGTACAGCGGGATGCGCGGGATGTCGGTGAAGGCGAGATCGACAAAACCCTTCACGTCGGTGTCGTAGGTCGCGGTGTCGCCGCTTGCGGCTGCGGTGCGCGCGCCGTCGATCAGCTTGTCCATCTCCGCCGACTTGTAGCTCATGGTGTTGAAGACGGAATTGTTGCCGTGATAGCACCAGTAGAAGAAGTATTCGGGGTAATCGAGCCAGCCCGAGAACACGTTGGTGAAGAGCGGCATCTCCTTCTTGTTGAGCTCGGTGCGCCAGTTGGCGCCCGGCACCTTGTTGATGGTGGTCTTGATGCCGATCTGCGCGAGGCTCTCCTGCACCAGCACACAGAGCGGCTCGTTGACGCCGGCAAAATTCAGGTCGAACGAGATCGTGGTCTCGAAGCCGCCCGCAACGCCCGCCTCTGCCATCAGCGCCTTCGCCTTCTCGATGTCGGTGTTGTATTTGTGCGGCTGCGGCCAGGCGACTTCGGTTGGCTTGTCCTTGGGCGCGCCGAACATCGGGTTCGCGAGCCCGAACATCACGGCGTCCATGATCTTCTGATAGGGCAGCGCGTAGGCGACCGCCTGACGCACCTTCGGATTATCGAACGGCGGCTTGGTGACGTTCATGCCGATATACTGGATGCCGTTGGAGAACGGCAGCGACACGACGTTGAGCTTGCCGTTGGCCTTCATCTCCTGAAAGTCCTTGTTCGGCAACTCATAGGAGATGTCGGCATCACCGCGTTCCAAGAGCGCGCGGCGGTTGCCGGCCTGCGGCACCATGCGCCAGATCACGCGCTTGATCTTCGGCAGCGGACCGCAGACCCAATCCTCGTTGCGCTCCATGATCACTTCGGTGCCGGCGGTCCACTTCGTCACCTTGTAGGCGCCGGAGCCCGCGGTCTGCTGCTTCGTGAACTCGAGCCCCCAGGGGTCCTTCTCGCTTGCGTTCTTCTTCACCATCTCGGAGTTGACGATGCAGGGCACGATGACGGCGAGATCGGGAACGGTCAGCCGATCCTTCCTAAGGAAGTCGACACGCACGGTATTGTCGTCGATGACGACGAACTGCTCGGGCTTTGTGAGAGAGCCCGCGCTCATCTGGAAGGTCGGGAAGCCGCCGACACTGACGGCGCGATCGAGCGACCATTTCACGTCCTTGGCGGTGACAGGCGTGCCGTCGTGGAATTTGGCGTTCTTGCGCAGCTTGAAGGTGACCGACATGTCGTCGATCTTGAAGTCTTCGGCGAGTTCGCCCTTGAACTTGTCGCGGTCGTAATAGGGCACGCCGCCGGGGCCGACCTTCATCTCGTGGCTGATCAGGCGGTCGTAGCAATTCCACGACACCTCATAGCCGGGCACGTTGGTGCCGACGCCGTGGATGTCGAGATTGTTGGGGCCGCCTTCCGAGACGATCAGCAGTGTCTCTGAGCGGGCATCGGCATAGGCCGAGGAGATGATTTGGGGTGCGGCCGGAAGCGCCGCGCCAGCGGCCAATCCGGACACGGATTTGAGGAAATCGCGGCGCTTCATGGCGGGTGCTCCAACTCAGAAGTTTCTGGTTGGAACAGGATTCGCAAGGTTCGTGCCAAGGCTTAACGAAAGCTTCGAATTGTCGTAATGTATTGATTTATATTAAATATTATCGATCATGGCGAGATCGGGCGAGCACCTGAATCTCCGGAATTGCATACAAAGATGCGCATTTGCCCATCAAATGAGCCGGACGGGTCAGGCGCCTATTTGGTGGGCTCCGGCGCGAGCGCAATCACTCCGCCCAGATCAGTTCCTGCAACTCGACCAGATCATCCGCCTGGTCCTGCCAGCCGTCGATGCAGATGTGGCTGTTGAGGTCGCTGGCGTGGTGCAGCAGCATCAGCGCCATCAGGCGGCGCTTGAGTGCAAAATCAGGCTTCGCGTAGCCAAAGCCTTCGAGCAGGTTGCGCACCCTGCCCGGCCGACCCGCCGACATGAAGGCGCTGGGGCCGAGCAGATCGTAATCGCGAAAGCCCGCGCGCACGTCGCCGAAATCGAACAGGCCGGCGAGCGACCATTGGTCGTCGCGGCTGGCCAACAGGAAATTTTCCGGAATGTATTCGCCAATCAGGATCACCGGCGGCGCGTCCATCGGGATCAGTGTCGCCGCATCGCGCAGGAGATCGTCGAGACCCTCGATGAATTTCGGCGCGAGGCCGAGACGCGTGTGCCTGCTGCGGCAGCCCTGCATCTGCGCGCCCATGAACGCATCCCAGCGCGGCTCGAGCCCTGCGAGCGGACCGAGCGGCGCGCGCTGCACGGCGGCGATGGTCTCGCCGATCTGGCGCAGCACCCGCTCCTTCTGCGCTTCCGGCAAGGACGGCCAGACCTCCGAGCCGAGCCTGCCTGATAGCCGCGTGATGATCAGATAGGGCCAGCCGTCGCGCTCCCCCTCCGCGACGATCTCGGGGACCGGCAGATGAAGCCGGCCCGCAAGCTGCATCAGGGAACCGCGCTCGGAGACGAATTGCGCCCGCAGCAGCGGCGGGAAGATCTTCAGGATCAGGCGATCACCGAAGCCGACCACCAGATTGGTGCCGGTCGAGAACACATGCGGCGAAGCTGCGTCGACGCCGTGGCTGCGGGCAATGTCGAGCGCGACCGGCAGCCATCGCGACGGCTCCGCGCGCAAGGCGCGGTACGCCGCAAGATCCGATGAGGCGGACGCATCCCACGCTCCGGGAGAACCCGGCACGTTCACCGGTTCCTGCACCTGTTCCATTGGATCATGCGGCCGGCGCAAAGCCGGCACTTCCCCTATTCCAGAACATCCTTGACGCTGTTCTTGATGGTCGAGGGCACCGCGTGCTCAGGGACTTCGATGGTGCGGGCGCCGCGCGTGATCCGGTAGGTGAATGCGTCGGCCTGACCCGGATGCGCGGCCGGGACCTTGCCCGGATCAGCGAACAACGATTCCATGGTCTTCTGATCGGCAGCCGGCAAATCGGACAGCGCCACCTCGCCGCGGCTCTTGAGGTGCGGACCGCCAAAGCCGGCAGTCCCTCCGACACGCTCAATCTTCAAGCGATCCACGGTCTTCGTCTCCTTCAAAACAGCCTGAGGCGCGGTGACATCTCGCCGATCATCACCGCGCCCCAGATTAACGGTCAAGCATAGCTGCGCGCAAACGAGTCCCACCGACGTCGCCAGGGGGAGCCCGCCGCGCACGTTGCCGGATCGGGCCTACAGCCCGACCTTCTTCCATCCCGTGTCGACGGCGCCGCCGACCTTGGGATCCGAAGGGTACAACGTATGAGCGACCTGCCGGGTCCTGGCCGCGAACGCTTTCATCGTCATATTCGGCGTGGGACCGAAGCCCGTGAGTGCGTGATACCACACCTGCCCGACCTTGGCCCAACTGTTCCCGCCATACGTCACGCAGGCCGTGCAGAAGGCGAGATTTGGCGGTCCGCTGGAATAGTGGGGGTCCATACCCGGCGTAATCTGCGAATATTTCGTCGGTTGCGGCGCCAGACAATGCTTGGCTGCGGGATTGGCCATGTCACGAAGGCATGTGAATCCCTTCTTCACGGAGTCGGGACCCATGATGTCGCTGCCGATCAGCCAATCGGCCTTGTCGACGGTCTGGCCGGCCTGCCATTGGCGGAACATCGACCCGAAGCAGTCCGAGATGCTCTCGTTCAGGCCGCCTGCATCGCCGCTATAGGCGAGCTGGAGACTGTGCTGGGTCACGCCATGTGTCAGCTCATGACCGATGACGTCGTTGCCCTTGGTGAAGTCGATGAAGATGTTGCCGTCTCCATCGCCATAGACCATCTGCGAGCCGTTCCACATCGCGTTGTTGTAGGCGTCACCGTAGTGGACCGAGGACATCATGGTCATGCCGTGATCGTCGATCGAGTTGCGGTTGAACACCTGCTTGTAGAAATCGGCCACCTTGCTGGTCTCGTTGAAAGCCCGCTTGACGGACCCGTCCGAGGACGTGTTCGGCTTCGGGATCGGCGTTCCCGGCAAGGTCTGCGTGTGCTTGCAATCGTACACCGTGATAGCCGGCGCCGAGGCAAGCGTGACGAGACCGGTGGCGCGCGCCGAAGCGACACTCGTCAGTCGCGCGGCCTGGTTTCGCAATTCACGCAATTCGTGACTGATCTGGACCGTGTCGACCAGTCGCTTGCGGTCATGGGCGGAGAGTTTCTTGTCCTTGGAAAGTTTCGTCAGCACGTCATTCGGAATGATGAAGCAAGAGCACGCCATCGTTGATCTCCAATATGATCTTTCAAAAATGAAAAGGGACGAAGCCACACCAAGATCGCCGCCGCCGGCCGGCGACGACAAGCGTTGCCGCCGATTCGGGCGACATGCTGTCGTGAGTATTGCAGGCGCGGGGCGCGTTGTATGTGAACTCGAACACATATTTTAGGTTGTGCGCCGCACCCAAGGCGTCGCCGGCGAACGGGCGCCACGTCCCCCGGGCCGGACAGCCGCAGCTATTGCTCGGGGCTGGCGCGCTCGAACTGGCGCAGCAGCTTGTTGCCACGCTCGACCGCGGCATCGAGCGCTGCCTGCGCGCTCTTCTGGCCGGCAAAAGCCTGCTCGAGCTCTTCCTCGATGGCGCCGCGGATCAGGTTGAAGGAGCCGAGCCGGATGCCCTTCGAATTCTCCGTCGGCGGATGCAGCGTGATCTGCTCGAACGACATCGCCGAGCCCGGATCGCGCTCATAGAAGCCTTGCGCGCGTGTCAGCTCGAAGGCGGCGCGGGTCACCGGCAGATAGCCCGTGTTCTGGTGCCAGGCGGCCTGCACACCGGGCTGCGACAGATAGGCGAAGAACCGCGCCACGCCCCTGTATTCCTGGCGCGGCCGGTCGCGCAGCACCCACAGCGTGGCGCCGCCGATGATGGAATTCTGCGGCGCGCCCGCGATCTCGGGCCAGTACGGCATCATGCCGTAGCCTATCTCGAATTTCGAATTCGCCTTGATGTCGGCGCGCGTCGCCGACGAGCCGATGAAGATGCCGCATTCGCCGTTCTGGAAACGCGGCTCGGCCGCCTGCCCGCGGCCGCTATAGTCGAACAGTTTTGTCTTCTGCCATTCGGCGAGCTGGGCGACGTGCTTGATCACGACAGGATTGTTGATGGTCAATTCCGCATCAAGGCCAGCAAAGCCGTTGGCGCGCGTGGCCACCGGCAGATTGTGAAACGCCGAAAAATTCTCAACGTGGATCCAGGACGGCCACGACGTGGTGAAGCCGCACACGGCGCCACGCTCGCGCAGGCGCTTTGCGACCTGCCCGAGCTCGGGCCAGGTCCTGGGCGGCGTCTCCGGGTCGAGGCCGGCGTCGCGAAACATGCTCTTGTTGTAGTAGAGGATCGGCGTCGACGAGTTGAACGGGAAGGACAGCAGATTGCCCGTGGCGTCGGTGTAATAGCCGGAGACCGCCGGAAGGTAGTCGTTCAGCGAGAACGGCTCGCCCATGTCGCGCATCATGCTGTAGACCGGATAGATCGCGCCCTTGGCCGCGGTCATGGTCGCGGTCGAGACCTCGTTGACCTGGACGATCGCGGGCTGGCTGCGCGAGCGGAAGGCGAAGATCGCGGCCGTCACCGTCTCGGTGTAATTGCCCTTGTAGGCCGGCACGATGCGGTAGTCCGACTGCGAGGCGTTGAAGTCGGAGGTGAGCTTCTCGAGCTGCTTGCCAAGCTCGCCCGACATGGCGTGCCACAGCGCGATGTCGGTGGCGGCGCGCGCCTCAGAGCTCAAGGCGAGGGCCAAGGTGGCGGCGGCGACCTGCAAAACGCGCAAAGCTGAGATCACGATGGCTCTTCCCGTATGACGCGGCAAAAGGCGGCCCCATCCTGCTTAAGGCGCACGACTTGCGGTTTCAACCGGGAATGACGACGGCGGCACTGCACAATCGCCCCCCCGGGGGCGGGATGGCCTTCCCTTAACCATCTGCTAGATTGGCTTGAACCTTTTGGTCTCGTCATAGACTCCATCTCCGAGGGGTTGAGTGTGCCAGTGTTAAACCGTGCCGAACTCTCACGGACCGGGGTGATTTTCGTCGCGCTTCTGCTCGCGATCTGCGCGACGAGCGCTGCTGCGCGTGAATTCCGCGCCGCCGACACCCAGACCGAGGATTACCCGACCGTCCAGGCGCTGCGCTACATGGGCGCGCTGATCTCTGAGCGCACCGGCGGCCGGCACGAGATCAAGGTGTTTCACTCCCGCCAGCTCGGCGAGGAGAAGGAGACGATCGAGCAGACCCGCGCGGGCGCGATCGACCTCAACCGCACCAATGTGGCCCTGATCGGCAATTTCGTCCCGGCGATGAACGTGCTCGCCATGCCGTTCCTGTTCCGGTCCATCGAGCACATGCAGAAGGTGCTGGACGGGCCGATCGGCAAGGAAATCCTCGGCAGCTTCGAGCCCTACGGCTTCGTCGGGCTCGCCTTCTACGATTCCGGGGCGCGCTCGATCTACAACAACGTCCGTCCGGTCAAGAGCATCGCCGACCTCAAGGGGTTGCGGATCCGGGTGCAGCAATCGGAGTTGATGAGCGAGATGATCCGCGCGCTCGGCGCCGAGCCGGTCGAACTGCCCTATGGGCAGGTGCTCACGGGGCTCTCGACCCATCTGATCGACGGCGCCGAAAACAACTGGCCATCCTTCGTGACCACAGACCATTACAAGCACGCGGTCTACTACACCCTCACCGAGCACACGATGAGCCCGGAGGTGCTGGTGATCTCGCTCAAGGCCTGGAACAGCCTGTCGGCCGAGGACCAGACCATCTTCAGGGAGGCCGCGGCCCGCTCGAGCCTGTACATGCGCGAGAAATGGCGCGACCTCGAGGAGCAGTCGCAGCGCAAGGCGGAGGCCGCCGGCATCACCGTGATCAAGACGATCGACCGCAAGCCGTTCGAGGACGCGATGGCGCCGATCTACACCAAGACCGCGCAGGATCCCACTGCTGCCGCGCTGATCGAACGCATTCGCAAGGTGGAGTGAGGCTGTTTGATCGCGCCCGGCACCAGCGAGAGCGCAGAGCGGCCGGCCGGCCCGATCGGGCGGCTGCGCGCGCGCCTCGTCGGCGTGCTGCGGGCGGTGCCGATCCGCTGGCGCATCCTGTCGATCGCGGCGCTGAACTCCGCCGTGGTGATCGTGCTGGTGGCGATGATCTGGAACGGCGCGCAGGTGCTGAGCTCGGCCTGGGACGACGTGCGGCAGGTGCGCGAATCCGACCGGATCCTGGCGCTGCTGGAAAGCGAGACCGGGCGGCTGCAGAACCTGATCCACCGCTACATCAACCAGCCGAGCCCGGACCTGTTCGCCGAGATCCTGCTGCTGCGCGAGGCCGTGCTGGGCACGCTGACCGACCGCGCCGCCAAGGACCCGATGCTGTCAGGCTCGGTCGAGGAGCTGGAGCGCACCACCGACCGCTTCCTCAACGGCTTCGGCGAATTGCGCAGCGTGCAGGCGACCATCGCCAGGACCTATGAGGAACAGGTGCAGGGCCCGGCCAAGGACATGGCGGGCCTCTACTCCATCATCGAGGGCGCCACCGGCCATCGCGACGCGCTGATCTGGCCCTCGCTCGGCAAGTCCCGCGAGGCCTTCACCGCGATGCTGGTCGCTGCCAATTCCTACTATCTGTCGCAATCGGTCGATGCGGCCGACGACGCGCGCCGCCACACCGAGACGATCGAGAAGACCATTCCCGTGATGATCGATCTCGCCGACAACGATTTGCAGAAGATGGCGCTGCAGAAGCTCGCGATCCGCACCATGGCGCTGCGCGAGGGCTTTGCAAAGCTCTCCGAGCAACTGACCAACCGCACCGAGCTGTTGCGCAACACCATCGATGCCAGCCAGGCCGAGGCGATCGGCGCCATCGACGACCTCTCGACCAAGATGCGCCAGCGCGAGCAGAAGGCGCAGGAGACGTTCGACCGCACGCTGGCGGATATTTCGCGGCGGGTGCTGTCGATCGCGGTGATCTTCCTCGGCATCATCCTCACCGCGGGTGTCTTGATCGCGCTGTCGATCCGGCTGCCGCTGCAGCAGATCATGACCGCGATGCGCGCGATCACGCTCGGCGATCTCGGCCGCGAGGTGCAGGGCACGCGCGCGCGCGACGAGGTCGGGGCGATGGCGCGCGCGGTGGAAGTGTTCCGCGAGAACGCGATCGCAAAGCGCCAGACCGAGGACGAGCTGCGTGCCTCCAAGGAAAAGGCCGAAAGCGCGCTGCTCGAGCTCAACGCCGCGCAGCAGAATCTGATCGACGCCGAGAGGCTCGCAGCGCTCGGCGGCCTCGTCGCCGGCGTCGCGCACGAGGTCAACAACCCCATCGGCATCAGCCTGACGGTGGCTTCAAGTTTTGCCCGGCGCAGCGAGATCTTCGAGGCCCAGCTCAGGGGCGACGGCGGCCTGCGCCGCTCGCAGCTGGAGGAGTTCGTGCAGTCCTCGCGCGATGCCTCGCAGCAGCTGGTCGCCAACCTCACCCGCGCCGGCGAGCTGATCCAGTCGTTCAAGCAGGTCGCGGTCGACCGTTCCCATGCCGAGCGGCGGCAATTCTCATTGAGCGAGGCCACCGACCAGATCATCGCGAGCCTGCGGCCCGTACTGAAGCGCTCGCCGATCACGCTGCAGGTCGACGTGCCCGAGGGGCTGCTGCTCGACGGTTATCCCGGCTCCTACGGCCAGATCCTGACCAACCTGTTCCTCAACGCCGCCAACCACGCCTTCGCCGACGGCCGCGCCGGCACCATCGCGATCTCGGCCCGGCCGCGGGGCAACGAGGACATCGAGATCATCTTCGCCGATGACGGGGCCGGCATGACCCCTGACGTGCAGCGCCAGGCCTTTGACCCCTTCTTTACCACCCGCCGCAACGAAGGTGGCACGGGACTGGGCTTGCATATCGTCTATAACCTTGTCACCCAGCAGCTCGGCGGCCGGATGATGCTGGAATCCAAGCTGGGACAAGGCACTACTTTCCGGATTATCATGCCGCGGATCGCCAAGGGCGGCGCGCAAAGCACAGAAAGTGACGGGACTTCTCAATGGCCGAACAGGACGATGTCCTCCACCTGATCGACGACACCGGTACCGCGTCGGAGGATACGGACGCCCGGAAATGGAAGATCGCCGTCATCGACGACGATCCGGCCGTGCATGACGGCACGCGCTTTGCGCTCTCGGACTACAGCCTGAACGGCCAGGGCCTGGAAATCCTCTCCGCCCACTCCGCGGCGGAAGGTCGCAAGCTGATGGCCGCGCACAGCGACATCGCCGCGGTGCTGCTCGACGTCATCATGGAGACCGACGTCGCCGGCCTCGAGCTGGTCGAATACATCCGCAACGAGCTCAAGAACGAGACCGTGCGCATCATCCTGCGCACCGGACAGCCGGGCCAGGCGCCGGAGCGGCGCGTGATCGTGCAGTACGACATCAACGACTACAAGGCCAAGACCGAGCTCACCGCCGACAAGCTGTTCACCTCGCTGACCGCGGCGCTGCGCTCCTACCAGCAGCTC
>Ga0209148_1000352_pt1 | contig 59377 bp, 50 predicted proteins | sample AraplaCol_mMF_r2_2_FD_184288 | JGI IMG/M metagenome (GOLD analysis project Ga0209148, IMG submission 184288) | Arabidopsis root microbial communities from North Carolina, USA - plate scrape CL_Col_mMF_r2 (SPAdes) (version 2) | ecosystem: Host-associated > Plants > Roots > Endosphere | place...
GCATCACCCAGACCTGGCTATACGAACTGGCGTAATAGCTCTTGTTGAACAGGTTGTCGACGTTCAGGGAGATCCGCGTCTTTTTGGACGGGGCATACGACGAGATCAGGCGGAACAGGGTATAGGCCGGGAGCTCGAAGTTGCTGGACGTCGCGACATCGCCCAGGCGATCGCCCACGTAGTTCACGCCGCCGCCGAGCGACGCCATGCCCGAGCCGAGGGCGAAGTTCTGCGTCAGCACGATCGAGGCGCTGTTCTTCGGGACGTTCGGGAAGCGGCTGCCTGTGAGGATGGTGCTGTCGCCCTTGGTGACGCGGGCGTCCGTGTAGGCGTACGAGGCCGACAGCTTCAGGTTGCGGGCGAGCTCGCCCGCGATGTCGAGCTCCAGGCCCTTGCTCGCGACTTCGCCCGCCGGCAGCGAGAAGTCGGTGTTGATCGGATTGGTGGTCAGCACGTTCTGCTTGGTGATGCGGTACAGTGCCAGCGTGCCGCTCAGGCGGTCGTTGTCGTACTTGGCGCCGAGCTCGTACGACTTGCTCTTCTCGGGGGCGAACGCCTCGTTGTCGATGCTCACGCCGTCGTTGGGACGGAACGCACGTCCGGCGGTGGCGTACAGCGACAACTGTTTGCTCGGCTGGTAGACCAGGCCCGCGCGCGGGCTGGTGGCTTCCGGACTTTGCTTGCTGGTCGCGTTCACCCGGTAATTGATGACCTCCTGATCGGCGCTGTCGCGGCGCACGCCCAACAGCATCTTCCACTGTTCGCTCAGATCGACCTGGTCCTGGGCGTACACGCCGTGGGCGCGCTGCCCGGACCTGGTGTTGATCGACAGCGTCATCGGATCGGCCACACCGCCATACACCGGATTGTAGATATCGATCGCGTACGGATTGGTGGCGTTCGGATTGCGGCGGTACTGGACGCGGGTGTCGTCGAACTTGAAGGCGTCCACGCCGAACAGCACGTTGTGGCGGAACGGGCCGGTCACGAACTTGCCGAGGATCTCCAGGCGGCCGGAGCGGTCGAGCGCCTTGTTGTCGTTCAGGCGGTGCTGGCGGCGCAGCGTACGGCCGTCCGCGAGCAGGTTGTTGGCCTGGCTCGACACTCCGTACAGCGAGCTGCTGCGATAGGCCACGCCGGTCTGCAGCGACCAGTCGTCGTTGAACGGATGCTGGATGAAGATCTGCTGGCCGGTCGAGCGGATGGTCACCGGGCCGTCGGCCGGTTCGCCCAGGAAGCGCGACACTGGAATCAGGCCGAGCACCCCGTTGACGGCGACGACGCCACGGTCGAAGGGCGCACGCTGCTCGACGGCCTCGACTTCGTACGACACGGTGGTGGCTTCGCCGACCAGCCAGATGAAGGATGGTGATATGAACTTGCGGTCGTGCGTGAGCCGGTCGCGGAAGCTGTCGCCTTTTTCCCAGGCCGCGTTCAGGCGGTAAGCGAGCGTTTCGCTGATCGGACCGGTAAAGTCGACGGCTCCGCGCCGCGTCCGGTGACTGGCGAGTGTGCCCTCGATCGTATATTCGGGCTGGAAGCGCGGTTTCTTGGTGGTGATGTTGACGGTGCCGCCCGGCTCGCCACGGCCGTAGAGCGCCGCCGCAGGGCCCTTCAGGATTTCCACCGACTGCGTATTCACGCCGTCGCGCAGGCCATTGTAGCCGCGGCTGGAACTGAAACCATTGATCATGTAGTCGGAACCGAAGTTCGGATCGCCCGTGAAGCCGCGCATGGCATAGCTGTCCCACAGGCCGCCGAAGTTACTGGCGCGCGAAATACCGCTGGACAGGTCGAGCGCGCCGGCGAGGTCGGTCACGCCGACGTCCTTCAGCAGGTCGGCGGTAATCACGCGCACGCTCTGCGGCAGGTCCTGCAGCGGCGTGTCGGTCTTGGTGGCGCCGGTGGCCGACAGGCTGCGATAGTTCTGGCGCTTGGCGGTGATGACCACCCTCTTGGCTGAATCACCTTCCGCAGCCGGCGCCGCCGCGTCCGCGGGCGATGCCTCGGCGGCGGCGGGTGCTTCAGGGGCGGCGGCCAATGCCGCGAGCGGATACGTGGCGGCCAGGAACAGGGCCAGTGTGTGATGCCGGGACGGATACATGCGAACTCCTTGTTTTGAGGTGTGGTGTGAACTTTGCGAAGTCTCTTCTGATTCCCGGCCGATCCCCTCGACCGTCAGTGCCACAGCCTTCACCTGCATCCTGCCCAGGTTCATCGGCGGTGTCGATATGGATGATTACAACACGCCGAAACCGCCGGTTTATCGTGTAATCGTGCCGTCACAAAACAGAAACGGTTGTTTTCGACGCGCTAATCAGCACAGCTTGCTGCCCGCAACGCCGCCGCACGCCTGCAGTGCAGCGCACGCATCGGCGCCCCGCGATGGCGCATGCGCATGCACCGGAATGCGCATGCAACGCAGTGCCTTGATGCACGCGCCCGATTTGCGGTACGATCGAAGCATGACGCGTCTGTTCTTCCGATTGTTCGTGTGGCTCTCGATCTCGGTGCTGTCCCTCCAGGGCGGCGCCGCGATGGCCATTGGGCCAGCCGAAGCGCCCGCGCACGCAACGATGGCCATGGTTGGCCATGCACATCACCATATGGCTTCACACAGCGGCGGAGACCACTGCTGCCAGTCCGCCGCCAAAGCGCCGGCAGCGTCCCACGCAAAGTGCCCTGCCTGCGCAAGCTGCTGCGTCGGCGGCGCGGCGCCTCCAGCCCAGCTGCCGGACTTCCACGTGCCGTCGACGGCTTGCTCGCCACATGCCGGCGTGGAAGCCACCATGACATCCTTCGTTCCCGCCACCCTCGATCGGCCGCCGCGGGACTTGTTCGTTTGATTATCCAGGCGCGCTGACGATGCGCATCGGGGCCGCACATCGGCCTTCAATCAACACGAACCAAACCTATGAAATTTTCAATCCTGCTGCTGTTCGCGGCCGGCATGCCGCTGCTCGCTTCCGCGCAAGCGGACCAGGCGACGCCTGCCACGGCGGACCCGAACGCACCTGTCCCGCCCCTGCAGTACCGCTCCGTCTTCGCCGATTACGGCGCGGCGAAGGAACCGACCCGGTCGCCCGACAAAGCCTGGGTGTCCGCCAATCGCGCAGTCATGGGCGCGGATGGCGAGGCCACCGCATCGCACCCGGTGCCCGACAAGCACGAACACGGAGGAGCGCACCAATGAATTCACTAACGAGACCACGCCTGCACCGACTTGCCGTGGCGGCAAGCGCCGCGCTCCTCGCGGGCTGCGCCAGCTTTTCCCAGGATGGCGGCATCCAGGATGTCGCGCGCATGACGCAGGAGCGCATCGCGGAGCCGGCGCCCTTGCAGCGAGACCAGGACGGGCGAGCCGCCCAGTCCGAAATCAAGGCCCTGCTTTCCAAACCTCTCAGCGCGGACGCGGCGGTGCGCATCGCCCTGCTCAACAACCAGGGCCTGCAAGCGATACTGGCCGACCTGGCGATCTCCGAGGCGGACTTCGTCCAGGCTGGACGCCTGCCCAACCCGGGGTTCAGCTTCGGCCGGGTGCGCGGAGGCGGCGAGACCGAAATCGACCGCAGCCTGACGTTCGACCTGGCCGCACTCCTGACCCTGCCGGCGCGCAGCCGCATCGAGGGTCGGCGCTTCGAGCAGGCCAAGCTCCAGGCAGCCATGCAGTCAGTGAAGCTCGCCGCGGACACGCGCAAGGCGTGGTACACCGCCGTCGCCGCCGCGCAGGCCTCGAACTTCGCGGACCAGGTGCGCGGCTCGGCCGAGGCAGCCGCCGAACTCGCCGCGCGCATGCGGGCTGCCGGCAACTGGAGCGCATTGGACGCCGCGCGCGAGCGTGCCTTCTACCAGGACGCCGTGACCCGGCAGGCGCAGGCACGCCTGGATGCCACCACGGCACGCGAGGAACTGGTCCGGCTGCTGGGCCTGTGGGGACCCTCCCTCGACTTCACCCTGCCGGACCGGTTGCCCGACCTCCCGGTCCAACCACGCTCGCCGTCGAACGCCGAGGCGGACGCGCTGTCGCAGCGGCTCGACGTCCTCGTCGCGCGCCAGGATGCGCAGGCCACGGCGCAGGCGCTCGGCCTGAAGCAGACGACCCGCTTCATCGACGTCTTCGATGCCGGCTATGCCAACAAGAGCACGACTGGCGCGCCGCGCGAGAACGGATATCAGGTGTCCCTCGAATTGCCGCTGTTTGACTGGGGCGGCGCGCGCGTGGCGCGGGCGCAGGCCTCGTACATGGCGGCGGTCCACCGTACCGGCGACGTCGCCGTGAAGGCCCGATCCGAGGTGCGCCAGTCCTACGCCAGCTACCGCACCACCTACGACATCGCGCGCCATTATCGCGACGAGATCGTCCCGCTGCGCAAGCAGATCGCGGACGAGGTCCTGCTGCGCTACAACGGCATGCTCGCCAGTACCTTCGAGCTGCTCGCGGAGTCGCGCGAACAACTCGCGGCCGTCAATGCCGCGATCGCCGCGCAACGCGATTTCTGGATCGCCGATACCAACCTCCAGTTCGCCATGAATGCCGGCGGCAACACCGATTCGAGGACAGCACAATGATTTCACGTCGAGATTTCTTCAAAGGCGCCGTCGCCGTGAGCACGGCGGCCGTCAGCCGCGTGGGCGCGGCATCGCTGCCCGAAGCGGCGATCATGGACAATGCGAAAACCCATGTGCCACCACTCCCCTCCACCGGACTGCCGTTCAATCCCGTCGTGACGCTGAACGGCTGGTCCCTGCCCTGGCGGATGAACGACGGCGTCAAGGAGTTCCACCTGGTGGCCGAACCTGTCGTGCGCGAGTTTGCGCCGGGAATGAAGGTCAACCTGTGGGGCTACAACGGCCAGTCGCCCGGCCCGACGATCGAAGTGGTCGAGGGCGACCGGGTGCGCATTTTCGTGACGAACAAACTACCCGAGCACACCAGCGTGCACTGGCATGGCCAACGCCTGCCCAACGGCATGGATGGCGTGACCGGCCTGACCCAGCCGGGTATCGCGCCGGGGAAGACGTTCGTCTATGAATTCGTGGCGCGGCGTCCCGGCACCTTCATGTACCACCCGCACGCCGACGAGATGACACAGATGGCGATGGGCATGATGGGGTTCTGGGTGACCCACCCGAAGGACCGGGCAAAGTTTGCCGTCGACCGCGACTTCGTCTTCCTGCTCAGTGCCTACGACATCGAGCCCGGCAGCTATACGCCGAAGGTCAACACGATGCTGGACCAGAACCTCTGGACGTTCAACAGCCGGGTCTTCCCAGGCATCGACTCGCTGCCGGTGCGCCAGGGCGACCGTGTGCGGATCCGCGTCGGCAATCTCACCATGACGAACCACCCGATCCATCTCCACGGCCATGAGTTCGAGGTCACGGGGACGGATGGCGGCTGGACGCCGCCGGCATCACGCTGGCCCGAAGTGACGACCGACGTCGCGGTTGGCCAGATGCGGGCGATCGAGTTCGTCGCCAACGAACCCGGCGACTGGGCCCTGCACTGCCACAAGTCCCATCACACGATGAACGCGATGGGTCATAACGTCCCGACCCTGATCGGCGTCGACCACCGCGGCATCGCCGAGAAGATCGGCAAGATCGTACCGGACTACATGGTCATGGGCGACAAGGGTGGCTCGATGGGCGGCATGGAGATGCCGATCCCGGAAAACACCCTCCCGATGATGACCGGCGACGGTCCGTTCGGCGACGTCGAGATGGGCGGCATGTTCACCGTGCTGAAGGTACGCCGCGACCAGAAGCGCCGCGACTACACGGATCCAGGCTGGTACAAGCATCCGGCGGGTACGCTGGCCTACGAGTGGACGGGCCAATTGGCCGAGCCTGAACGCAGCAAGGACGCGGGCCGCAGCCTGATGCCGGCGACCAGCAAGCCGGACGTCGAGCTGCAGGTGCGCAAACCGACCGGGCACGGCGAACACTGACGGCGGAATGGCACGATGCAAGGGCACGGCATGCGTGCCCTGAAAATGCGATTGCCGATACTTTTCCCTGTTGCTAGAATCATCGCGTGAAAGCCATCCTTAGAGTCCTGATCGTCTGGACGATGTTGCTGACGCTGCCCCTTCAAGGCGTCGCTGCCGCAACGATGTCCTGCTGTCCGCCGCCATCGGCCGCGGAACGGCACTGTCACGACCACGATGCGATGGCCGACGATGGCCACACCTCGACCGTCCACGCGCACCGCGCGCACGCCGGACCGGACATGCAGGCCGATCCCCATTCGGTCCCGCATCATCACGCCAGCAAGTGCGCAACGTGCGGGACATGCGTTACCTGCGCGCCCATGGCGCCGTCGTTCGTCGCCGCGCTGCCGGCAGCGGCGATCCGATCCGTCGCCACGCCGTTCGACCAGCATACGCTGACGTCGGTCGACCTCGCACATCCGGAACGTCCTCCACGCGCCTGACCATCCGCGCCGCCGAATCAGGCTTTTCGGCGCGTCTCGTCTTCTCTCGGCTGTAATTGAAACGGACCACCAGCGGCCGGCATGGCCGCCGTACGTCCACACCATCATTATCGATTTGCTTTGGAGTTTCCAATGACTCGTTTGTTTTCTCTGTTTGGCGCCCTGATCGTCGCTACCGGTCTCGCGCTGGTGGCGACCGCTGCATCTGCACAGGCGCAAGTACAAATGCACGACCACGACCAGCACGGCGCCATGGCCGCCACGTCCCCGGACGCTCCGGACACCCTGTCCGAAGGAGGCGTCCAGAAGGTCGACAAGGACACCGGCAAGCTGACGATCAAGCATGGCCCGCTGAATAACCTCGGCATGCCTGCCATGACGATGGCGTTCAAGGTGCAGGATCCCGCCATGCTCGACCAGGTGAAAGTCGGCGAGCAGGTCCGGTTCCGGGTGGAGCGTGCCAATGGCAGCTTCACCATCACCAGACTGGAAGTGTCCAAATAATGTTTTCGTCCTGTGACCCGGCACGCGGCGAAGCAGGACGCGCATCGACCCTTACCGATTCGACCAACCCATCCAAGGAACCAACATGTCCATCAAACGCATTCTCGCCGTCGCCACCTTTGCGCTCGTAAGTAGCGTGACCTCGTCCGCTTTCGCGCACGCGAAATTGCAATTGTCCGATCCGCAGGCCGGCAGTGCGATCGCCAGCGCACCGAAGCAGGTCCGCCTCAAGTTCAACGAAGCCCTGGAGCCTGCGTTCAGCAAAATCACGCTGGCAGGAGCCGATCACAAGGAGATCACGGTCACCGCGGTCGCCGTCGACAAGGAGGACCCTTCGGTCATGACGGCCCAGTTGCCGGCGCTGCCCGCCGGCGAGTACCGGATCCTGTGGTCGGCAATGACCCACGACAGCCACAAGATGAAGGGGGAAGTCCCGTTCACGGTCAAGTGATGGAACTCGACCTGCAGACTGCCCTGCGGCTGGTGACGGCGTTGCTGAACCTGGCCGTGGCCGTGCTTACGGGTGCGAGCGTTTCGCGCCTGTGGCTCGGCCGCGACGCGTCCAGCTGGGCCAGGGCGTGCCGGCGGCCCGTGCGCAAGGCCGCTGTCGGCGCCGCCCTGGTCGCGCTGGCCGCCGACGTTGCGTGGTTGTGGCTCGAGTCGGCGGCGATGGCCGAGGTTCCGGTCGCCGAGGCGGCGAGCGCCACCTGGTCGATGCTGAGCGCCTCGCACCTCGGACTCGCATGCGGCATCGGGATGGCCGGCCTGGCCGTCGCCACCGCCGGCGCCTTCATGCGCGGCGCCGGCGGTTCGGGGCCAACGCTGCTGACGCTGGCCGGCCTCGCCGTGTTCTGGTACGCGCGCAGCATGGTCAGCCATGCGTCGAGCGATGGCGACTTCAGCGTACGCCTGCTGGCGGATTGGGCGCACCTGGGCCTCATCAGCCTTTGGGTCGGCGAAGTCATGGTTGCCGGCGCCATCACCCTGAGAGCGTCCTCGACCATGGACACGAGCGACCGGCGCGCCAGGGCAGCCTACGTCGCGTCGCTATCGAGTTCGGCCACCTTCGCATTGACCGGGATCTTCGTCACCGGCTTGTACGCGGCCTGGCGCAGCATTGACGGGTGGGCGAACCTGCTCGGCAACCCCTACGGCAACACCCTGGTCGTCAAAGTGCTGCTGGTGGGCGCCGCCGCCGCACTGGGCGGATTCAACCGCTTTTTCGTGATGCCGCCATGGCTCGCCCGCGAATGCGCAGGCGACGCGGCAGCGGAGGTGTTCCCGGTGCGCTTCAGGCGTGTTGTCTGGATCGAAGCCGCCGTCCTGCTGGCGGTCGTCGCACTGGCCGCCTGGCTTGCTTCGACGTCGCCCCCGGGCGAACAGATGTGAGCCAGCCGGTCCGGCATCGCTGAATGCGCTGGACCGCTGGTCGCATCGATCAGCGGTCCAGCCTTGTTACGGCAGTAGTGCGACCTGTTGCAGGCCGGTCGTTTCCGGCAGGCCGAACATCAGGTTCATGCACTGCACGGCCTGGCCGGACGCGCCCTTGACCAGATTGTCCTGCACGACGAGGATGACGACCGTGTTGCCGTTATCCGGACAGTGCAGCGCGATGCGCAGCATGTTCGAACCGCGCGTCGAGCGGGTTTCCGGATGCGAGCCGAACGGCATCACGTCGACGAATGCCGCATCCTTGTACTGCGCTTCGAACAGAGCTTGCAGGGCTTCGTTCGTGATGTCCTGCGTGAGGCGCGCGTACAGGGTCGAGTGCATGCCGCGGATCATCGGCACGAGGTGCGGCGTGAAGATCAGGCCGACCTTCTGGTCGGTGTAGCGCTGCAGCTGGGCCGACGTCTCCGGCGTGTGGCGGTGGCCGTGCACGCCATAGGCCTTGAAGTTGTCGCTCGCTTCCGAGAACAGCGTGCCGATCTCGGCCTTGCGGCCGGCGCCGGACACGCCCGACTTGGCGTCGGCGATCAGGTTGCCCGCGTCGATGATGCCCGCCTTCAGCAGCGGATAAAAGCCCAGCTGCATCGTGGTTGGATAGCAGCCCGGGTTGGCGATCAGGCGCGCCTTCTTGATGTCGTCGCGGTTCAGTTCCGGCAGGCCGTACACGGCCTCTTCCAGCAGGTCCGGCGCGCTGTGCGGGATCTTGTACCATTTCTCGAACGTGGCCTGGTCCTTCAGGCGGAAATCGGCCGCGAGGTCGATCACTTTCACACCCGCGGCGATCAGCTCGGGCGCCTGGGCCATGGCGACGCCGTGTGGGGTCGCGAAGAACACGACGTCGCACTGCTTCAGGTCGGCCTTGTCCGGGCTCGAGAACGCGAGGTCGACGTGGCCGCGCAGCGAGGGAAACATGTCGGCGACGGGCAGGCCGTCTTCCTTGCGCGACGTGATGGCGGTCAGCTGCGCCTCGGGGTGGGCAGCGAGCAGGCGCAGCAATTCCACGCCCGTGTAGCCGGTGCCGCCAACGATGCCAACTTTGATCATGTTCTTTCCTCAAAAATGATAGGCCGAGGCCAGGTACGCCGCGACGTCATCGGTCCGGCGCAATCGGGTGCTGGGCCGGGATCATAGCGTGATGATGCCGCGGGGCGCAAACAAAACCGGCCGCTTCGATCTGGTGCATGTCGCGAGTTTCGTCGGCGCCGGCGGCACCAAAATGCGGCGCGGCGCCCCACTTGTTTGCACGGTGCTCACTTGTGCTGCCGCGCCCCGCCGAAACAGCGCTTTCTCTTTTTTGGCATGGCCAATTAGACGTCCAAGTGTCGGATGCCCATGATGTAATTTAATCGACCGCATGCAATCCTGCGCGTCACTACAACAACATGACATTACCTCGAGGATTCAATGCACAAGACGCATCGGGCGCCAACGCCGCACCAACCATTCCCTCTTCCTCGCGTCGACCTGGCGCCGCGCGCCATCCACATCGCGGTCGTCACCCTGCTTGCCACGCCGTCCGCAGCCGTCCTGGCCCAAAGCACGGTGCCATCCGACAGCACCGTCGCGCCGGCGGAAACCGTGATCGTGACCGGAACGCGGAGCATCGGCACCCGGATGCGTGACAGCGCGGCGCCCGTGGCGGTGCTGTCGGCCGACGCGCTGCGCGAAACAGGGGCGTCGAACCTGTTCGACGCGATGACCACGCTGATGCCGTCCTATAACTCGCAGTCGGTCGGCGGCGATATCGGCAACATGATCCGGTCGGTGCAGCTGCGCGGCCTCGGCCCGAACCACGTGCTGGTACTGGTCAACGGCAAGCGCCGCCACAACACGGCCAGTATCGCCGCCGACGCCGGACCGAACCAGTATTCCTCGCCTGCCGACCTCGACCTGATTCCGGTATCGGCAGTCGACCACATCGAAATCCTGCAGGACGGCGCGGCCGCGCAATACGGCTCGGACGCGATCGCGGGCGTCATCAACATCATCCTCAAATCCTCGCCGAGCACAGGCGAAGTCAGCCTGACCGTCGGCAGCTACGGCAACAGCAAGGTCAACCCGCACCACGAACACAACGGCCTGACGCGTGACCTGCTGATCGACAAGGGCTTTGCGCTCACATCCAGCGGTTTCGTCCACCTGTCGGCGCAACTGCGCGACCACGATTTCACCAACCAGACCGGCGCCGACCTGGTGACCACCAACGGCTTCGGCACGCCCCTGGTGCCGCGTTCGCCGTCGTCGGACCCGTTCCCCAGCAAGGTCAGCGGCGATTCGAAAAGCCAGGTTGGCGGCGCGGCCGTGAACGCGGGCTACCGCCTGGCGGCCGGCGCCGAAATCTATGGGAATGCCACGTATGCCCATCGCAACGCGTGGAGTTACCAGAACTGGCGCACCCCGACCAAGGCGCCGACCTTCTACCCCAATGGCTTCGAGCCGGTCGAAACGGCGAAGGAAGACGACTATGCGGTCAGCGCCGGCATCAAGGGCGTATCCAGCGACAGCTGGCATTGGGATCTGGGCACCACCTATGGCCGCGACGACATCGCGATCGGCGTCGAGCACACCGTCAACCGGCCGTTGCTGCGCAAGACGGGCAGTTCGCCGACCAGTTTCTACGACGGCCAGTACACTCTCTCGCAGTGGACCAGCAACGCCGACTTCAGCAAGTCGTTCGACATCGGCTGGAGAGCCCCGCTGACCCTGGCGTTCGGCCTGGAAGCGCGCCACGAGTCCTACAGCCTGGGCGCCGGCGACGAGGCTTCGCGTTACGACTTCGGTCCCGACGGTTTCCCCGGGTACGCCCTTGCCGACGCGGGCACGCACACGCGCCGCAACGTGGCCGGCTATGTCGACATCGGCGTGCGCCCGTTACCGCAGTGGCAGGTCAACGTCGCCGGTCGCCAGGAGCACTACAGCGACTTCCGCAACACCTTCAATGCGAAACTGACCACTCGGTATGACTTCACGCCCGCCTTCGCACTGCGCGGCACGGTGAGCAACGGCTTCCGCGCGCCGACGCTGCAGGAAGAATTCTATTCCGCGACCAACGTCGGCCCGACCTACGCCGACGTGGTACTGCCGGCCAATTCGCCCTCCGCCTCATTCGCCGGCGCCAGGCCGCTCGCGCCCGAGAAATCGAACAACCTGAGCCTGGGCCTCGTGGCGACCGTCGCGCCGCGCCTGGCGGTCACGCTGGACATGTACCGGATCGCGGTCCGCCATCGCATCGTCGGCTCCGGCACGATCAGCGGCGCCGGCGCCGATGCGGCGATCGTCGCCCATGGCAGCGTACTCGACCCGAGCATCACCGACGCTACCGTGAGCTACCTGACCAATGGCGTGGACACCCGCACCCATGGCTTGGACGCGACCGCCGACTATCCGATGGACCTCGGCGACTATGGCAAGGTCAAGTGGACCGCCGGCCTGAACCTGAACCATAACCGGGTGACCGGCACCAACCTGGCGGGCGGCGTCAATCCGGCGGCGATTTCGCCGGTGATCGATGCAACGCCGAAAAGCAAGCTGATCCTGGGGGGCAAATATTTCTATGAGGATTGGAGCCTCAATCTGCGCGTGACCCGCTACGGCGACACGCAACTGACGGTGGCCGACCCGGACACCGACGGCGCACCGTTCCATACCAATCGCATCAGGCCGACCACGATCGCCGACCTGGAAGCGGGCTACGACTTCACCAGCAAGCTGAGCTTGACTGCCGGCGTGAAGAACCTGTTCAACCATTTCCCCGAGCACGCGATTTCACAGGGCTACACGCACGCCTACGTGCTGCCGAGCTTCTCGCCCTTCGGCATCAATGGTGCGTACTACTACGTCAAGCTGGCGTATTCGCTGTAAGCGATGAGCAAGCCGCGTCAGCCACGTGCTGACGCGGCCTGCGATGTTTGTCACAGCAACAGCTGGATGCCGAACATGAATGCGACCTGGCGCTCGTCATCGCGCGCCGGGCCGATGTCGCGGCCGACGCTGCCCTGCAGGATGAGGCTTTCGGCCAGCCGCCATTTGAACCCGACGCTCGCCAGCGTCTGGCTGCCCTCGCCCGCAACCCGCGTATGCTCGACTTCGACACGCCACTCGACCGTCGGCATGCACTGGCGCGTCAGCTTGACGCCGGCGAACCACTCGTCCGGTCCCGCCTGTACCAGGTTGCGGCCGCCCTCGACGAACAAGGCGTTGTCACCGCGATGGATCCCGAGCACGAGCGGCAATAGCAGGCTGTGGCCCGGATCGCTCAAACCACGTTCGACCGAGCTGGCCGACGGGTTCCAGCTATAGGCGGGAAACATGGCCAGGGCGACGCCGGCCGGCTCCAGGTCGACGAAGCGCCACTTGAGCCCAACCGTCGCCGACCCCAGGCCCGACCGTGTATCCGTTCCCGGCTGGCGCAGCATCAGGTGCGGGATCGCCAGCACGAGCTGGGTCCGTTCGTTCAGTCCGTAGTTGACGTCCACGGCCGGCACCGCATATTCCCGGCTGCCAGCCGTGCGCTCGCCGCTGGCAACGATGTTGATTTCCCAGTTGCGCGCGCCGGGCGTATCGGTGTCCTCGGTGGCCTCCGCATTGGACAGTATCCCGGCCAGCAACAACGCTGCAGTCCCCGCCATGGGCAACCAACGCACCCTGCGCCTGGCGGCTTGTCCGACGTAGTTTTGCATGGCCCGTCCTTCGAAAATCAGTAACCGGTCACCCGGTCGACCAGACCGATCATCGGCACGCCTTGCCGGTGGCGGCGGATGTTCCCGATGACTGCTTCGACCGCGGTTTCCGGCTGGGTCATGCTGGCGATATGCGGCGTCAGAGTCACCCGCGGATGTGTCCAAAACGGATGGCCTGGCGGCAGCGGTTCCGGTTCGCACACGTCGAGGATGGCGCCGCCCAATTGCCCATTGTCCAGCGCCTGCAGCAAGTCCTCCTGGACCAGGTGGCCGCCGCGGCCGACGTTGATCAGGGTGGCGCCGCGCGGCAGCTGGTCGAACAGCGGCTTGGACAGGATGCCGCGTGTACTGTCGGTCAACGGCAACAAGCAGATCAGGATGTCCGTGCGCATCAGGAACGCCTGCAATTGCTCCAGGCCGGCATGGCATTCCACACCGTCGACGCGGTGCGACGAGCGGCTCCAGCCCGCGCACGAGAAGCCGAAGCCGGACAGGCGCTCCAGCACGGCGCGCCCCAGCATGCCCAGGCCAAGTACGCCGACGCGGCGCGCCGCGGCAGGATGCACGCGATGGGGCTGCCAGACGGCGTTGCGCTGCTGCTCCAGGTAGGCGCGCCAATCGCGATGGATGGACAGCACGGCGAGGCTCACGTACTCGACCATGCCGGCAATGATGCCGGACTCCACCATACGCACCACCGGCAGCGCCGCGGGGATGGCGGAGAGATCGACGTGATCGGTTCCGGCCCCGGTCGAAAACAGGATTTCCAGGTTGGGAAACCGGGCCGCGACGTCGTCCGGCGGCTGCCACGCCGCCAGGTAGCGCACCTCGCTCGGGTCGCCGATGTCTGGCCAGATACGAAACGGCAGTTCCGGCATCTGGCGGGCAAACAGTTCCGCCCAGACGGCGCCGCGAACCGGGTCGGCTTTGTAGACGAAACTCATGCGCTTACGCCGGCCGATAGATGACGTACACCTTCGCCACCTGTTCGCGGCTCTCCCAGCTGCACGTCGCAGTCTGCTCGACCAGGAAGATGTCGCCTTTCGAGAACGTGCCCTCGCGCCCCGTCTCATCGACAAGCGTTACGCTGCCCTCTAGCAAAACCATCAGTTCGAAATGGCGGTACAGCATCGCGCGGCGATGATACGGCGTCGAATCCCACGTGCCGCAGACGAACTCGCCATCGGCGGAACGATAGTCACTATAGTTGCGGCATGCCGGCGTTGGCGTCAGCAGGAGTTCGGCCAGCGGCGCGCCCGATGGTTCGAGTTGCGGGTTCTCCTTGATCGGCAAGATGGCGCGTTTGCCGGGCTGGCTGCCGTTGTAGCGCGTGAAGATCAACGATACGGGACGGTCGGCGGACCAGGAGAACGCCGCGCCCTGCTGGATCACCGCCCTCTGGCCGGCTTCCAGTGTCAGCACCGCGTCCGGGTAGGACAAGGTCAGGCTCCCCTCGTCGACGATGATGAATTCGTCGGCCGGCATGGACGGCACCGCACCGCCGCCGGCCTCGAGGGCGATGACGCCTGCGGTCACCGGACCCGGCGCCCGGTCCAGGCAGCGGCGGCTGGCGAGAAAACGGTCGTCACCGGGCGTCCCCGCCACGGCAATCCCCTGGCTCGGATCGCGCGCAAACTGGCGCATGTCGACGAAGGATGGCGGCGTGGCCGCTGCGGGAAGTGGATTCGGCATGGTCTGGGCTTTCGATGGTCGTGTTGTGGCGTGAGTGACCCACGCAGTAGACCATGGAAGACATGCTCGACTAGACCGTTTTCGCGCCCCCGCTCCACAGAATCATTGGTATTCGGGGGCGTGCGCGGCATAGCCTGCCACACTGCATCAAGAGACACCGCCTTCGATCACCCCGGGCGGTCCGGGATGCCTGGTGATGACGGTATCAGCTCGCCAGCCACACCTGATCGGCAAAGGCGTACCCCATCAAGCCGCCCAGTGGGTGCGAGGCATAGCCTTGCAGCTTGTTGGTGAAGCCGTCCAGCGAGTGGTTGAAGATCGGGATGCCGACACCGCACCGGTCGTGCACCAGCACTTGCATGTCCGCATACATCTGCTTGCGCCTGCCCTCGTCGGTCTCGCCACGCGCGAGTTCCAGCAGCTGGTCGAACTGCGCGTTTTTCCAGCCCGAGACGTTCGTCGGCGACGTGGACTTGAAGAACATCGTGAACAGCAGGTCGACCGTGGGGCGCGGATTGATGTTGCCGAACGAGATGGGATGCTTCGCCCAGTGGTTCGACCAGTAGCCGTCGGGCGGCATGCGCTTGATCTCCAGATGCATTCCTATCTTTTGCCCGGTCAGCTGCAAGACCTGCGCCGTATCGACCGAACCGGTCGCGGGCGTGGATGCCACGATCGGCACCTTTCTGCCGGCCATACCCGACTTGCGCAAGTGATACCTTGCCTTGTCCAGGTCCATCGCGCGCTGCGGCAGGCCTTCGAAATAGTATTTGCTGGTGCGCTGGACCGGCTGGTCGTTGCCGATGTCCGCATAGCCCCGCATCGCTACCTTGCGGATGAGCTCCCGGTCCATCATGTATTTCATCGCCAGCACGAAGTCGGGGTTCTTCACCGGCCCCAGGTAATCACGCATGATGAGATCGGTGTAATTACCGGTATTCGATTCGAAGAGGGTGTAGCCCTCCGTCGCCTTCACGGCCCGGGCCGAGCGCGGGTTGACGCCGTTGATCAGGTCGACGTCGCCCGACAGCAGCGCGTTCACGCGCGCCGCTTCGTCGGGAATCGCGAAGTATTCGATCTCATCCAGGTAGGGCTTCCCCGGCTTCCAGTAGGTCTTGTTGGCGACGCCGATCGAGCGTATGCCTGGACGAAACTCTTTGCATCGGTACGGGCCGGTGCCGTTGGCGGTGGTGAAGTCCCGTGTGCCGTCCCTGACGATGAGGAAATTCGATGTACCCAACAAGAGTGGCAAGTCGACATTCGGCGCGTTCAGCGTGATCGTCACGTCGTTCGGCCCCACCGCCTTGACGTCCACAAACCCGTCCGCGATGGCCTTGGCCTTGGACGCGGTGGCCGGGTCCTTCTGGCGCAGCAACGAGTACACCACGTCCGCCGCGGTCAGCGCCTGGCCATCGTGGAAGACCACATCCTTGCGCAACTTGACCGACCACGTCACCGCATCCGTGGTGTCGATCGACTCGGCCAGTTCCATCCGGGGATTCAGGCCGGCGTCGATCGCGGTCAAACCGTTGTAGAACATGAAATGTCGCACGAAGTCGGCGATGGTGCCCCCCTTGGCGGGATCCAGCGTATCGGAGGTCGAACTGGCGGCCGCCGCCACGCGGATGCGGCCGCCCTTCCTTGGCGTCTGCGCCAGCGCGGCGCCCGCGTGCGTCAGCAGAGCGCCGGCGGTGCCGGTCATCATGCCCCCAGCCGCCAGGCGGCGGAGGACGTCGCGGCGCGAAAGGCCGCGCCGGAGGTCGGCGGACGGCGGAAGGATGATGTCGGAGTCGCGCATGGATGTGTCCTCGAGGTTCTGTGAATGGCCTGCAAGCGAGCCATTGCCATATTGTAAGTTCGTTCACGAAGTATTTTCTGCGGTGGGGCTCGGAACCCGTAGCAGATGCTTGCATTCTTCGGCAGCGAATCAGCTCATTCCCAACTGTTCTTCGCGGCGAGAATGACCCTGATGGGCACGTCGCGCCGGGCGAGCGGCTCGCGCAAGACGATGCGGCTGGAGAATTTTGCGATGCCGAGTTCGTCGTCCAGCAAGCGCTCCATCAGCGCCTGGAAATGCGCCACGCCGGGCGTGACGATTTTCAACAGGTAATCGTAGCCGCCACAGATGTTGTAGCACTCGACGATTTCCCCATACCTGGCGGCGCCCGATTCGAATTTGCGCAAGTCGTTCGAGCGATGGCTGGCGAGCGTCACTTCGCAAAACACGATGACGCGGGCGCCCAGCTTGTCCAGCGCGACCTCGGCGCCATAGCCCCGGATCACGCCGGCTTCCTGCAACTGCCTGGTCCGTGCCAGGCATGGGCTTTCGCTGAGCCCGACACGCCTGGCCAGGTCGACATTCGAACAGCGCCCTTCGCGCTGCAGATGCTCGAGGATCTTGACGTCGAACTGGTCGAGGGAGGCTGGGCTGTCCATGGTTCGATTCGATGATTACGCTCGTGCCGTCGTCAACGCGTCGTCCAGCGCGGCGATCACCATGCCCGCCTGTTCGGCCGTCAGGACCAGCGGCGGCCGGATCTTGAGCACATTGTGCCCCATCGCGCAGGCGCTGAGCAGGACGTCCTGGTCGCGCATGCGGTTGACGACACGGGTCGTGAGCTCCCGGTCCGGCGTGCGCGCCGCGCGGTCGGAGACCAGTTCGACGCCGACGAACATGCCCACGCCGCGCACGTCGCCGATGGCCTCATGGCGGCCGGCCAGCTCCGCGATGCCCTCGCGCAGGATCTTGCCAACCTGGGCGGCATGCTGCACCAGGGCCTCTTTCGCGATCGTGTCCAGCACGGCCAGTGCGGCCGCGCACGAGACGGTATTCCCGGCGAAAGTGTTGAAGTAGCGCGAATTCTTGCCGAACTGCGCCAGCGCATCGGCCGTGGCGAGCAAGCCCGCGATCGGCTGCCCGTTCCCCATCGGCTTGCCGAGGGTGACGATGTCCGGCTGCACGCCGTGGCGCTGGAAGCCCCACATGTGCTCGCCGGTGCGGCCGAAGCCCGGCTGCACTTCGTCGGCGACGAACAGGCCACCGGCGCGCTTGATCGCGTCGACCGCGCCTTTCAGCAAGCCAGCCGGCTCGGGCAGGATGCCATCGCTGGTGAACACGGAATCCACAATCAGCGCTGCGGGCTTGATGCCGTGGCGCCGCAGGTCGTGGATCGCCGCTTCGACGTCGCGCGTGAAGCGGTCGGCAACATCGGCGCCTCCGGCATGGTACAGGCGCGGCGCCGGCACTAGGCGCACGTGCGCGCCCAGGTCGACCGACGCGCCCAGCGACGGCGAGAATTTGGCGACCGCATCGGTGAAACCGTGGTACGCAGTCTCGGTCACGATCACGCCGGTCCCACCGGTGCGGACCTGAGCGATGCGGTAGGCCAGGTCATTGGCTTCGCTGCCGGAACAGGTGAGCATCAGGTGCGCCAGCCCGGTTTCCGGCACCGTCGCGAGCAGGCGTTCGGCCAGTTCCAGGATCGTGTCGTGCAGGTAGCGGGTATTGGTCGCGAGCGTGCCGGCCTGGCGGCAGATCGCATCGACCACGGCGGGATGGCAATGCCCGAGCGAGGCGACGTTGTTGTAGACGTCGAGGTAGCGGCGGCCGTCCGGATCGATCAGCCATGCGCCTTCGCCGCGCACGATGTGCAGGGGATGCTCGTACATCAGGCGGTATGCCGGCCCGAGCAGGGCATCACGCCTGGCGATCATGGCGGCGGTGGCGGGACCGACATCGACGCGGCCCGGGATATACGCATTGACCATATTGAGGTCGATGGTGCTGTTCATTGGCTTCCTTTGCTTTGAGTGTCGATCAGTAACCGGTCGCGTGCCTCGTCGCGTGAGATGTCGGCAAACAGGGACAAGGCTTCCCATGCCGCGGGGTTGTGACGCATGATGTAGGCGCGGTTTTCCGGGTAGCGCACGACGCGCCATTCCGAGATGAGCGCGGTGACGAGGTGGCGCGTCGCCATCAGGTCGGCCACGATCTCCTGCTCGACCGGCATCAGCGGCAGCACCGCGTGGTACGCGCCGACGAACTGCGCCGGTCCTTCGAACGGATCGGCGTTGCCGGTCATGTGGAATGCCGCCGCGGTCGCCACCTCGCCGACCAGCGGCGCGTGCAGCATGTCGCCGAAGTCGATCACGCCGGCGATCCGTTCGTGGTCGCCAGGCGCAACCAGCACGTTATAGAGGTGGAAGTCATTGTGGATGACCTGGGCCCTGACCTCCGCCAGGCGCGGCAGGACATGCTCGTTGAAGCGCTGCATGAAAGCCCCGGCGAGCGCGCGGCGCGCCGGATCGGCGATGCCATCGATCTTGGCGCTCAGGCGGTGCGCCGCAGACACGTTCCACAACAGGTCGTGCGTCGCGCCGGGATGGACGAAATCGCGCAGCGCCAGATCCAAAGCGGCCAGCGTCGCCCCCATGGCGCGGCGTTGCACTGCGGTGCGCGGCGTCTCGCGGACCTGGACGCCATCGAGATAGGTGAGCATGCGCACGAACGCCCTCCCCCCGCCGGCCAATGTGGCCTCCCCGCGCGTGCCGCCGTCGAGTGTGCGCACCACGCGCGGCACCGGCAGGCCCGGCGCCGCGCGGACGATGTGCTCGAGCGCGGCGATCTGGAAATCGACCACGGACACGGGCTCGGACAGATTGCTGATTTTGAGCACGTAACGAGCGCCATCCGCAGTCTCGATGGTGCAGTTCTGGTCGCGCTCACCGCCCAGCGGCGTGGCCGTGCCATGGATGCCGTACAGGCGGCCGGCCAGGTCTGCCGCCTCGCTCATGGCAAGGCTGGGCGCGACGGTGCTCAACGCGGCCGCCGCCATGGCTCCGTTGTCGTTCATCATCCGACCCGCTGCGCCGGGGATGCCTGCGCCGGGGATGCCTGCGCGGGGAGCGCCACGCCGACCATCTCGGCGAGCTGGCGGAAGTCGGTCAGGCGCTGCACGCCATACCCTTCGCACCACGTTTCGTGACCGCGGTCGATGAACGCCTGGCCCTTGAAGCCGAGGTCGAACGCCGTCATGTGGTCATAACGGAAGCTCGACGACACGTGCACCATCTGCTCCGGCCCGCAGCCGAGCCGGTCGAACATGTATTCGAACGCCTGGGCACGCGGCTTGTAGGCGTTCGCTTCTTCCGCGGTATAGACGGCGTGGAACGGGGCCTCGAGGTGGGCCACGCTGTGCGGGATCAGGTCGACCATCGAATTCGACAGGATCACCAGTGGAATCTGCTGCGCGATCGCCTGCAGCGTCTCGACGACGTGCGGATGCGGCTGCCAGGTCTTGACCGCGTCGTAGATGGCGGCCGCATCGGACGGACGGTATTCGACGCCATGCGCGTGGCAGGTGCGTTGAATCGAATTAGCGACCACGTCGGAGAACGGCTTGAACTCGCCGAGCACTTCATCGAGACGATAAAACCTGAAGCTGTGCAGGAAGGCGGGCATCCGGTCCGCCGGCACGCGGTCTTCGAACAGGCGCTTGGCGGTCGGCCCCATTTCGAAGTTGATGAGCGTGCCATAGCAGTCGAAGCTGATGAATTTGGGTTTGAACGACATGGTTCTTGATCTCCTCGGGTGACGGGATAGTGACGGGGCAACAGCCTATGATCGTACGGTTTTCCGGGGCGGCGATATGCTGTTTTGCGAGGAGGCCGCAGCAGATTCTGTGGATTTGAGAGGGGTCCGGCATATCGCCTGCGCCGCCCCACGACGCGACCGGGCAGCGCCAAAGAAAAGGCGGCGCGGTCCATGAAAGACCGTGCCGCCATGCGGACGATTGCCGATACGCGCGCTTACGCGAGAACCTTCTCGAAGCGCCGGATATCGAAGTAGTCGATCGGCGTGCTGGTGGCGCCGGTGGCGATCAGTTCCGCCATCACGTCGCCCACGCCCGGCCCGAGCTGGAAGCCTTCGCCGGAAAAGCCGAATGCGTAGTACAGGCCGGGCACGCGTGCGCTCGGCCCCATCACACCCCGGCCGTCGCTCATGTATCCTTCGATGCCGGCCCACACGCGGATGATGCTCAGGTGCCTGAACGCGGGGACCACGCGCGGCGCCTGCGCGAGCTTCATCAGCGTGCGCATCGGATTCACGTTGGCGCGCCGGTTCACCATGTCGACCGGTTCATGGCCGCCGCCGCCGATGACGATGTTGCCGCGCGCGACCTGGCGGAAGTAGACCCCCGGCTCCGGCGTGTCCGAGATCGCGCCGGTGGTCGGCCCGATGGCGTAGGGCACCGGCTCCGTGACCGCCATTTGCGGCGCCTTGACGATCATCGGCACCGGCTCGCCGAAGCCGGCGCTGATGCGGTCGCCCCAGGCGCCGGCCGTGATCAGCGCGACTGGCGCACGGAACACGTGGCCATCGGCCGCGCTCACGCGAAATTCGCCGCCATCCTTCTCGACGTGCACGATCTCGGTGTTTTCCAGCACCTGCGCGCCTGCGCGCGCCGCCGCGCGCCCGATGGCCGGCGCCGCCAGGCGCGGGTTGGCATGGCCGTCGTGGGGGGCAAGGCAACCCGCGACGATGTCCGGTCCCAGATAGGGAAAGCGCTCGCGCAGCGCTGTCGCGGTCATCATCTGCATCCCGATGCCGTAGTCGCGGGCGTCCTGCGCATAGCGTTGCATCCGTTCTTCGTGCTCCGCAAGGAAGCCGACACGCAGGTGGCCGTTCAACAGCAGCTCGGCATCCGCGTCGAACAGTTCGCGAAATTTCAGCCACGTCTCGCGCGAGCGGTTGGACAGGGGCAGTTCGCCGAGCGCGCGCCCCATGCGGCGCGTGTTGCCGAAATTGACCCCGCTCGCCTGCTGCCCGATCAGGCCGCGTTCGAGCAGGATGACCGAGCGGCCGCGCCGGCGCAGGAAAAATGCAGCGGATGCACCCATGATCCCGCCGCCGACGATCACGACGTCGGCCGAGTGTTGGCTCATACAGTCTCCTTGTGAATCGCAATCGGGAGCGGCTTGACCGGCGCCTGGCCGCGCAGGCGGCCGACCTCCTCTACCGGCACGCCGGCGGCGGCGGCGATCACTTCCGCCCCCGCATGGCCGCAATATCGCCCCTGGCACCGTCCCATGCCGACACGGCTGAACGCCTTCGCGCGATTCGTCTCGCGCGCGCCCATCTCGCACACCACGCGGCGCAGTTCACCGGCCGTGATCGCCTCGCAACGGCAGACGATGGCGTCGTCCGGCAACTGCGCAGCCTGCTGCGCCGGCCACGGAAATGCCTGCGCCAGTCCCTGGCGGAAGCGTTCCATGCGGGCCTGTTCGGCACGTAACTGCCGCAGCGCGTCGTCCTGCACCGCAAGGCCGGCATCCTTCAACACCGCCATCGCGGCCAGCTTGCCGCCGATCTCGGCCGCGTCGGCGCCCAGCACGCGCATGCCGTCGCCCGCGAGGTAGACGCCCGCCACCGACGTGCGGCCGTCTTCGCTCACCTCGGGCAGCCACTGGCGCGTTTCGTGGTCAAAGCGGAACGCGCAGCGCGCCAGGTCGGCCAGCTGCGTTTCCGGGCGCAAGTGGTAGCCCATGGCGACCGCGTCGCATTCCAACTTGCGTGTGCGCCCCTGCGCATCCTTGACGACCACGCCGTGCACGCCCGTGTCGGGCGAACCCTCGATTTCGACCGGCGTAATCCCTGTCAGCACCGACACGCCCGCCCGCTTGAGGCCGGCCATCAGCGCGAAGCCGTTGCGCAGCAAGCGTGGGCGCGCCAGCAGTTTCGGCAGCGCGGCCACGCGCCGCATCAACGGCGACGTGTCGAGCACCGCTGCGACGTTGGCCCCGGCCTTCACATATTGGGAGGCCACGAGGTACAGCAGCGGTCCGGTACCCATGAACACGATCCGCCGGCCGATGGCGCAGGCCTGCGCCTTCAGGGCGATCTGCGAGGCCCCCAGGCTGTAGGTGCCGGCGTAATGCCAGCCCTTGACCGGCATGAGGCGGTCGGTGGCGCCGGAACAGATCACCAGCGCATCGTACGGAAGGCTGCGCGTGCGCTGGTTGTGCGCCACATGCAGCTCGCCTCCAAAAATATTCCAGGCCAGGGTCTCCGGCAGATAATCGACCTGGCCGCGCAGCGCATCGAAGCTCTCGTGCAGCGCGCGTGCGCGCTCGGCCTCGGTGCCATACAGCTTGGCGTACGGGCGCGTAAAATTGTCCGGTTGGCGACGGTAGATCTGGCCACCGTCGCGGCGGTTTTCATCGATCACCGTCGGGCGCAGGCCCGCGGCCACCAGGGTCTCGGCGCAGCGCACCCCGGCGGGGCCGGCACCGATGACGATTACGCGAGGTTGGGCCATGTTGCCTCCGGTTGGGTCGTTACGATGTGCATGCCTTCTTCCACCGTGGTGGTGCAGGCGCGCAGGCGCCCGCCATCGGCAGTCCACACCCAGCAATCCTGGCAGGCGCCCATCAGGCAAAAGCCGGCACGCTTGCCGTCGCCGAATTCGGATTCACGCAACCGGTCCGCATTGTTGAGTACCGCGACCAGCAGCGTGTCGCCCTCCAGGGCGCCGGCGGGACGTCCGTCGATCGTGATCCGTACCGGCTTCCGGTCCGTTTCGCCCAGGCGGACAAATCTTTGACTCATGCTACTTCCCCTTCGATCACGCCGAGCGGCGTTTGCAATTCGCGCAGCGTGGCCGCGCCGTGGTGGCACAGGATGCTGCCGCCGTTGTCGAGCTCGCGGCGCGGCGGCGGCAGGCGGTTGCACACGCCGTCCACCCGCAGCGCACAGCGGTCGAGGAAGGGGCACGTGTCGGGCGCCGGACCGGCCGACGCCAGCGGCGGCAGCGTCGCCGGCGTGCGCACTTCCACGCCTTCCAGCCAGCCGCGCCGCAGTACCGGCACCGACGAGATCAGCAGGTGCGAATACGGATGGAATGGCGGTGCCGCCAGCGCTTCGCGCCTGCGCGCCTCGACCTTGCGCCCCGCGTACAGCACCACGATCTCGTCGCAGATGGAGCGCACCGTGTTGATGTCGTGGCTGATGAACATGTAGGAGACGTTCAGTTCCCTGCGCAGTTCGGCCATCAGTTCCAGGATCGCCGCACCCACCACGGTGTCGAGCGCCGACGTGACTTCGTCGCACAGGATCAGGTCCGGCTGCGCCGCCAGCGCGCGCGCCAGGTTGATGCGCTGTTTCTGGCCACCCGACAGTTCGCCCGGCAGGCGCTCGGCCACGGCGGCCGGCAGCTTCACCAGGTCGAGTAATTGCAGCACGCGCCGGCGCCGCACATCGCCCTTCATGCCGTGGTAGAACTCGAGCGGGCGGCCCAGGATGCGCTCGATCGAATGGCGCGGATTGAGCGCGGTGTCGGCGTTCTGGAACACGAACTGGATGCGCCGGCACTGTTCGCGCGTGCGCCCTTCCAGCGTCGGCGCCAGCGCTTCCCCGTCCAGCAGGATCTGGCCCTGTGATGGCGCCACGATGCCGGCCAGCGTGCGCGCCAGCGTGGTCTTGCCGGAACCGGATTCGCCGATCACGCCGATGGTGGCACCACGCGGGATCACCAAGTCGATGTCCTCCAGGACGCGCTTGACCGGCGCCCCGCCCTTGCCCGCGCCGTAGCGCGCCGCCAGGCCGCGCACTTCCAGCAGCGGCCGTGTCTGCGGCGCCTTCACTTGCACGCCGGCCGGGCGCGCCGCCGGCGCGATCGCCGCCAGCAGGCTGCGCGTGTAGGGATGCGCGGGCGCGGACAGGATCTGCGCTGTGGCGCCGTTCTCCTGGATCTCGCCATGACGCAGCACCACGATCCGGTCCGCCATCTGCGCCACCACCGCCAGGTCGTGCGAGACGTACACCGCCGTGCTGCCGCGTTCCTGTACGACTTTCTTGAACGCGCGCAGCACGTCGATCTGCGTCGTCACGTCCAGCGCCGTCGTCGGCTCGTCCAGGATCACCAGGTCGGGATCGGTGATCAGGGCCATGGCCGCCATCAGGCGCTGCAGCTGGCCGCCCGAGACCTGGTGCGGGTAGCGCTGCCCGATGTGCGCCGGATCCGGCAGCGCCAGCTCGCGGAACAGGTTGACCGCCTTCGCTTCGGCGGCCGCGCGCGGCATCAAGCCGTGGATCAGCGCGCTCTCGACCACCTGGTCCATGATGCGCCTGGACGGATTGAACGAGGCCGCCGCGCTTTGCGCGATATAGGCCACGGTACGGCCGCGCAGTGCGGCCAGCTGGCGCTCGCCGAGCGCGAGCATCTGGTGCCCGGCCACGTCGACCGTGCCGCCGGCCAGGCGGCAGCCGGCGCGCGCATAGCCCATCAGCGCCAGCGCGATGGTGCTCTTGCCCGAACCGGATTCGCCGATCAGCGCGAGCACCTCGCCCTGGTTGACCGAAAACGTTGCGTCGTGGACGATCGTGACTAACTCATCCAGGTCGTTGCGCGCCGTGACCCGCAGGCCGGATACCTTGACCAGTTCATTCATGTCACGCTCCACGGCGCTTGCGGCCGGCAAACCCGTCGATGGCCATGTTCACGCCAATGGTCAGGGTGGCGATCGCGATGGCCGGCACGATCACGGCCGGCGACCCTTCGCTCAAGCCGATGATGTTTTCCCGCACCAGCGAACCCCAGTCGGCGTCCGGTGGCTGCACGCCCAGGCCCAGGAAGCTCAGGCCGCTCAGCAGCAGGACGATGAACAGGAAACGCAGGCCGAAGTCGGCCAGCACCGGACGCAGCATGTTGGGCAGCATCTCGTGGAAGGTGATGTAGGCCAGGCCCTCGCCGCGCGCGCGGGCGGCCTGTACGTATTCCATGGCCTGCACGTTCACGGCCAGCGAGCGCGCGATACGAAACGCGCCGGGCAGGTAGCCGATGCCGATCGTCAGGACCAGCACCGGCACCGACGAGCCGAACGCGGCGACCATGATCAGCGCCAGCAGCTTGGTCGGGATGCTGAGCTGGATGTCGACGATGCGGCTGACGACGCTGTCGAACCAGCCGCCGCGCGCCGCGGCAAACAGGGCCAGCGCGGTGCCGCCGATGCTTGCCACCAGCACCGCCGCCAATGCCACGCCGACGGTGTAGGGCGCGCCCTGCAGGATCCGCGACAGCATGTCCCGTCCGAGGAAATCGGCCCCCAGCGGATATTGCGCGCTGATGGGCGCGAACACGGCGTCGCCGTTCATGCTGCCGACGTCATCCGGGGCGAGCCAGGGGCCGAGCGCGGCCATCAGCACCCAGAACCCCACCACGGCGGCACCGGCCGTGCCGGCGATGGACAGGCGCCGGTGCGGCTTGCGCCTGGCCTGGGCGGGAACGATGGGAGGTGGTACGGAAGTCGTCATTTGCGCAGTCTCGGATTGGACAGGATGGCGGCCAGGTCGGCCACGGTGAGCAGCACCAGGTAGCCGGCGCAAAACAGCATCGCGCAGGCCTGCACGACTGGCATGTCGCGCACGGTCACGGAGTCGACCATCAGGCTGGCGATGCCCGGATAATTGAAAATCGATTCGACGATGATCACCCCGCCGATCAGGTACGACAGCGACAGTGCTACCGCGTTGGCGATCGGCCCCACGGCGTTCGGCAACGCATGGGTCAGCACCATGCGCACCGGGCGCACGCCCTTCAGGCGCGCCATCTCGATGTAGGACGAGGTCAACTGGTCGATCACCGCTGCGCGGGTCATGCGCGCCATCTGCGCCACGATCACGCAGCACAGGGTCAGCACCGGCATGGCGTACACGCGGATGAACTGGCCCAGGGTCGCGATGTCGTCGGGGCGCGACAGGGCCGCCAGCCAGTGCAGCTTGACGGCGAAGATCAGCACCGCCACCGTGGCGATCAGGAATTCCGGCACCGAGACCACCCACACGGTGGCCATGTTCACCATGCGGTCGTACAGCGAACCGCGGAACATGGCGCTGGTCACACCGATGATCAGCGCCACCGGCACCGAGACCGCCGCCGTGGCCGCGGCCAGCATCAGCGAGTTGGGCAGCCGCGCGCCGATCAGTTGCGCCACCGGCAGGTCGTTGGCCAGCGCATGGCCGAGGTCGCCCAGCAGCATGCCGCCCAGCCAGCGGGCGTAGCGCACATAGCCGGGCTGGTCCAGGCCGAACTTGGTGCGCAGCGCGGCCAGCAGTTCCGGCGTCGACTCCTGCCCCAGCATGGCCTGGGCCGCGTCGCCCGGAAGCAGGCTCGTAATGGCGAACACCACCACCGACACCGCGAACAGCGTCAGCAGCCCGACGCCGATTCGGATCGCGATCAGCCGGATCGCATCGCTTTTCAAGATCATGACATTTCTCCTCTCAATGCAGCCAGTCCTGGAACCGGTAATAGGCGCCGACGAACGGCAGGAACCACGGCGTGCCGAAATGCCCGGTGATGGCCGGCCACTCCAGTGTGCGCCAGGGATTGCGCTCGGACTTGCCGGCCATGACATCGGCCATCACCTGCCCCATGTGGACCGACATCTGCACACCGTGCCCACTGTAGCCGGTGGCGAAATACATGCCCTGGTGCTCGCCCGCGCGCGGCAGGCGGTCGGCCGTCATGTCGACGAGGCCGCCCCAGCAATAGTCGATGCCGATCCCCTTCAGTTGCGGGAACATGTCTTCCATGGCGGCACGCAGGACCGCGCCGCTCTTCACGTCGGAACGGGGGTTGGACATGGCGAAGCGCGCGCGGCCGCCGAACACTAGGCGGTTGTCCGGCGAAAGGCGGAAGTAATTGCCGATGATCCTGGAGGTGACATAGTTGCGGCGCTGCGGCAACAGCTGCTGGATCAGCGCCGCCGGCAGCGGCTCGGTCGCGATGATGAAGCTGCCGACGGAAATCATCCGGCGGCGGAAATGGGAGAACGGCCCCGTGCGCGAATTCCCCGTCGCCAGCAGCACCTGCTTGGCTTCGATCATGCCACGCGCACTGGTGACGCGGAAGCCGCCGTTGGCGACGCGTTCGAGCCGCGTGACGGGCGCCCGCTCGAACACGTGCGCGCCCGCGCGCACGGCGGCATGTGCCAGGCCGACGCCGAACTTACCCATGTGCATCTGCGCGCTGTTCGTCTGCAGCATCCCGCCATAGAACTTGTCCGACCCGATTTCCTCGCCAATGTGCGCCGGCTCCACCATGCGCACGTCCGGCTCGCCCTCGCGTCGCAGCAGCTCGCAGGCGCGCGCCAGCTTGTCGTAATGCTCGGGCTTCGCGGCCAGTTTCAGCTTGCCGACCACGGCGAAATCGCAGGCGATGCCTTCGTCGCGGACGATGCCCGCCACCGTATGGAAGGCCGCGCAATACGCGCGGTGGAAGTCGCGCGCCTTGTCCACGCCCAGGCGCGCCGACAGCGCGCCGAAGTCGTGCGCCAGGCCGCTGCTGCAATGGCCGCCATTGCGGCCGGAGGCCTCCCCGATCACGCGCCCGGCCTCCAGCACCGTCACCGATGCGCCGCGGCCGGCCAGCGCCAGTGCGGCGGACAAGCCGGTGAAGCCGCCGCCGACCACCACCACGTCGGCGCGGCCGGCAACGGCCCCTTGGTCGCCCGCGTCGAAGGCGGGGGCAGTATCGAGCCAGAAAGATTCAAGCTTCATCGCAGCGTCCCGTGGTGGTCATCGACTTACAGGCCGACCAGGCCCGGCAGGCCGCTCAGGTCCTTGATTTCGTGGTAGCCATAACCGGGCGTGCCGGGTTCGTGACCGCGATTGACGAAAATCTTGTTCTTGATGCCGATGTCATGCGCGGACATCAGGTCGTAGCGCGGGCTCGACGACACGTGCAGCAGATCGTCCGGGCTGCAGCCCAGCTGGTCGAGCATGTATTCGAACGCCTGCAGGCGCGGCTTGTAGGCGCCGGCCTGCTGCGCCGTGTAGACGCGGTGGAAGGGTGCGCCCAGTTTTGCGACGTTGTGCGGAAGCTGTTCGTCCATGGCATTCGACAGGATCACCAGCTTGTATTCCCTCGCCAGCGTGGCCAGGGCGTCCGGCACGTCCGCGTGCGGACCCCAGGTCGGCACGGCATTGTAGAACGTCATGCCTTCGTCGTCGCGGTATTCGATCCCCCAGCGCTTGCAGGTGCGCTGCACGGCATTGCACAGGACCTCGTCGTACGGCTTCCAGTCGCCCATCACTTCGTCCAGGCGATAGGCGGCGAAATCGCGGTTGAACTGATGCATCTGTTCGGGTCCGATGCGTCCGGCGAAGAGTTCGCGCGCCACGTCCGCCATGCGGAAATTGATCAGCGTGCCGTAGCAATCGAACGAAATGTATTTGGGCCGGAGGTGCGTAGTCATGTTCATGGTTCCTTTAGTCGATGGTTCAATCCGGGTCCGAAAGCACGTCCGGGAACGCTGCCGTCTGACTACGATTTAACCATTGCGGACCTTGGCGAATGTCTTTTATTGGCGCGGTCAAAACACAGAATGCACGGTATTTCCCGACCACAGCAGCATATATTGCCGCGCCAACATCAGCCCTCGTTCAGGCCGCGAAATCCACCAATACGCTCTTGAAATGCAGGTTCGCTTCGTAGGCCTGGCGGCCCAGATCCTTGCCGATGCCGGAGCGCTTGTAGCCGCCGGTAGGAATGACGTAGTCGGAACTGCGCCCGTAGCGATTGATCCACACCGTCCCGGCTTCGATGCCGCGCGCCAGCCGCATGGCGCGGCCGATATCGGCCGTATGGATGCCGGCCGCCAGGCCGTAGTCCGGGTGGTCGGCCAGGGCGAGGGCCTGGTCCTCGTCGTCGAACACCTGCACGGTGATGACCGGGCCGAAGATTTCGTTCTTGACCGCGTCCATCGCGCCGTCGACCCGGGTCAGGATGGTCGGCTGGTAATAGGCGCCATCGCCTTTGACCTGAATGGCGCGGCCGCCCGCCACGATCTCCGCGCCGGCTGCCACGCCGCGCTGCACGATGCCGTCGATGCGCTGCATTTCGCGCAGGTTGATGATCGGGCTCAGGGATGCGCCGCTATCCCAGGTGGGCCCGGCCTCGAGCTCGGCGAACACGGCGGCGAGGCGCTCGATGAAGCGCTCGGCGACAGAGCGCTGCACGATCAGGCGCGAACCGGCCACGCACACCTGGCCGGCATTCAGCGTGATCGCGCGCGCCACGGTGCGCACGGTCTTTTCCAGGTCGGGGGCATCGGCGAACACGATTTGCGGACTCTTGCCGCCCAGTTCCAGCGTCACCGGCTTGGTGCCGCTCTCCGCGCATGCCGCCATGATGGCCGCGCCGGTGCGGGTCGACCCCGTGAACGTCATCTTGGCCACGTGCGGATGGCGGCACAGGGCGTCGCCCGTGGTGCGGCCGTCGCCCTGCACGATATTGAAGATCCCCTTCGGCACGCCGGCGGCGACCGCCAGCTCCGCCAGGCGCACGACACTGAACGGCGTGAGCTCGGACGGTTTCAATACGACCGCGTTGCCGGCAGCCAGCGCCGGCGCCACCTTCCAGGATGCCATCACCAGCGGCAGGTTCCAGGGCGCGATGGCGCCGACGACGCCGTAGGGCTCGGCGATCGTCATGCCGAGGTTGTCGCTGCGGGTCGGTGCGACATCGCCGCCGATCTTGTCGGCCCACTCGGCGAAGAAGCGGATACCGTCGGCGGTGAACGGCACGTCCCAGCCCGCAGCATCCTTGACGGGGCGGGTGGAACCGACGGCCTCCAGGCGCGCCAGCGTTTGCACATCGGCCTCGATCAGGTCGGCCCAGCGGCGCAGGATGCGCGCCCGTTCGCGCGGTGCGCAACGGCTCCAGTCGCTGGTCTTGAATGCCTGCGACGCGTCCTGTACGGCCTGATCGACCAGATCCGCCCCGGCCACCGGCAGCGCGGCATAGACCTGGCCATCGGAAGGCCGCTGGACCGGCAGCTCGCCGGCACCCTCCTCCACCAAGCGTCCATGGATAAAATGCGCCATGCGCACGTCAACCTCATTCGGGTCGAAGCCTTCCATTCACTGCCCCTTTCTCTCGTGCGAACAGGGCCACTCGGCCGATGCGGGCGACCCACCTGTATGCGAAGATTATAGGGTTAGCCCTCAAGCATTTTGTGCGGTTGAAGACCGACGGGCCAGCACAATCCACGCTTTCGCCGCCGCCCATGGCCGAATGTTTGGATTTGCATGTCCCCCGTCGCCAGCGCCATGCGGGTGTGGCAATATTGCCGTCACTGAAGTGATAAGCGGGAGCAAATCGCATGAAAAATCGCACGACCGATAGCGCCGTCCAGTATCGCCGCATGACGGCCGACGACTTGCCGGCAGCGCACAAATTGTCGCTGTCGGTGCTGTGGCCGCACCGGCTCGAGGACTGGAAGTTCGTCCATGGCCTGGGCGAAGGCATCGTCGCGGAAGACGAGACCGGCGTGATCGGCACCGTGATGTGCTGGCTGTACGGCCAGGACTATGCATCGGTGGGCATGGTGATCGTCGCCCCCGAACGCCAGAACGCCGGCATCGGCCGCGAACTGATGACGCGCATCATGCGCGAGACGGACGGGCGCAATGTCCTGCTCCATGCCACCGCCAATCACCACGCGTTTTGCGAACGCCTTGGTTTCGCGCCGATCGGCCGCGTGCACCAGCACCAGGGCAGTGTCTATCGCGCGCCGTTCGTGGCGCTGGGCGAAGGGGAACGGATTCGTCCCGTCGGTCCGCGCGACGAACCCGCGCTGGCCGACTTGTCCCGGCGCGCGCTCGGCAGGTCGAGCACTGTCTCGCTCAAGCACCTGGCGGGCGTCGCGAGCCTGGTTGCCATCGACCGCTACGGCGAGTTGATCGGCTACGCCGCGCTGCGCAAGTTCGGGCTCGGCCATGTGATCGGTCCGGTGGTCGCACCCGACGCCGGACGCGCCAAGGCGTTGATCGCGCACTGGGCCGGCTCGCGCGCCGGTTCGTTCGTCCGTCTCGATGTTCCCGACACCAGCGGCCTGAGTCCCTGGCTGACGGACATGGGTCTCGTGCAGGTGGAGGCGACCGTGCCGGTACTGGTGCGCGGCGAGGCGCCCCGTCCCGACCCGTCCATGACGCGCTTTGCCCTGCTCAGCCAATCGCTGGGCTGACGCGACAGACAAGCGACGGCGGGTTGCGCCCGCCGCCGGCACCATCATCCACGAGGACACCGACATGCTCACCCAAACCAACAGTACCGCCGTCACCTACCGCCGCATGAACGAAGGCGACATCGCCGCCGCCCACGCGCTGTCGCAGGCGGTGCGCTGGCCGCACCGCGCCGAGGACTGGCAGTTCGTGCTGCGCGCGGGCGCGGGCTACGTCGCCGAACAGGATGGCGCCGTGGTCGGCACCGGACTTTGCTGGAAGCAGGGCGACGACCATGCGTCGCTCGGCATGATCATCGTGTCGCCGGAGCACCAGGGCAAGGGCATCGGCCGCGAACTGATGCGGTTCGTGCTGGAAGAACTGGGCGATCGCTGCATCCTGCTCAACGCCACCGCCGCCGGCCAGCCACTGTACGAACGCCTGGGATTCGTGGCGATCGGCGCGCTGTGCCAGCACCAGGGCACATTGGCGGCCATGCCTCCGGTCGCGCCGGATGGCGGCGCGCGCGTGCGCCCGGCCGCGCGGGAAGACCTGCCGGCAATCATCGCCCTGGCGAACCGCGCCACCGGCATGGCGCGCGATGCGCTGGTGAGCGAACTGGCCGGCATGGGCGAGGTGTCGGTGCTGGAGCGCGACGGCACGCCGCTCGGGTTTTCCATCATGCGCCAGTTCGGCCGCGGCCGCGTGATCGGCCCGCTGGTGGCGCCCGACGCGGACGGTGCCTGGGCGCTGGTCGCGCACTGGTCGCACGCCTACGCGGGCACTTTCGTCCGCATCGACATCGACGGTGCCAGCGGCCTGGGCCCGTGGCTGGAGCGGGCGGGCCTGGCCCAAGTCGACACCGCGGTGATCATGGCGCGTAACGGCGCGCCGCGCCGCGATGGCGGCGTCACGCAATTCGCGATCATCAATCAGGCCTTGTGCTAGCGACTTGAGGCCGGAAACAGAAAATGCCGAATCCCGCCTCAAAACGCAATTTCCGTTGATTTGGCGCCCCGTTTCTGCAAGCTATCGCTGCAAGGGTCTGGCTACCATAAGCGAGAAACATTCGCCAACGCTACCCGGACCCCATCATGCACAACAATGAACTTACCGAGCTCACCTCACTGGACCGCGCCCACCTCATCCACCCAGTCGTGGATTACCGCAGCCATGAGCAGCGCGGCGCCACGATCCTCGTGTCCGGCCAGGGCGCCTACCTGAAAGATGCCCAGGGCAACGAACTGCTGGACGCGTTTTCCGGCCTGTGGTGCGTCAACGTCGGCTACGGCCAGGAAAGCATCGTGCGCGCAGCGACCGAGCAGATGCGCCAGCTCCCGTACGCGACCAGCTATTTCCACTTCGCGTCGGAGCCCGCGATCCGCCTGGCCGCCCGCCTGGTGGAACTGGCGCCGGCATCGCTGCGCCATGTGTACTTCACGCTGGGCGGCTCGGACGCGGTCGACGCGGCAATCCGCTTCATCACGCATTACTACAATTCGACCGGCCGCCCGCACAAGAAGCACTTCATTTCACTCGAGCGCGGCTACCATGGCTCGTCGTCGCAGGGTTCGGGCCTGACCGCCATCGCGGCCTTCCACCAGAACTTCGACGTGCCGCTGCCCCACCAGCACAAGATCCCGTCGCCCTACCCCTACCGCAACGAGGCGGGGCAGGACCCGCAAGCCATCATCGGCGCGTCGGTGGCGGCCCTGCGCGCCAGGGTGAACGCGCTCGGCGCGGACAACGTGGCCGCGTTCTTCTGCGAGCCCGTGCAAGGCTCGGGCGGCGTGATCGTGCCCCCCAAAGGCTGGCTCAAGGCCATGCGCGAGGCCTGCCGCGAACTGGGCATCCTGTTCGTGGTGGACGAGGTCATTACCGGCTTCGGCCGCACCGGCCCGCTGTTCGCGTGCGAAGCCGAAGATGTGCAGCCGGACCTGATGACGGTGGCCAAGGGCCTGACGGCGGGCTATGCGCCGATGGGCGCCGTGCTGATGTCGGAGGCGGTGTATGCCGCCATTGCCGACGGTTCGCCGGGCATGCCGGTCGGGCACGGCCACACCTATTCCGCGCACCCGGTCAGCGCCGCGGTCGGCCTGGAAGTGCTGCGTCTGTACGAGGAAGGTGGCTTGCTTGCCAACGGTGTGGCGCAAACGCCGCATTTCGAGGCGGGCTTGCGCGAGATGCTGTCCCATCCGCTGGTGGGCGAGGCGCGCAACCGCGGCTTGCTGGGCGCCCTGGAGCTGGTCGCGGACAAGGCCGCCAAGACGCGCTTCGACCCGGCGCTCAAGCTCAGCGAGCGGATCTCCGCCGCAGCCTACCGCAACGGCGTCATATTCCGCGCTTTCGGCGACAACATCCTGGGCTTCGCACCGGCGCTGTGCTACACGGCCAGCGAGTTCGAACTGCTCTTCGCACGCCTGAAGCAGACCCTGGACGAGGTGCTGGAGCAGCCGGATGTGCGCCGGGCCGTCAAATAAGTTGGGCGCGCTTGGCGGAACTACTTATTTACTGTGAGCACCGCGCCTGTTAACATGCTGATTAACTATTGCAAGTCTTTCAGGAGCGGCGACGCATGATGATGCCGGAAGCGCTAAAACTCGACCGTATCGACATCCGTATCCTCGGCCACCTGCAGGCCAATGGCCGGATTACCAACGTCGACCTCGCGGACGCGGTCGGCCTTTCCCCCAGCCCTTGCCTGATTCGCGTCAAGCGGCTGGAGAAGGCCGGCTACATTACCGGCTACGGGGCCATGATCCAGCTGGAAAAGCTCGGCACCCTGCAAGTCGTGTTCACCCAGGTGACGCTGTCGGACCACCGGCGCGAGGATTTCGTGAAGTTCGAGGCCGCCATCCGCAAGATCGACGAGGTGGTCGAATGCCACCTGGTCAGCGGCGGCTTCGACTACCTGCTCAAATTCGTCACGCGCAGTGTCGGGCATTACCAGACCATCATGGAAGACGTGCTGGAGCACAGCGTCAACATCGAAAAATACTTCAGCTACATCGTCATCAAGTCGCCCTTCATCAAGACCCACTATCCGATCGAAAAGCTGTTCTCGTCCAACGAGTAAGCCGCTCGCCACAACGGAGGGTCGCCGGCCTGGCAGCGCCTCCTTCGCTCTTCCCTTCCCTCCTGTGCGCGCCGCATAACATGCCAAAGCCGCGCAAAAAAACATTGTTTGTGCCGGTTGCGCCCCACTCTACGAATACTTCGATCTCGGGACTGGGGCTAAGATCAGTTCATCATTCACTGATTTCCAGGAACGGAACTTCATGGCCAATCACTCATTCAATATCGCTGTCATCGCCGGCGATGGCATCGGCAAGGAAGTCATGCCGGAAGGCTTGCGCGTGCTCGATGCCGCCGCGCGGCGCTTCGGCATCGCGCTCCACTACAAACACATCGAATGGTCCAGCTGCGACTACTATGCGGCCCACGGCAAGATGATGCCGGACGACTGGAAAGCGCAGCTGGCCGGCGTGGATGCGATCTATTTCGGCGCCGTCGGCTGGCCGGACGCAGTGGCCGACCATATCTCGTTGTGGGGCTCGATCCTCAAATTCCGCCGTGAGTTCGACCAGTACATCAACCTGCGTCCGGCCCGGCTGTTCGAAGGCGTGCCCTGCCCGCTGGCCAACCGCAAGCCGGGCGACATCGACTTCATGATCGTGCGCGAAAACACGGAGGGCGAATACAGCTCGGTCGGCGGCGTCATGTATGAAGGGACCGAGCGTGAAGTCGTCATGCAGCAATCGGTGTTCTCCCGTCACGGCACCGACCGGTTATTGAAATTCGCGTTCGAGCTCGCGCGCAAGCGCGAGCGCAAGCACTTGACGGTGGCCACCAAAAGCAACGGCATCGCCGTCAGCATGCCGTGGTGGGACGGGCGCGCGGCGGAGATCGCGGCGGGCTATCCGGACGTGCGCTGGGACAAGCAGCACATCGACATCCTCTCGGCACGTTTCGTACTGCAGCCTCAACGCTTCGACGTGGTCGCCGCTTCCAATCTGTTCGGCGACATCTTGTCCGACCTCGGCCCCGCCTGCACCGGCACCCTGGGCCTCGCGCCATCGGCCAACCTGAACCCGGAACGCAGCTTCCCGTCGCTGTTCGAGCCGGTCCATGGCTCGGCGCCCGACATCTACGGCAAGAACATCGCCAATCCGATCGGCATGATCTGGTCCGGCGCCCTGATGCTCGACTTCATCGATCAGAGCGGCACCGTGGGCCGCCAGGCGCATGACGCGATCCTGGCCGCCATCGAACAGGTGTTGGCGGAAGGCCCGCGTACGCCGGACCTGGGCGGCTCCGCCTCGACGACGGAGATCGGCAAAGCCATCGCCGCCGCAGTGGAACACGCGGCTTCTTTCACCGGCGACCTCACTTAACCAGGAATTCCGATCATGTCTCTGACACTGACCCGTACCGACCTGCTCAAGCAACAGAACTTCATCAATGGCGAATGGTGCGACAGCATTGACGCGCGCCGTTACGACGTCGCCGATCCGGCCACCGCCGCTGCCTTCGCCAGCGTCCCGGACAGCACCGCCGAGGATGCCCGCCGGGCCACGGTCGCCGCGCACAATGCGTTTGAAAGCTGGCGCACCACGCCCGCGCGCGACCGCGCCCGCATCCTCAAGCGCTGGCACGCGCTGATCGTCGCGCATACGGAAGACCTGGCCAAAATCATTTCTCGCGAACAGGGCAAGCCGCTGGCGGAAGGCCGCGGTGAAGTCGCGTACGGCGCATCGTACGTCGAATGGTTTGCCGAGGAAGCCGTGCGCACGTACGGCGACATGATTCCGGAACAGGTGCGTGGGCGCAAGCTGATGGTGGTGAAGGAAGCCGTGGGCGTGGTCGCGGCGATCACGCCGTGGAACTTCCCGCTGGCGATGATCGCCCGCAAAATCGCGCCGGCCCTGGCCGCCGGCTGCACCGTCGTTGCCAAGCCGGCGGAGGACACGCCGCTGACCGCGCTGGCGCTGGTGAAGCTGGCGCAGGAAGCCGGCGTACCGCCCGGCGTATTGAATATCGTGACCTCCTCGCGCGAGTCGGTGCAGGAAGTGGTTGGCGCCTGGCTGGTCGATTCGCGGGTGCGCAAGCTCACGTTCACCGGTTCGACCGCGGTCGGCAAGTACCTGGCGCGAGAATCGGCCACCACGCTCAAGCGGCTTTCGCTGGAGCTTGGCGGCAATGCGCCTTTCATCGTGTTCGATGACGCCGACCTCGATGCAGCCGTCAATGGCTTGATGGCGGCGAAGTTCCGCAACGGCGGCCAAACCTGCGTCTCGCCCAATCGTATCTACGTGCAGGATGCGGTCTACGATCGATTCGCGGAAAAGCTGGTCGCGCGCGTGGCGGCGCTGCGGGTCGGCCCCGCCGCGCGTGAAGATTCGCAGATCGGCCCGATGATCAACGCGCGCGCCGTGGACAAGATCGACACCCACGTGAGGGATGCGATCGCACACGGCGCCCGTGCGCTGGTCGGTGGCGAGCGCGTGCGCAACGAGATCGCGGACGGTCCGAATTATTACGCGCCCACGGTACTGGCCGATGCCACGCCCGACATGGATCTGGCCCACGAGGAAACCTTCGGCCCGGTGGCGCCGCTGTTCCGCTTCGGCGACGAGGACGAGGTGGTGCGCCTGTCCAACGACACACCGTTCGGCCTGGCCACGTATTTCTATACCCGCGACATCGCGCGCGCATGGCGCATGGGCGAGCGGCTGCAGTCCGGCCTGGTCGGCGTCAACGAAGGCGTGCTGGCCTCGGAAGCGGCGCCGTTCGGCGGCGTCAAGGAATCGGGCTATGGGCGCGAGGGTTCGCGTCATGGCCTGGACGACTACATGCAGACCAAGTACCTGTGCCAGGGAGGTGCGGCATGATGGCCATCGCGGAAGCTTACCCTATCGAGATCGCCTTCCCGGACATCCGCCCTTATGCCAAGGGCAACACGGGGGTTCCCTATGTGACCACGTTCGATAGCGGACTGCCCGGGCCGCATGTCATGATCAACGCCCTCACCCACGGCAATGAAGTGTGCGGCGCGGTCGCGGTAAAGGAGTTGCTCGATCTTGGCGTCAGGCCCCGGCGCGGCAGGCTGACCCTGGCCTTCGCCAATGTCGCGGCCTATCTCACCTTCGATCCTGCCAGACCGGACGCGTCGCGCTTCGTGGATCAGGACTTCAACCGCGTCTGGTCGCCCGCCATTCTGGACGACTTGTCGCGCGATTCGTCCGAACTGCGCCGCGCCAGGGAATTGCGCCCGCTGATCGACACGGTCGACTTCCTGCTCGACCTGCACTCGATGCACGAACGCAGCGCGCCCCTGGATGTGTGCGGACCGCTCGACAAGGGCATCGAGTTAGCCCGGCGCCTCGGCGTTCCCGCCACCATCATCAGCGACGCCGGCCACGCCGAAGGACGGCGCCTGCGCGACTACGGCGATTTCGGCAACCCCGGGAGCGAACGCAACGCGCTGCTGGTCGAATGCGGCCAGCACTGGGAGGCGGGCGCGGTCGACGTGGCGCGCGACTGCTGTGCGCGCTGGCTGCTCCTGTTCGGCACCATCGTTTGGACCGACCTGCCCGACCGCTGGCTCAAGCCCCGGGATGAGCCGGCGCGCGTGGTGCGCGTGACGGACGCGGTGGTCGCCGCCGGCATGGACTTCCGTTTCACCGCGCCCTACACCGGCCTTGAAACGTTCGCCGAAGCTGGCACGGTGATCGCGTGGAACGAGGGGCGCGAAGTGCGCACCCCTTATCCGAACTGCGTGCTCGTCATGCCGTCCCTGCGCCAGCTGAGGCCGGGAACGACCGTGGTGCGGCTGGGCCAACTGCTGGAATAGCGGGCAGGCGCGGCTGCCGACTGTGCTGTAATGTCATTCTCCATTCTATCCGGACGGTCGAACGCATGAACCACGCAACAACGCGGCGCGCCGCCGGCGTTCCTTCCCTGGTCGTCACCCTGCACCGCTGGATCGGCCTGGGCGCGGGGCTGCTGCTGATCGTCGTTGCGCTCAGCGGCGCCGCCATGGTCTTCCGCCCCCAGCTCGAGCCGGCCGTCAGCGCCCGACTGTGGCGCGCGCCCGCTTGCACCGCTGCCCGACCGCTGTCGGTGCTGGTCGCCGCGGCGCGCGCCGCCAACCCTGGTGCGGGGACACTGACCACGATCCGCATGCTGCGCGAGCGCGAGACCAGCGTGCGCATCAAATTCAGCGATGGGCGCTGGGTGTTCGTGGATGGGTGCAGCGGCCACGTGCTTGGTATCCAGCATGCGTACGGTGGGCCGTTCGGCACGCTCGAATGGATACACACTTTCGGTACCGGGTCGATCGGCGCCGTCATCGCCGGTGGCATCGCCAGCGCTGCGCTGGTGCTGGCGCTCGCCGGCTTGCTGGCCTGGCGGCCTTCCCCACGACGTCGCGCCGGTCTCGCCGCAGGAGCCCGGCGCCTCGCGTTGCATCGCCGGATCGCACCCTGGGTCGCGCCTATGCTGATGCTCGCGGCGCTGACCGGTCTGCCGCAGGCACTGCCCGCACCGGCCCAGGGGCCCGCCGTGCCGGTCGCCGACCCCGCCCTGGACCAGGCCTGGTCGCAGCTGGCAGCCACACCCTGGCAGCAGCTGCAATGGCGGATGCCGCGCCGCGCCGGCGCCCCGATCGAGATCGACGTGGCCACGAACGATGCACCCCATCCCTATGCCACGGGTGTGCTCCGGCTGGACGCCGCCAGCGGCGAGCGCATCGGCTACACACCCTACGCCGCCACCGGCATCGGCCACCGCGCCTATGGCTGGGCCCTGGCCCTGCACTATGGCCTTGCCGGCGGGGTCCCGCAGCAGGTGGTTCTGTTCCTGGCCATGCTGGCGGTACCGGTCCTGGCCTGGTCGGGCCTGGCCAGCGTCCTGGCGCGGCGGCGCGGTACCTTGACGCTGCGCCTGCGCCGCACGTATCCGGTGGCCGATGGGATCCTGGCGTTCGAATTCACCCATCCGTTGGGACTGCCTTTGCCCGCATGGACCGCCGGGGCGCACGTGGACGTGTTCATCGCGTCCGGCCTGGTGCGCCAGTATTCCCTGTGCGGCGATCCGCGCGACAGACGCCGTTACACCATCGCCGTTCTGCGCTGTCAGCCATCGCGCGGCGGTTCGCGGGCGATGCATGAGACGTTGCGAACAGGAAGCCTGATCAGGATCGGCATGCCGCGCAACCAGTTTGCGCTGGCGCCGCAGGCACGTCACAGCGTCCTGGTGGCGGGCGGCATCGGCATCACCCCGATCCTGGCGATGGCCGACGCATTGGCCGCACGCGGGGAGCGCTTCGAGCTGCACTACGCCTGCCGCAGCCGCGCGCACGCGGCCTTTCGCGAGCGCACGGCGCACCTGGGCGACGTCCATTTGTACTGCAAAGACGAGGGGCGAACGCTGGACCTCGGCGTCCTGCTGGCCGCGCGCCGGGAAGGCACCCATCTGTACGTGTGCGGACCGGCAGGGCTGACGCAGGCGGTGCTGTCCGAAGCCGCGCGGCTCGGCTGGCCGGTCGAGTGCGTGCACACGGAGCGTTTCAGCCCGGCGGGCGACGTGGCGCGGGGTCGTCCTTTCACACTGCGCATTGCCAGCAGCGGTCGCCTGGTCGACGTCCCGGCCGATCGGAGCGCCCTGGCCGCCCTGGCCGATGCCGGCATCATCATTCCGTCCTCTTGCGGCCAGGGCTTGTGCGGCAGTTGCGTCACTGGTGTGCTCGAAGGGGAACCCGACCACCGCGACCAGTGCCTCACACCGGAAGCGCACGCCGCCAACGATTGCTTCACGCCCTGCTGCTCGCGCGCGCGGAGTGCGGGCTTGGTGCTCGATCTCTAGCACTAGCAATCGCCCCGATCGGGCAGCGGCTGCGCATGCGAGGCGGCGTCGGGTACGGCCGTTTCACCACGCCCAGGTCGTCAGCCGCGACCCGTACAGGAACGTGAGCCGGGTCGAAATGTCGGCGAACCAGATGCCGTGTGCCCGGCCACCGAACATTGGGCCGAGCGAATCGCCCTGCCCGAACCTGCGAGCACCTCAGCCTACGCAGATTTTGCTCCGGTCACCACATCGGAAACAGTCCGTCCTGGGTCGTCTCGACGGATACAAGTCCCGTTGCGGGATTCGTATTGATGTTAAATCAGGACACTAGAAAGACAAAAACCCGCTAGCTCTTAGAGCTAGCGGGTCTCATGAATGTTAAAGATTTCTCTAAAACAATTGTCCTGGCGGAGGCGGTGGGATTCGAACCCACGATACAGGTTTAAGCCCGTATGCTTCCTTAGCAGGGAAGTGCCTTCGGCCACTCGGCCACGCCTCCAGTCAGCTTCAACGTTTATGCGTCAGCGCTGAGTGCACGCATATTAATAGCCGTACCTCGTTTGGTCAAGGAAGCACGGCCATTTTTTTGAAAAAAGTTAAGCTTGTTCCAGGTTAAAAGCTTTATGCAGCGCGCGGACGGCGAGCTCCATGTATTTTTCGTCGATCAGGACCGAAATCTTGATTTCCGAGGTCGAGATCATCTGGATGTTGATGCCCTCTTCCGACAGCGTACGGAACATTTGCGACGCGACGCCCACATGGCTGCGCATGCCCACGCCCACGGCGGACACCTTCGAGACCTTGGCGTCGCCCAGGATACGGGTGGCGCCGATCTCGGCCTGGATGCCTTCCAGGACGCCCATGGCGCGCTGGTAATCGTTGCGCGACACGGTGAACGTGAAGTCGGTTTTACCGTCGACCGACTGATTCTGTATGATCATGTCGACCTCGATATTGGCTTCCGAGATCGGGCCGAGGATGTGGTAGGCGACGCCAGGCTTGTCCGGCACGCCCAGGACGGTGATTTTGGCTTCATCGCGGTGGAAGGCGATGCCCGAGATGACGGCTTGTTCCATGTTGCTTTCTTCCTCAAACGAAATCAGGGTACCCGAGTTGGCTTCTTCTTCGAGCGGCATCAGGGGGTCGGTCAGCGACGACAGCACGCGCGTCGGCACGCGGTAGTTGCCGGCAAATTCCACGGAGCGGGTCTGCAGGACTTTCGAGCCCAGCGACGCCAGTTCCAGCATTTCCTCGAACGTGATCTGGGACAGGCGGCGCGCTTCGCCCACGACGCGCGGGTCGGTCGTGTAGACGCCGTCGACGTCCGTGTAGATCAGGCATTCGTCGGCCTTCAGCGCGGCCGCGATTGCAACAGCGGACGTGTCCGAGCCGCCGCGGCCCAGCGTGGAAATATTACCTTCCTCGTCCACGCCCTGGAAACCGGTGATGATGACGATCTTGCCGGCGTCCAGGTCGGCGCGCACGCGGCTGTCGTCGATCGACTGGATGCGGGCCTTCGTGAAGGCCGAGTCGGTCTTGATGCCGACCTGCCAGCCCGTGTACGACACGGCATCCTTGCCGCGCGCCAGCAGGGCCATGGCCAGCAGGCCCACGGAAACCTGTTCACCGGTCGAGGCAATCATGTCCAGTTCGCGCGGGTCCGGCTGCGACATAATTTCCTTCGCCAGGCCGATCAGACGGTTGGTTTCACCGGACATTGCCGAAGGGACAACGACGACTCTATGACCGGCGTCGTGCCATTTGGCGACGCGGGCCGCGACGTTTTTAATGCGTTCCGTCGAACCCATCGACGTACCGCCGTATTTGTGGACTATTAAGGCCATGACTGAAGGGATTTCCGCTTGTAAAAAATCAAATGAGCCTTTAACTCTACATGCTGCGCCGCAGAATCACAAGCCGTCAGGACAGGAAATCTATACCGAATAGGAATATGGTAATACGGAAAGCGCATTAGCCCGGCATGGCTGCCGTGGTGCTTTCCCAACGCAAAGCGACGCGCCCCGGCCCGTCCGACACGTGCCGGCAGTCCATGCCGAGGCCCGCCGCGAACAGCAGGTCGACGCCGGCATTGACGATGGGCAGGCGCCCGCGTTCCCAGGCCGGGATGCCGCTGGCCTGGTAGTGCATCTTGAGACTGCGCGTGGGGCGGTTGGGCGCCAGCCTGAGCCGTTCGCCGCCCTTGCGGAAGTCGATTTCGAGCGGCTGCGCGCCCAGCCAGGCCGGGTCGAACCCATGGTCGGCCGGTTCGAAGTGCAGCACGCCGCCGTAGTCCGGAAAGGCGATGGCCGCCTCGCCGCGCCAAACGAAGGGCTGGGCGTACCTGTCGATGATGCCGGCGTCGTCCGGGTCGCGCATGCCGGCGAGCTCGGGCGGGCGCGGCACCAGGTGCAGGTGATCACGGTGGCGGCGCACCTGCACGTCGGGGTGCTCGACCAGCAATTGCGCATCGTCGCGCGCGGACAGGATCTGCGCCACCATCTGCGCGAGCCACGCCGTCGACGGCATCGCCAGGCGGCGGCGTGCGAACCAGTGGCGCAGCAGGTTGTCGATGCGGTCGCGGCTGAGCAGCCGTACGCGCGCCAGGTCGAGCGCGTCGCCGGCCAGGCAGGCGGCCAGGTCCTGCTCGCCCAGTTCGTCCAGCAGGCGTTGCGCGGCGCGCGTGTGGGCGCTGCTGCGCGCGACACGCTGCTGATAGCCGGGAAACGCGGCGGCCAGCGCCGGCATCACCTGGTGGCGCAGCGCGTTGCGGGCATAGCGCGGGTCGCTATTGGATTCGTCCTCGACCCAGGCGATGCCCTCCGCGCGCGCAAAACGTTCGAGATCGGCGCGCGCGACGCCCAGCAGCGGCCGCGCCATCGCCAGGCTCTCGTCGCCCAGCAGGCCGGGGGCGCGGTTGGCGCGGTCCATGCCGGACAGGCCGGCCGGCCCGGAACCGCGCAGCAATTGCAGCAGCACCGTCTCGACCTGGTCGTCGAGGTGGTGGGCCGTCAGCAGCACGCCGACGCCATGGGCCCGGCACATCGCGCCGAGCGCCGCGTAGCGCTGCTTGCGCGCGGCCGCCTCGATGCCGCTCTTCTCTTTCGCGACGGCGACGGCGCGCCAGTCGAACGGGATGCCCAACGCAGCGGCGGCGGCCGCGCAATGGTCGCGCCAGGCGTCGGCGTTCGGGCTCAGGCCGTGGTGGACGTGCAAGGCGCATACGTCGAGGCCGTGCGCGTGCGCGAGGCGCAGCAGCACCATCGAATCGAGGCCGCCGCTGAGGGCGACCGCGACGCGCGGCATGGCGTCGGGAAGATAATCTGCGCGCAGGGCCTCGATGGCCTGCGCGAATGTGGCGGCAATTGCGGCCGCGACGGCGGCCGGACCGGACGCGGCGGCCGGCCCCTGCGTACGACGGCTCACTCTTCGCGCGGCGTCGTTTCCTTGAACTTGCCGTAGGACATCAGTTTGGTGTGACGGGCGTCCAGCAGGTCGCGGGTCTTCATGCCCTGGAACTGGCGCAGCGTGTCGGCCAGCGCGCGCTTGAGCATCTGGGCCATCTGCTGCGGGTCGCGGTGGGCGCCGCCCAGCGGTTCGTTGACGATCTTGTCGATCAGGCCCATCGCCTTGAGGCGGTGCGCCGTGAGGCCGAGGGCGTCAGCCGCTTCGGCCGCGCGTTCCGACGTCTTCCACAGGATCGACGCGCAGCCCTCCGGCGAGATCACGGAATACGTCGCGTACTGCAGCATCAGCACGGCGTCGCCGACGGCGATCGCCAGCGCGCCGCCCGAGCCGCCTTCGCCGATGATCGTGGCGATCAGCGGCACTTTCAGCTCGGCCATCACGTACAGGTTGTGACCGATGGCTTCCGACTGGCCGCGCTCTTCCGCTTCGAGGCCGGGGAACGCGCCCGGGGTGTCGACGAAGGTGAAGATCGGCAGGTTGAACTTCTCGGCCAGCTTCATCAGGCGCATCGCTTTGCGATAGCCTTCCGGCTTCGGCATGCCGAAGTTGCGCATCGCGCGCTCCTTCGTGTCGCGGCCCTTCTGGTGACCGATCACCATGCACGACTGGCCGTTGAAGCGGGCCAGGCCGCCCACGATCGACTGGTCGTCGGCGAAGGTACGGTCGCCGTGCAGTTCATGAAAATCGGTGAAGATCGCGTTCACATAGTCCATGGTGTACGGACGCTGCGGATGACGCGAGATCTGGGAAACCTGCCAGGGGGTCAGCTTGGCGTAGATGTCTTTCGTCAGTTGCTGGCTCTTCTTGGCCAAGCGATCGATTTCTTCCGAGATGTCGACGGCGGAATCATCCTGCACGAAGCGCAGCTCTTCGATCTTGGAATCGAGCTCGGCAATCGGCTGCTCGAAACTGAGGAAAGTTGTTTTACTCATTGTACCTCCGGGTGTGTTCGTGGCCGCGGAAGATCATCCGCGCGGCGGCAAGGGCGTTATTCTATACCGGAACCGGATCCAGGCTACGCCACAAATACCATGTGGCAACTGTTCGCCAGGGTTCCCAGTTGGCGGCCACCTCGCGCGCATCGCTGCGCGAAACTGGCTCACCGGAAAAATAATTCTGGCTGATGCCCTGGATCAGGCCGGGGTCGTCCAGGGGCAGGACGTTCGGTCTGAGCAGATTAAATATCAAAAACATCTCGGCTGTCCAGCGCGTGATGCCGCGGATGCGAACCAGCTCCGCGATCACGGCCTCGTCATCCATCTGCGACCACTGGTCCGCGTGCACCCGCTTCGCCTTGAAGTGATCGGCCAGGTCGAGGATGTATTCCGTCTTGCGTTTCGACAGCCCGCAGCCGGCCAGCTCGTCCGCACCGGCCTTGATGACCTGGGACGGCGTCATCTTCGGGCACAGCGTGCGCAGCTTCGTCCAGGCGGCCTCGGCGGCCTTGACCGTCACCTGCTGGCCGACGATCGACCGGGCCAGCGTCGTGAACGGATCGGGGTGGCCGCGCAAGTGCATGTCGCCGAATTGCGGGATCAGCTTGTTCATGATGCGGTCCCGACGCATGAGCTCGGCCTTCGCCTCCGCCCAATACGGTGGGACGGAAGGCTGAACGTCCGGTGGCGCCGACGCGGCGCCCGCGAGTTCCTTGGAAAGTGCCATGCTCGTTATATGCCCGGGCGCGCGGGCGTCAGGCGCGACGCCAATTGGTGCTGCCGTCCGGCTTGTCCTCGAGCACGACGCCACCCGCCGTCAACTCGGCGCGGATCGCATCGGCCTCGGCGAAATTGCGTGCCTTCTTGGCCGCGGCGCGGCGCGCGATCGCGTCGAGGATCGCGGCCTCGTCCAGGCCGCCCGCGCGCGGGCTGCCGGCCTGCAGGAAGGCTTGCGGGCTGCGCTGGAGCAGGCCCAGCACGCCGGCCAGCGCTTTCAGCTGGCGCGCCGTCGCGACGGATTTGCTCTTGTTGACTTCCGATGCCAGGTCAAACAGCTCGGCGACCGCCAGTGGCGTGTTGAAATCGTCGTTCATCGCGTCGCGGAAGCGTTGCGCGTGTGGCTCGTTCCAGTCGACGCTCACCGCGTCGCTGCCGACGTCCGCTTCGGCCAGTGCCGTGTACAGGCGCGTCAACGCGCCCTTGGCGTCGTCGATGTGCGCATCCGAATAATTCAGCGGGCTGCGGTAGTGGGCGCGCAGGATGAAGAAGCGGATGACTTCCGCATCGTATTGCTTGAGGACGTCGCGGATCGTGAAGAAATTGCCCAGCGACTTGGACATCTTCTCGTTATCGACGCGCACGAAGCCGTTATGGATCCAGTAATTGGCCATGGGCGCACCGAATGCGCCTTCCGACTGGGCGATCTCGTTTTCGTGGTGCGGGAATTGCAGGTCGGCGCCGCCGCCGTGGATGTCGAAGTGTTCGCCCAGCATGGCGCACGACATGGCCGAGCATTCGATGTGCCAGCCCGGCCGGCCCTTGCCCCATTTCGAATCCCATTTTGCCTCATCCGGCTCGGACTCCTTGGCGGCCTTCCACAGCACGAAGTCGAGCGGGTCGCGCTTGCCCGTGTTCACGTCCACGCGCTCGCCGGCGCGCAGGTCGTCCAGCGACTTGCCGGACAACTTGCCGTAGCCCGGAAAATTACGCACGGCATAGTTCACGTCGCCGTCGTCGCCCTGGTAGGCGAGTTCCTTCGTTTCCAGTTTTTCGACGATGGCGAGCATGTGCGGCACGTAGTCGGTCGCGCGCGGCGCAAAATCCGGCGGCAGGATGCCCAGTGCGTCGCTGTCCTCGTTCATCGCGTCGATGAAGCGCGACGTGAGCTGCGTGATCGTTTCGCCGTTCTCCACGGCACGCTTGATGATCTTGTCGTCGATGTCCGTGATGTTGCGGACATACTTGACCTCGCAACCCGACGCCTTGAGCCAGCGATAGATAACGTCGAACGCCATCATCATCCGGGCGTGACCGACGTGGCAGTAATCGTAGACCGTGATCCCGCACACGTACATGTTGACCTTGCCGGGTTGGAGGGGAACGAACACCTGCTTGTCACGCGCGAGCGTGTTGTAGATCTTGAGTTGGCTCATCGGATGTTTACTAGAGGGTTGGAGCATGACGCTCGAAACGCAGCCTTGCGGCGGTGCCGGGACATGGCGGGCGCGTCGGGAGTGTCAGGACCGCGATTCGGGGAAACCTTGTTCTTTTTGATAGAATCGGCAGTCCGTCGCAAAGTATAGCATTGATAAAATCCCGACTGGCCGCATATGCCATAGGTTTATTTTTCAGCAAAACCCTTGACAGCACTTTGCTCTATATCCACCGAGAGGAAGCTACGATGCACGTCCTGAAATCGCCCGGCAGCCGCGTTGCCACCCGTTTTGCTGCCGGCCTTGCCGCGAGCCTGGCCGCGCTGAGCCTGTCTACAGCCGCGTTCGCCGCCGAACCGCAAGTCTCGCTCAAGACGTCGATGGGCGAGATCGTGCTGGAACTGAACCAGGAAAAGGCCCCCATTACCGTGGACAATTTCCTTAAATATGTGAAGTCCGGCTTCTACAAGGGCACGATCTTCCACCGCGTGATCGACGGCTTCATGATCCAGGGCGGCGGCATGGATGCCCAGCTCCACGGACGCCGCACGAACAAACCGATCAAGAACGAGTCCAACAATGGCCTGTCGAACGAAAAGTATACCGTCGCGATGGCGCGCGAATCGAATCCGGACTCGGCCACCTCGCAATTCTTCATCAACGTGGTCGACAATCCGGGGCTCGACTATCCGAACATGCAGGGTTCCGGCTATACCGTGTTCGGCAAGGTCGTGAAGGGCCAGGACGTGGTCGACAAGATCAAGGGCGTCGTCGTCGACGACATCCACGGCCTCGAAAACGTACCCGTGACGCCCGTCACGATCCAGTCCGCGACCCGCCTCAAGGGCGATAAGCTAGTAAAATAACGAACTCGCAACTCAGTACAGGGAAACCTACTGCGCGTTGCAGGTGAGTTCTGCGATGCTCGCTGTACTATCCGTACAGCTGCGCTTCTCGACCAAACCTGCCGCCGCTCGCTACGGTTTCAGAATGAACAACCATCACAGGATAAAAAACATGACCACCGTACTCATGACCACCAACAAGGGCAACATCAAGGTCGAACTGGACGCCGAGAAGGCGCCGAAGACCGTTGCCAACTTCCTGGACTACGTGAACAAGGGTCACTTCAGCAACACCATCTTCCACCGCGTGATCAAGGACTTCATGATCCAGGGCGGCGGTTTCGAGCCGGGCATGAAGCAAAAGCCGACCGAGCAGACCGTCGAGAACGAAGCGAAGAACGGCCTCAAGAACGACAAGTACACGGTCGCGATGGCCCGCACGATGGCACCGCACTCGGCCTCGGCCCAGTTCTTCATCAACACGAAGAACAACGATTTCCTGAACTACCCGGGCCAGGACGGCTGGGGCTATGCCGTGTTCGGCAAGGTCGTCGAAGGCCAGGACATCGTCGACCAGATCAACAACGTCAAGACCAGCCGCTCCGGCATGCACTCGGACGTGCCGAGCGAAGACGTGATCATCGAGAAAGTCGAAGTCGTCCAGTAAAAACACGTCGAACAACCCGCTGCGCGCGGCACTGTCGTCGCGGACGGCGAGTCCTGCGATGCTCCGCTGCGGCGGACCGGCTGTACGCCTCGTACAGCCGGCTTCCCGGAACATGACTGCCGCGCGCGACGGTTTTTCGAGTGTCCAGCCATCTTTGAAAGGCAGGCATGACGCGCGGGCGCCCTGCTCCGGCGATTTATCCTGGCAGCACATGACCGCATCCGCGCGCACCCTCGCACTCTTCATTTCCGACCTGCACCTGCAGGCATCCCACCCGCGTACGGCCGAGGCGTTCTTCCGCTTCCTGACCGACCATGCGGCACATGCCGAGCGGCTTTATCTGCTCGGCGACATCTTCGAATACTGGGCTGGCGACGACGACCTCGACGATCCGTTCAACGCGCGCGTAGCCGCCGCGCTGCACCGCGTGAGCGACGGCGGCACGGCCGTCTACTGGCTCGGCGGCAACCGCGACTTCCTCGTCGGCACCGGCTTCGCCGACACGGCCGGCCTCACCCTGCTGCCCGAACCGCATGTCGCGACGATCGCGGGCCGCGGGGGCGTCCGCCGCAGCGTCGTGCTCGTGCACGGCGACGCCCAGTGCACGGACGACGTCAAGTACATGGCCTTCCGCGCGCAGGTGCGCGATCCGGCATGGCAGCGCCAGTTCCTCGCCATGCCCCTGGCCCAGCGCAAGGCGATCATCGCCGGGCTGCGCGAAGGGAGCCGCGCTGCCCACGGCGACAAGTCGTACGAGATCATGGACGTCACCCCGGCCGCCATCGCCGCGCTGCATGCGGACAGCGGCACGGACGTCATCATCCACGGCCACACGCACCGCCCCGCCCTGCACGACGCCGACGGCAAGCGGCGCTACGTGCTGCCCGACTGGGAACTGGACGTGGATCCAGCCACCGAACCCGTGCGCGGCGGCTGGATCGCGATCGACGAAGACGGACGCATCCTGCGTCATGACCTCGACGGTAGCGTGCAGTGACAATTTGACCACCCGGTCCGGCTCGCGTTCCGGACCTCTAGTCGACCCTCTCAATCCTGCTAGGTCGTTTCCGGCACCCGCTGTATTGACTGGCACCGACTAGGTGTTATACTTCACTACAACACCACTACTGTACATCACCAATAATGGAGGCAGGCATGACATGGACTGCACAACCACGACGCGAGGCCGGGTATGACGATCGGCTGGAATGACAACGCGCCGATCTATCGGCAGTTGAAGGACAGGGTGATCGGCATGATGCTCGATGGCGCCTTGAAGGCCGGGGATCCGCTCCCGTCCGTGCGCCAGATCGCGGCCGAATACCAGCTGAACCCGATCACGGTCTCGAAGGCTTACCAGGAACTGGTCGACGACAACTTAGTAGAAAAACGAAGGGGGATCGGCATGTACGTCACGGAAGGCGCGAGCGAAAAACTGCTCGCAAGCGAAAGGGAGCGCTTCCTGCGCGAGGAATGGCCGGCGATGCTGGAACGTATCCGCCGTCTCGGCCTCAACATCGAGCAATTGCTGCGCGAACCTAACGGAGGCGCGCAATGAGCGCCGTCATCGAAGCCAGAAGCCTGACGAAGCGCTACGGCAAGCGCACGGCCGTGGATGGTATCGACTTCACCATCCCCGCCGGCCGCATCGTCGGCCTGATCGGCCCGAACGGCTCGGGCAAGACCACGACCCTGAAGGCCGCGCTGGGCCTGATCCCGTTCGAAGGCCAGTTGTCGGTGCTCGGCCTCGATCCGCGCACCCAGCGCGACGAACTGATGCAGGACGTCTGCTTCATCGCCGACGTCGCGATCCTGCCGCGCTGGCTGCGCGTGAGGGACGCCATCGACTTCGTGGCGGGCGTGCACCCGCGCTTCAACCGCGACAAGGCCGAACGCTACATCGCGAACACGAAGCTGCTGCCGTCGATGAAGGTCAAGGAAATGTCCAAAGGCATGATCGTGCAACTGCACCTGGCCCTCGTGATGGCGATCGACGCGAAGCTGCTCGTGCTGGACGAACCCACGCTCGGCCTGGACATCATCTACCGCAAGCAGTTCTACCAGAACCTGCTGGAAGACTATTTTGACGAGCACAAGACGATCGTCATCACGACGCACCAGGTCGAGGAGGTCGAGCACATCCTGACCGACCTGATGTTCATCCGCGACGGCCGCATCGTGCTGGCCGCGTCGATGGAAGAAATCGGCGAGCGCTATGTCGAAGTGATGGTTCCGCAGGAAAAGCTGAGCGCCGCCAACGCGCTGCAGCCGATCGACCGCCGCACCGTGTTCGGCAAGGCCGTGCTGTTGTTCGATGCCGGCCCCGGCGGCGCCTCGCGCCAGCAGCTCGCGGCACTCGGCGAAACCCGCAATCCCTCCGTCGCCGACCTATTCGTCGCGACCATGAAAGGAACCTACGCGTGAATACGACAATGAGCACGAATAACGGCGCGGACACCATGAAATGGCTGTTGCGGCGCGAATTCTGGGAGCACAAGGGTTCGATGTTCTGGGCGCCGCTCATCGTCGGGGCGCTGCTGGTCGTGCTGCTCGGCTGCACGATCACCTACGGCATCATCGCGCACGGCATTCCGGCGCACGTGACGATCAATGGCCATACGCTCCAGCATCCGCGCCTCGACGCGCTTCTCCCCGACGAAACCAGGATGATGGTCGGAATGATCACCAGGGGCATGTACCTGGGCGCCTCGACGCCGCTGTTCGCGATCCTGACCGGCGTCGTGTTCTTCTACTGCCTGGGTGCGCTGTACGACGAGCGCCGCGACCGCAGCATCCTGTTCTGGAAGTCGCTGCCCGTGTCCGATCCGCTGACGGTGGTGTCCAAGGCCGTCACCGCGCTGATCGTGGCGCCCGCGATCACGCTGGCGCTGGCCGTCGTCGCGTCGCTGACCCTGCTGTCCATTGCCTGCATGGTACTCAGCACGCAGGGACTGAACCTGTTCGCCGCGCTGCTGGCGTCGCCCGACCTGTACCTGTCGCCGCTGCGCCTGGCCGCCCTGCTGCCAGTGTACGTCGTGTGGGCCCTGCCGACCGTGGGCTGGCTGATGCTCGTGTCGAGCTGGGCGAAATCGAAGCCGTTCATGTGGGCCGTGGGCGTGCCCGTCGTCTCGCTCGTCGTCATCAAGTGGATCAACGCGGCGCTCGAGAATTTCTCCGGCCAGACCCTGCTCCTGGCGCACTACGCAAACGACGTCGTCGCCCGCATCCTCGCAGGCATCGTGCCCGGCATCTGGTTCGTGTTCCAGGGCCACGGCCCGGCGGGCATGCGCCCGGCCGGGAACGGCGCCGACATGAGCGCCCTCGTGCCCCAGTCGTACCTGTCGCTGGCCGGCTTCGACGCCTGGATCGGCGTGGTGCTGGGCATCGCGATGCTGTATGCGGCGATCCGCATGCGCCGCTGGCGCGATGAGGGCTGAGCGATGCGCCGTCCATTAGTATCGGCACGCAGTTGCATGGACTCGAAGACGCCTGCGCAAAATGGCAGCATTGAGGGCTGGGCGATGCGCCGTCCATTAGTATCGGCACGCAGTTGCATGGACTCGAAGACGCCTGCGCAAAATGGCAGCATTGAGGGCTGGGCGATGCGCCGTCCATTAGTATCGGCACCCAGTTGCATGGACTCGAAAACGCCTGCGCAAAATGGCAGCATTGAGGGCCAAGCGATGCGCCGTCCATTAGTATCGGCACGCAGTTGCATGGACTCGAAAACGCCTGCGCAAGATGGCAGCATTGAGGGCCGAGCGATGCGCATCGCCCTGCTGTTCGGACTTTCCCTGCTGCTGACCGGCGCCGCGCACGCCCAGGACGACGTCGCGCCGGGCGCCAACCGCGAAGGCGTCGTGCACGTGAATGCGATCAAGAATCCGGAAATGCATTCGTACCGCGCCATCGCGGCCGGCCTGGACACGTTCGACGACCGGCATGCACTTGCACCTGCCGTGCCGCAATTGCGGTTTTCCGTGCGCGCCCGCGGCGGCGCCGACCTGGCCAGCAACATGCCGACGGCGAAGCTGTCCGGCGACGCGTTTTCCCTGCCGCTACCGGTCGGTGCCGACGCCCTGTTCGACGTGCCGCGCAGCCAACAGGCGTGGGACACGAACGCGGAGCTCGTGCTGAGCCGCAAGCGCAAGGACGTCCAGGTCTGGCCGCACGTGCGCACGCCCGGCCTGGCCGACAACCAGCGCCGCCTGGGCGACCTGCGGCTCGAATGCCAGGTGCTCATCGCCATCGTGAAGAAAGAGGCGCCGTTCTGGGGCGTGGCGATGATCAACACGGTGCTCATGACGGGCGACTGGTGCAGCTTCTTCAAGGATGGCGACCACGCCTGGTCCGTGGACGTCGACGCGCCGCTCGCCTCCGCCGTGCTGCGCGACGGCGAGCGCACGCTGGCGCTGCGCGTAAAAGGCCGGCACTTCGAGCTGCCGCTGTACGACACCAACTGGAGCAACGACGCCCTCGTCGATCTCGCCTATGAACCCGCCAAACCGGAAGGAACCGCACCGTGAGCATTATTCACCCCACCCTCGTGCTGTGCGCCCTGATGGCCTGCGGCCTTCCCACCGCGCGCGCCGACGAACCCGTGCCGTCGGTGCACGTCGCCGGCATCGCGGATCCGGAGATGCGCTCGTACCGCAATGTCGCGGCCGGCCTCGATGCCTTCGACGCCAGCCGCGCGCTGGCACCAAACGCCGCGCTGCGCTTCCGCATGCGGCATGCGGACGGTGCGCCGGGCAATGCGGGCGACGGCCTGCAATTGCGGCTGGCGAGCGACGACGGCGCGTTCCAGCAAAGCGTGCCGATCGACGCCGCCGGCCTGCTCACCGTGGCCCGCAACCAGGCCGCCTACGATGCCGATGCCACCTTCATCCTGAACCAGAAGAACGGCTTGTACACGGGACACCCGGAGGTGCGCACGGCCGGCCTGCCGGACAACGTGCGCCGCCTGGGCGACCTGCGCCTGGAATGCCGGGTGACCGTCGCCATCGTCAAGGAACAGATACCGTTCCTGGCGAAAGCGGCCCTCAACACGCTGATGATGACGTCGGACTGGTGCGCCAAGAAGGATTTCAACTACGGCGTCATGGCCGCGCGCAAGGACGCGCGGGCGGTGCTGCGCGACGGCGAACGGTCACGCACGCTGGAGACCCAAGGGTGGAACGTCCTCGTGCCGATCGGCGATCCGGCATGGCCGGACGACGCGCTCGTGCAGATGGACGACAGCGGCACGTAAGGCCGCCGGCACCATTATTCGAACTGCTGGCGGAACGCGGCGAACTGCGCCTTGAGTTCGTCGACTTCGCCGCGCAGCGCGGCCACTTCCTGTTCCAGCTGGGCCACGCGGGCGCCGGTCGAGCCGCCCGTCGAACCGCCCACGGCGCCGCCGCCCGCGTCCATCGTCGCGACGTCGATCGGGCCGCCCAGCAACTGGCCGTAGCGCGGTTCCTTGGTGCCGGGCGCACGCTCGAGCCGCGCGACGAGCGGCGGATATTTGTCGATCAGGAATTGCAGCGCGCTTTCCGCCTCGGCCACCGACTTGAAGTCGTGCAGGCGGCCGGTGCGGCTGCGGATCTCGCCCGCGGTCTGCAGGCCGCGCAGCATCAGCACGGCCAGCACGGCCACCTTGTCCTGCTCGAGGGTCCACTTGATGCGCATGCGGTGCTCGTACTTGATGACGCGCGCGCCGGCCTGGGCGATGCCGTTCACGAGCTTGCGCTGCATGAGCCGCTGCAAGGTGTCGTGGACGACGTCCTCGGACAGCTGCATTACCGGGTCGCGGCTGGACAGCTGGTTGCAGCCGTTCATCACCGCGTTCAGCGACATCGGATAGTTGTCGGGCGTCAGCGCCTCTTTTTCGGCGAGCACGCCCAGTACGCGGATTTCGTTGGGGTCGAGGTCGGATGCCGGGTCGAAGCTGCCCGGGATATCGTCTTGCATCGGTGTCCTTTGTTGGTTCGCGGTCGCTTACTCGACGAGCCGGTTCAGTTGTGCCTGGTCGAGTTTATCACTCTCGTCGATGCCCTGGCAGCGGATGCCTGCCGCGCGCATCGTCGCGCACATGCGTTCGATCTGTTCGTCCTGCTGGGCCACGTGGTTGATCAGGTTGCGCAAGGCCTTCGACAGCGGGTCGTCGCCGTTCGGCGTGATGCCGTAGGCGGCGAACATCTGGGCGCTGCGCGTCTGGTCTTCCTTGCGCACGATGTGGGCCGGATTGCCGACGGCCGTCGCACCGGCCGGAACCGGCTTGACGACGACGGCATTCGAACCGACCTTGGCATATTCGCCCACGGTGAATGCGCCGAGCACCTGCGCGCCGGCGCCGACGATCACGCCGCGCTCGAGCGTCGGATGGCGTTTCGTGCCGGCCACCAGGGTCGTGCCGCCCAGGGTGACGCCCTGGTAGATCGTGCAATCGTCGCCGACGACGGCCGTCTCGCCGATCACGACACCGAAGCCGTGGTCGATGAAGACACGCCGGCCGATCGTCGCGCCCGGGTGGATTTCGATGCCGGTAAGCACACGCGCGAAGTAGGAGATGAACCTGCCGAGCCAGCGCAGATTGGCGCGCCAGCAGGCGTGCGCCCAGCCGTGCAGGACGACGGCGTGCAGGCCCGGGTAGCAGGTGAGCACTTCCCAGGCGTTGCGGGCCGCAGGGTCGCGTTCGATGATGCTCTGGATATCTTCGCGCAGCTTGGAAAACATAGTCGGGATTCGGGCAAGTGAAACCGCATGGTAGCCGATCCGCGCCGTATTTGCTTATGAGGGAATCGTTTTTGGGGATGCCCTGCAGGGGCGTGCAGGGTGGGCGGTGACGCCGCCCACGCGTTCAACGGCAGTCATCACGAACGCGGCATAATTTATGAAGCGTATCACCGCGTGGACGGCGATCCGTCCACCCTACGCTTCGCGCCCCAGGCGCTGGCGGCGTGCCTCGTACAGGCATACGCCCGAGGCCACGGACACGTTCAGGCTCTCGACCGAGCCGAACATGGGAATCGACACCAGCATGTCGCAGGTCTCGCGGGTCAGGCGGCGCATGCCCTCGCCTTCCGAACCCATCACGAGCGCCGTCGGGCCCGTGAAATCGCCTTCGTACAGGCCCTTGTCGGCATCGTCGGTCGTGCCGATCAGCCAGATGCCCCGTTCCTTCAGGTCGCGCATCGTGCGCGCGAGGTTCGTCACGGTGATGTACGGCACGGTTTCGGCGGCGCCACTGGCCACCTTGGCGGCCGTCGCGTTCAGGCCGACGGAGCGGTCTTTCGGGGCGATGACGGCATGCGCGCCGACGCCGTCGGCCACGCGCAGGCAGGCGCCCAGGTTGTGCGGGTCGGTGATGCCGTCCAGGATCAGCAACAGCGGCGGGCCTTCCACCGCATCCAGCAGCTCGTCCAGGTTGCGCGCCAGCGACAGCTGGCTGGCGAAGGCGATCACGCCCTGGTGGCGGCGGGTGCCGACGATCTTGTCGAGGCGCTCGGCTTCCACCGGCATGACGCGCACGCCGGCCGCCTTCGCGTTGGCGATCAGGTCGTGCATGCGGCGGTCCTGGCGGCCGGCGTCGACGAAGATTTCTTCCACGCTGGCGGCCTCGTGGCGGAGGCGCGAGGTCACGGCGTGGAAGCCAAAAATCATTTTATTTTTCATGCGTTACTTCTTCTTCCTGGTTTTGGACGCGCTTTTTGTGGAAGCGCTTTTATTCGCCGCGGTCTTCTTGGGCGCGGTCTGGTTTGCTGCGGGCGAGGCATTCCTGGGGCCGCGGCGGCGGCGCGTCGGCGGCACGAACACGACGTCTTCGTCGCTCGCATCGGTGGCACCGAACGTCGATGCGGCCGGCTCGGCCGGGGTCACGTGCGCTTCCTGCTGCGACACCGGCACGGCGCCGTCCCTGGCTTTACGCCGGCGCGGCGGTTTCGCGGCCGAACCTTCCAGGGCTGCGGCACGGGCACGCTCCAGCGGCGCCGGCACGCTCTCGTCTTTCGCGGGCTGGGCCAGCACCAGGTCGATCTTGCGCGATTCCAGGTCGACGCGCGCCACCTGCACCGTGACACGGCCCGTCAGCTGGTACACCTGGCCGGTGCGTTCGCCGCGCAGTTCGTGGCGGGTTTCGTCGTACTGGAAGAAGTCGGTGCCGAGACCGGTGACGTGCACGAGGCCCTCGACGAACAGCTGGTCGAGCTGCACGAAGATGCCGAACGGCGTCACGCCCGAGATCACGCCCGTGAATTCCTCGCCGAGGCGGTCCTTCATGTAGTAGCACTTGAGCCAGTTCTCGACGTCGCGCGACGCCTCGTCGGCGCGGCGCTCGTTGGCCGAGCAGTGCACGCCCAGCGCGTCCCAGATCGTCAGGTCCTTCGGATTCTTCTGCTTGCCCTCGAGCTTGTCCTTGGCGGCCTGCTTGCGCACCGTCTTCGACACCGTCGTGTTCAACTTGGACAGGTCGATGCCGGTCGGCTCGTATTTCTTGCCCTTCAATACGGCCTTGATGGCGCGGTGCGTCAACAGGTCGGGATAGCGGCGGATCGGGCTCGTGAAGTGGGCATACGCCTCGTACGCGAGGCCGAAGTGGCCGACGTTGTCCGGGCTGTAGACGGCCTGCTGCATCGAGCGCAGGAGCATGGTCTGCAACAGCGTCGCGTCCGGGCGCTCCTTGATGCGGACCATCAGCTCGGCGTAGTCGCGCGCCTGCGGCGTCGTGCCGCCACCCAGGTTCAGGCCCACCTGCTTGAGGAAGGTGCGCAGCTGGTTCAGCTTTTCCTCGGTCGGCACGGCGTGGATGCGGAACGTGCTCGGCTGGTCGTGGCGGATGAGGAAGTCGGCCGCGCACACGTTGGCGGCCAGCATGCATTCCTCGATCAGGCGGTGCGCGTCGTTGCGGGTGCGCGGCAGGATCTTCTCGATCTTGCCCATCGCGTTGCAGACGATATAGGTCTCGGTCGTCTCGAAGTCGATCGCGCCCCGCTCCTGGCGCGCCTGCAGCAGCGCGCGGAACACCTCGTTCAGGTTCAGCAGGTGCGGCACGATGCCCGGACGGCGGCCCGCTTCCGGCCCGCTGGTGTTGCCGAGGATGGCGGCGACCTCGTTATAGGTCAGGCGCGCCGCCGAGTGCATCACGGCCGGGTAGAACTGGTAGGCCTTCACTTCGCCCGTGCCCGTCACGACCATGTCGCACACGAGCGTGAGGCGGTCGACGGCCGGGTTCAGCGAGCACAGGCCGTTCGACAGCTTTTCCGGCAGCATCGGGATCACGCGGCGCGGGAAGTACACGGACGTCGAGCGCTCCAGCGCATCGCTGTCGAGCGCGTCGTTCGGCTTGACGTAATGGCTGACGTCGGCGATCGCCACGAGCAGGCGGTAGCCCTTCGTGCGCCCGATCTTGACGGGTTCGCAGTAGACGGCGTCGTCGAAGTCGCGCGCATCCTCGCCATCGATCGTCACGAGCGGCACGTCGCGCAGGTCGACGCGGTCGCCCAGGTCGGCGTCGCGTACCTCGTTCGGCAGCTTGTTCGCCTGCTTGACGGCGGCCGGCGAAAAGATGTGCGGCACGCCGAACTTGCGCACGGCGATCTCGATCTCCATGCCCGGGTCGTCCAGGTCGCCCAGCACCTCGACGATCTTGCCGGTGGGCTGGCGGAAGCGCGACGGCTGCTCGACGAGCTCGATGCTGACGATCTGGCCGGACTTGGCCTTGCCGGGCGAACCGGAAACGAGGATGTCCTGGCCGATGCGCTTGTCTTCCGGTGCGACGATCCAGACCCCGTTCTCGTTCAGCAGGCGGCCGATGACGTGGGTGTTGGCCCGTTCCCTGACTTCGACGATCGTGCCTTCGGCGCGGCCGCGGCGGTCGGTACCGACGACTCGGGCCAGCACGCGGTCGCCGTGCAGGACCTTCTGCATTTCCTTGTCCGGCAAGAACAGGTCTTCGCCGCCCTCGTCCGGGATCACGAAGCCGAAGCCGTCGCGGTGCGCGCTGATGCGGCCGGAAATGAAGCTGGAGTGGTCCGTGAGCGCATATTCGCCCGCGGGATTGGCGCGCAACTGGCCGTCACGCTCCATCGCATTCAAGCGGCGCGCCAGCACGCCTTCCGCGTCCGGGTTGACTTGCAGGGCTCGGGCGAGGGCGCCGCTGTCGAGCGGTCCCTGGGCCTGGCGAAATACGCCGAGGATTTCCTCGCGGCTTGGAATGGTATGAGTTGGGTGCTTCAAATTTGTATTCTTATCTTCTCAGTGGTGGCACCGTCCATCTGACGGCACGGATAGCGTTACATTGACACGTGGGTGCGCGTAGTGTAACGGAGGACCGGCGGATTCGCCTAACTTCGGCCGTGAAGCGTGCTCGGACTGCCCTGCTCAGTGGGACTTTGACATTTGCCATCCATCCGCTATACTTTCGGTCTCTTCGGAAACGGCACAGCCGAAAACGGAGGATGCTGCGCAGGCGATGCGCGCTGGGGCCGAACGAAAGTTGGTCTAGCGCAAAACGGCAAAGCCTGATATCGTAGCGGAATTCGGCGGCAACGTCGAGCAATGTAAGCAAAGCGGTCCAATGCCCACGTGGCGGAATTGGTAGACGCGCATGGTTCAGGTCCATGTGCCGCGAGGTGTGGGGGTTCGAGTCCCTCCGTGGGCACCAGCTGGCGAACATTGCGAAGGTTGTTTTGCATGCCCACGTGGCGGAATTGGTAGAC
>Ga0209148_1000354_pt1 | contig 59155 bp, 59 predicted proteins | sample AraplaCol_mMF_r2_2_FD_184288 | JGI IMG/M metagenome (GOLD analysis project Ga0209148, IMG submission 184288) | Arabidopsis root microbial communities from North Carolina, USA - plate scrape CL_Col_mMF_r2 (SPAdes) (version 2) | ecosystem: Host-associated > Plants > Roots > Endosphere | place...
TGGTCCTGTTCGCCATCGTGCAGATCGACCTGCACAGCGCCCACCTTCAGGCCATCGGCCTGCTCGGCCATACCGCAACCGGGATCGATCCCGTCTTCCTGAGCCCGTAGGCTTGGGGCAAGCCGGTCGCAGCCACGAGGCCGCGACCGGCCAGCTTGTCGTCAGTCGTTTTCGTAGCCGTAGACTTCCGGCAGGATGAAGATTGCAGCGAGCAATCCGATCAGCGGGAAGATCGCGACGAACAGCGTGGCACCGGCCTGCCCGATCGCCGCGAACAGCGACGGGAACAGGAAGATCGCCAGGAACGAGGGCAGCTTCACGAACATGTAGGCGAAGCCGCTGGCGGTGCCGCGGTACTTCGGCTTGGCCACCAAGGTTGGGATGGTCATGCAGTTCGACGCATCCCAATAATGGCCCCACAGCATGGCGGCGGCCGCGAACGGCAGCAGCATCTTGTTGTCGGTGTAGAGCGCGAAGGCCGCGACCAGGAGCGAAGCCAGCACGATCGAGAAGCCCGCAATGGCGATGCCGCGATGGCCGATCTTCGGCGTCAGCAGCGGGCCGACCCAGCCCGACAGCGCGGCGAAGCAGAACAGCGCCATCGTGACGAGATTGTTGCCGAGCACGCTCGACACGCCGACCATCACGAACAACACCGGCAGATAGAACGCGAAGGTCGAGAACTCGCTGCCTTGCGCGAAGCAGGCGATCCAGCCGTAGAGCGTGGCGCGCCAGCGGATCGGGTCCTTCCGAAGGTCGGCGATGAAGTCGCTGGTCGTGACCTTCGGCATCACCACGTCCTGGTCCGGCAGCATGGCGAGATCGTCGTTGAACATCTCGCGCGCGACTTGCTTGGCCTCGCGGAATCGACCCTTCTGCACCAGCCAGACCGCCGTCTCGGGCACGTCGTGGCGCATCAACAGGATGATCAGCGCCGGCACCGCGCCGAGGCCCAGCGTCACGCGCCAGAGCATCTCGTGCTGGATGTCAAGCAGCAGGAAGATCACGATGACGCCGATGGTCAGCACCTCGCCGACGGCGAACATGAACTGCCAGCGGTTGCCCATCACCTCGCGCTCACCCTTGGCCATGGATTCCATGATGTAGGTGTAGCCGGTCGAGATGTCGGAGCCGAGGGGAACGCCGAGCAGGAAGCGGATCACGACCAGCCAGCCGACGCTGGGCACGAAGGCTTGCGCCAGCGCCAGCACGATGAACATCACCATCGTGACCAGGAACATCACGCGGCGGCCGATCTTGTCGGACATCCAGCCGCCGAGTATCGCGCCGATCAGTGCGCCGCCCTGCGTGCCCGCGGCGGCAAGGCCGAGCATCAGCGGGTCGGGATTGTACTGCTCCTTGATGAAGATCAGCACGAAGGCGATCGAATAGAGGTCCCAGGCCTCGACCAGGATCGAGGCCATCATCAGCCAGCCGACCTTGTTGCCCTTGGGGCTGTAATTGGTGATGAGGTAGCGGACCGCGGCTTCACTCGCGGTCGGTTGTGGCATGGCCATAGTCGACATTCTTGGTCCTCTCTTCAAAACTCTTTGCGCGCCTTGGTACTCTTAAGCGCCGAGCAACGGCTCGATGCTGCAATCAAGCAGGCGCGGATCGATCCCCGCCTCCATGCCCGTGAACATCTGGTCCATGTAATCGATCAGCGCATCGCTCGCCTTCACGGCGTCGTCGACGCGGCGGCTGGCAACCGCAGTGAGAATGGCGAGATGGCGATCAATCGTGCCTGACAGATCAGTCTGACCCGGCATGAAGCGATGATGGATGTAGCCGATGCGGCGATACAACGTGTGCAGCGGCCGCAACGTGTGCACCAGGAACGGCTCGCCCGCAGCCTCGAGCACCAGCGCATCGATGCGGCGGTCGATGCTGTTGAATTCGTCGAGGGTCAGGGTCGCGCGGCGCTCGCGCAGCAGCCGCTCGATGTGCAGCGCCTGATTGCGGTGAGAAAGACTGGCGCGATCGGCCGCGAGGCGAATGACAAAGCGCTCCATGTCGCGGCGCAGGGCCAGCAACATGCGCTCACGCGCCAGATCGATCGGCGCGATGTGCAGGCCATGGCGCGGCCGGATGATGATGAGCGTGTCCGCGGAGAGCCTGTTGACGGCGTGATGCACCGGCGTGCGGCCGAAGCCCGTGATCTGCTGCAATTCCAGCATGGTCATGAACTGACCGGGCTTGAGCTCGCAATGAACGAGCAGTTCCTCGATCCTCTGATAGGCCAGCTCGAAAAAGTTGAGACGGTTGCGGCGAGAGGGCTTGCCCTCGCCGTCCTCCGATCTCACCACCTCGAGCGCGCGCTTGCGCCGTGCCATCACATTTCCTCCCAGCGGCCTGCGTTCTCGCATTGCAGGGCAGCGCCTTATTTGTGGCACCCTTAAAACATGTTGTGATATATTACAAGCAGCGGTAAGACGTCCGCGAAGCCGCGACATGCTGCGGTGCAAAATGAAAACACTGCGGGCGCGAGGCGCCGTTGACGGGAGGAGTTGCCGTGAAGATCACGTCGATCGAGACGCTGCGCACCGAGGAATTCTCCAACGTCATCTGGGTGCGCGTTCACACCGACACAGGCGTGATCGGTCTCGGCGAGACATTCTATGGCGCCGGCGCCGTCGAAGCGCAGATCCACGACACGTTTGCCGGCCGCCTGCTCGGCCGCAATCCCCTGCACATCGAAGCCATCCATCGCGACATGCTGAACCTGCCGATGGCGCAGTCATCCACCGGCGTCGAATATCGTGCCGCATCGGCGATCGACATCGCGCTGTGGGACCTGTTCGGCAAGGTCTGCAATCAGCCGGTGCACCAGATGCTCGGCGGCCTCTGCCGTGACAAGCAGCGCATCTACAACACCTGCGCCGGCACGCAATATGTCCGCTCCACCAATATCAGCCCGGTCTCGAACTGGAATCTCGGCGCGTCCAAGGGGCCCTACGAAGACCTCGACGGTTTCATGAACCGCGCCGATGCGCTGGCCGAAAGCCTGCTGGAAAGCGGAATCTCCGCGATGAAGATCTGGCCGTTCGACCCCGCGGCGCAGGAAAACAAAGGTCTCTACATCACCGCCGCGCAGATGAAGCAGGCGATCGAGCCGTTCGAGAAGATCCGCAAAGCCGTCGGCGACAAGATGGAGATCATGGTCGAGCTCCACTCGCTGTGGAATCTGCCGACAGCAAAGCAGATCGCGCGGGCGCTCGAGCCCTACAAGCCGACCTGGTACGAAGACCCGATCCGCATGAACTCGCCGCAGGCGCTCGCCGAATACGCCCGATCGACCGACGTCTGGGTCTGCGCCAGCGAGACGCTGGGCTCGCGCTTCCCCTACAAGGACATGCTCGACCGCGACGCCATGCATGTGGTGATGGCCGATCTGTGCTGGACCGGCGGCCTCACCGAGGGCCGCAAGATCGCCGCGATGGCCGAAACCTATCACCGGCCCTTCGCCCCGCATGACTGCATCGGCCCGATCGGCTTCATCGCCGCCATCCACATGTCGTTCAGCCAGCCCAACACGCTGATCCAGGAATCCGTGCGCGCCTTCTACAAGGGCTGGTACAATGAGCTCGTCACCACGATGCCCGTGATCAAGGACGGCTACGTCTTCCCGATGGAAGGCCCCGGCCTTGGCGTCGACCTTCTGCCCGCCGTCTTCGAGCGCTCCGATCTGATCGTGCGCCGCTCCACCATTTGAGGATTATTTGAGATGAGCACCGCCCTGTTCGACCTTTCCGGCCGCACCGCCCTCGTGACCGGCTCCTCGCGTGGACTTGGCCGCGCCATCGCCGAGGGCATGGCCAAGGCCGGCGCCAGGATCATCATCAACGGCGTCGACCCGAAGCGTGTCGAGCAAGCCGTCGCCGAATTTCGCGCCGCCGGCCATCAGGCCGAAGGTGCGGCGTTCAACGTCACCGACGAGCCGGCGATCGTCGCGACGTTCAACGACTTCGACAAGAAGGGTATCGAGGTCGACATTCTCGTCAACAATGCCGGTATCCAGCACCGCAAGCCGCTGGCGGAATTCACCACCGACGAGTGGCGCAAGGTGATCGAGACCGATCTCACCAGTGCCTTCGTGATCGGCCGCGAGGCCGGCAAGCGGATGATCCCGCGCAAACGCGGCAAGATCATCAATATCGGCTCGCTCGGCAGCGAGCTGGCGCGCCCGACGATTGCCCCCTACACCGCGGCCAAGGGCGGCATCAAGAATCTGACCCGCTCGATGGCGGTGGAATGGGCCCAGCACGGCATCCAGGCCAATGCGATCGGCCCCGGCTACATGCTCACCGACATGAACGAGGCACTGGTCAACAACCCCGATTTCAACAATTGGCTGATGGGCCGCATCCCCTCCAAGCGCTGGGGCAAGCCGGACGAGCTGGTGGGCGCGGCGATCTTCCTCGCCTCGGACGCCTCCACCTATGTCAACGGCCAGATCATCTATGTCGATGGCGGCATGATCGCCGCGATGTAGTCGCGAACAAGGAACCAGCACATGCGCGCCGTCGTCATTCACGCCCCGAAGGATCTGCGGATCGACAATTATCCTGATCCGGCGCCCGGCCCGGGCGAGGTCCGCGTCAAGATCGCCAATGGCGGCATCTGCGGCTCCGACCTGCACTACTACCATCACGGCGGCTTCGGCGTCGTGCGCATCCAGCAGCCGATGGCACTGGGGCACGAGATCGCCGGCGTGGTCGCGGCGGTCGGCGATGGCGTCACCATCGTGAAGGCTGGCACCCGCGTCGCAGTCAATCCGAGCAAGCCGTGCGGGGTGTGCCTGCATTGCCAGGAGGGCATGCGCAACCAGTGCCTCGACATGCGCTTCCTCGGCAGCGCGATGCGCTTTCCCCATGTGCAAGGCGGATTTCGCGAGTTCATTACGGTCGACGCAACACAGGCCGTGCCGATCTCGGACAAGCTCTCGCTGGCGGAAGCTGCGGTCGCCGAGCCGCTCGCGGTCTGCCTGCATGCCGGCAAGCAGGCCGGCCCCCTGCTCGGCAAGCGCGTGCTGATCACCGGCTGCGGCCCGATTGGCGCGCTGATGATCCTGGTTTCGCGCTTCGGCGGTGCCTCCGAGATCGTGGTCACTGATGTCGCCGACGCGCCGCTCGCCGTTGCCAGAAAGCTCGGCGCTACGCACGCCATCAACGTCGCCACCAATGCCACTGCGCTCGATCCCTGGCGCGCCGGCAAGGGCGTGTTCGACACGCTGTTCGAAGCATCCGGCAATCAGGCCGCGCTGCGCACCGCGCTCGACCTGCTCCGCCCCGGCGCAACGCTGGTTCAGCTCGGCCTCGGCGGCGAGATGACGCTGCCGATCAATGCCATCGTCGCCAAGGAATTGCAGCTTCGCGGCACCTTCCGCTTCGATCCCGAGTTCGAGCTGGCGGTGCGGCTGATGGGCGAAGGCCTGATCGACGTGAAGCCGTTGATCACGGCGACCATGCCGTTCGAGAACGCGGTCGCCGCGTTCGAGCTCGCCAGCGACCGTTCGCAATCGATGAAGGTGCAGCTGACTTTTTGAAGTTGGTCGGCCTCAGGGCTGCGCGAGCGCGGCCATGACCTCGCGGGAGACGAACATCTCGGCGCGCTCCCACGATTCGTCGTTGTCGCCGCGGAAGGTGTAGAGCTTGTCCATCACGACCTTCCTGGCGCCGACGTCGATCACCGCGACCTTGGCCCATTGCACCAGCGTGCTGGTTTTCTGGATGCCGCCAATGACCTTGAATGCCGCTCCCTCCTGCACGGAGGGCGCCAGCCTATAGCGCGGGTCGGCGGCGATGTCGCGCCGGAGCGCGACCATGAACGCCTGCAGCCGCCGCTCATGGGCCGCGCTCTGGTCAACAGGCTCGGCCGAGGTATCGGCGTAGCTGAAATCATCGAGCGCAATCGTGGTCTCGGCGGCGACGGCCCGGCCGTCCAGCCCGGCCGTGAGAAGAACAAGGAAGGACAGCAACGACAGGGGGCGGCGCATCGCGAACCTCGCATGATCGAAAGGCCGATAAGCTAGGCGGACCTTTCCCGCGGCGCAGCCGTGGCCATCCCGACTCGTTCCGGGAAAATTTCACGACGTTGCACCGCGGCAAGGGTGCCGCTTTGCGCAGGCAGCGTTCTGCCCTTTAATGCGCGGGCAACATTCCGTTCGCGCCAGGTGCCCCCGATGTGGAACCGTCCGAGATTCGATCTCAAGGTCCGCCTGACCTTGCGCGTCGCCGCCATATCGGCCGCCTGCTTCGCCGCGATATCAGCCTATTTCCTGATCACGGCCGACCGCGCCGCCCATGCGCGGATCGACGACATCGCCACCATCGTCGCGAAGACGTTGGAGCTGCAGCAAGGCAAGGTGCTCTGGACGGCGAGCCCGCGCGCGGACTTTCCCAACCTCGATCCCGTTTCGACCTATGTGATGACGCCCGGCCTCTGTCTGGCGTTCCGCGGGCCGAGCGGCGAGATGATCCAGCGCTTCTGTAGCGGCGCGCCAATCCCCGCGGACCCACCGCCGCAAATCTTCACGGCGTTCTACCACAGCCTGTTCGACCCCGGCCGCGAGGCCGCGCGGCCCGTGATCCTGCGCGGAACGAAGCTTGGCGAGGCCGTTGTCGCGGTCGATCCGGCGGTGCAGACGGCCGAAGCCTGGCACGAGGCTGGCCGCCTGATGCTGGCGCTAGCGATCGCACTGCCACTGCTGTGCGTCCTGGTCTACGCCGCACTGGCACGCGCGCTGCGCCCTACCCGCTTGATCAGCACTGGCCTCGAGCGGATCGCCGCCAACGACCTCACCGCTCGGCTGCCGCCGTTCGACCTCGCCGAGCTCTCCGCCGTGCGCGATGTCTTCAACCATCTCGCCGAAAGCCTCGATACGGCGCTCGCCGAGCGCGCCGAGTTGACGCGAAAGCTGATCGCACTGCAGGACGAGGAACGACGCTACCTCGCCCGCGAGCTGCACGACGAGTTCGGCCAGTCGCTCGCCGCCATCCGCGCGCTCGCCTCCTCCGCCCGTCAGACCGCGGCGCAGGAGTGTCCTTCCCTGCTCGGCGAATGCGACAGCATTTCACGGACCGCGACAGGCATGATGGAGACGCTTCGCGGCGCGCTGTTCCGGCTGCGTCCGCCAGATGTCGAAGAGCTTGGCCTCGTCGCCAGCCTCGAAGGCCTCGTTGCGGGGTGGAACGGCCGCAGCCGCGGCGAGACGCGCTTTGCGATCCGCTTCGACGGTACGTTCGAGACGCTGCCGGCCACGATCAGCGCCAACCTCTACCGTATCGTGCAGGAAGCACTGACCAACGCCGCCAAACATGCCGGCGCCACCAAGGTGACTCTCGAACTAACCATGCATGAAGACGAGATCGCGCTCGCCATCGACGATGACGGACGCTCGACCGATCCCGCGGCGAAGTCAGGCATGGGCCTGCTCGGCATGCGCGAACGCGTCGCGGCGCTGCGCGGCCGCCTGAGCTTCGAGGCGGGCCCCGTGGGCGGCTCCGCCCTGCGTGTCGTCATTCCGCTCGCGGCCGCTGGCCCGCAAGCGCTGGAGCACGCGGCATGACCGCGACCATATTGCTCGTCGACGACCACTCGGTGGTTCGCGAAGGCTATCGCTCCGTGCTCCAGAAGCAGCCGGGCCTGCGTGTGATCGCCGAGGCCGGCGATGGCGCGGAGGCCTATCGCCTGTTCAAGTCGGAAGCGCCCGACCTCGTCATCATGGATCTCAGCATGCCCGGGATCGGCGGCGTCGAGGCCGTCAGGCGCATCCGGCAATGGGATAAGGCGGCAAAGATCCTCGTCTTCACCATGCATGAGAACGCGGGTTTTGCCGTACAGGCGATCCGCGCCGGCGCGAGGGGCTATGTCACCAAGACCAGCCCGCCCGAGACGCTGGTGCGCGCCGTGATGGACGTGCTCGCGGGCAAGATCGCGATCAGCCCCGACATCGACCACGAGCTGGCGCTGAGCCGGATCAGTGGCGAAAGCTCCGCCGCCGATGTCCTCACCCCACGCGAATTCGAGGTGTTGCGGCTGCTGCTTGCCGAGAACACGACGGAGGAGATCGCCGAGACGCTTCACGTCAGCCCGAAGACGGTCGCGAATCTGCATTCGCTGATCAAGGACAAGCTCGGCGTCGGCTCCGACATCGAGCTGGTCCGGCTGGCGCTACGCCAGGGCATACTGACGGAGCCCGATCTCGGCGAGGCCTGATCGGCCGGGAAACGGCCGATCATTCGCGCGCGACCACCTGATCCAGCCAGGCGCAGTTCAACGGCGGCACGCGCGGATCGGGAACGCGCACGCCCCGCGCGGCCGCATCCATCCGCATCTCGCGCAGGCGCTTGCGCTGTTCTTCCGGCATGTTGAGCCGCTCATGCCCCCATAGAGAGGGACCATCAAAAGTCTCGTGTGGCTGCCACGTCGCGGGATCGATGATGCGTCCGCCCCAGCCATATTCGATGAAGAAGCCGGACGGCGTGTTCACATAGAACGAGGTCATGTGATCGTTGGTGTGCCGGCCCAGCGTGTAGACGACGCGGCCGTCTTCGAGCTGCGCAAGGTCGTAGCCCTGCCCGACATCGTCGAGGCTGCCGAGCTCGACCATGAAGTGATGCAACGCCTTGCGACCGGAGCCGACCATCGCAAAGGAGTGGTGGCGGCCATTGACGTGGAAGAAATAGAGGCCATAGGGCTTCAGCCCGAAATCGGAGACGTGGAAGCCGAGCACATCGCGATAGAACGGCAGCAGCGGTTCGACATTCTCGACATTGAGCACCACATGTCCCATGCCAAGCGCGCCGGTACGAAAGCCCGAGATCGGTCGGCCGGGCCTGAACGGCTCGCTCGCGAGGTCGGGCTTGCAGAAGACCTCCAGCCGGTTGCCGGCGGGATCAGCGAACGTGATCAGCTCGGCGACATGCCGTTCATCGGCCAGCGCACGCGAGCCGCGCGTGACCTTGACGCCATGGCTTTCCACCCGCCCGGCCAGACGATCCAGTTCGGCGATTCCAGCAACTTCCCAGCCCATCACCGCAAGGCCGGCATCACTGCTGCCGTCGACGATCAGGCGCTGCTTGCGATCGTCCATGCGGAAGGCGCGCATCTTGCCGCCGCGATCAACCTGCTGCATGCCGAGCAGGCCCGTCGCCATCTGGCCCCATTGATCGAGCTGCGACGAATTGATGCCGATATAGCCGAGCGCGGTGATTTCCATCGAATTTCTCCCGAGAGCATCGCCCTTCGCCGCAGTGCGGCGAACTTGATACCGGCCACGCGCGATCCTACGGTGGCGACGCAATCGCTTCGCGTTTGCAAGGACGATAGTCGCGTCATCGTGCGCCACAAGGGAGAAAACACGAAGTGTCCAAGGAGCGGACGCGGACCAGCCGGCCGCGACAGTCGGAGGGCGTCCGCGCCTTCAAGCGCGGGCTGGACGTGCTGCAGGAGGTCAACCGCTCCGGCGGCATCCGCGCCGGCGACGTCGCCCGCGCGCTCGACCTGCCTCGCCCGACCGTCTATCGCCTGCTCGAAACGCTGGAGGAACTCGGCTATGTCGCCCGCAGCGCCAGCGACGACCGCTTTCGCGTCACCCGGCTCGCTTTGAGCCTTGGCGACGGCTACGACCCCGGCGTGGTGATCTGCCAGGCGGCAGCCCCTTATCTCGCCGAGCTCAGCAAGACCCTGGTCTGGCCGGTCGATCTCTCGACTTACGAGAATGCGGCGATGGTGGTGCAGGAGACCACCCATTCCCGCAGCCCGCTGTCGATCGATCGCGGCATGATCGGCAAGCGCCTGCCGATGCTGCGGACCTCCGCGGGCCGCGCCTATCTCGCCGCCTGCCCGGCGCGCGAGCGCGACCTCATCGTCAACCATCTCCGCCGCATCGACGAAGCCGACGACCGCCCCTTCCTCGATCAGGCCCGTCTCGACCAGATGATCGCCGAGACACAAGCACGGGGCTACGCGATCCGCAGCGAGGGCGAATACAATCCAAAGACGGCATCGATTGCCGTCCCTATCGTGCGCAACGGAACCGTGTTCGGCTGCATCTCCATCATCTGGATCCGCTCGGCACTGAGCATCGAGGAAGCCATAGCGCAATTCGTCAGCCAGCTTCAGGAGACGGCCGCGGCCGTTCCGGTCGAGGTCTAGGGCCGTCCGCTGGGCGGACACTTGGGGCGGCGGCGTTGAAACGGTGGCGCTTGATGGGGAAGAGATAGCCCCATGCAAGATAAATCCGCACCCGAAGAGTTTGACGTCGTGATCGTCGGCCGCGGCCCGGTCGGCGCCACGCTGGCCAATCTGCTCGGCCTCTGCGGCCTGCGGACGCTGGTGCTGGAGCGCGAGGCGCGGACTTATCATCTGCCGCGCGCGGTGCATTTCGACGACGAATGCATGCGCGTGTTCCAGACCATTGGCCTTTCCGACGCGATCCTGCCGCATCTTACCCTCAGCCCCGGCATGCTGTTCCTCGATGCCCAGGGCAAGATGCTACTCGACTGGTCGCGGCCGCAGACGCTGACGCCGATGGGCTGGAATCTCAGCTATCGTTTCCACCAGCCCGACCTGGAAGATGTGCTGATCGGCGGCCTTGCGCGCTGGCCGCACGTCAGCTTGCGCAGCCGCTGCGACGTCTTTGCGCTCGATCAGGACGAAACCGGCGTGCGCGTCCGATACGAGGACCTGTCCAACGGCAAGCTCGGCGAGGTCCGCGCCGGCTACGTCATCGGCTGCGACGGCGCGCGATCACTGGTGCGCCGCTTCATCGGCTCAGGCATGGACGATCTCGGCTTCCACGAGCGCTGGCTGGTGATCGACGTGCTGCTCAAGCGCCCACGCGACGATCTCGGCGATTACAGCCTTCAGCATTGCGACCCACGCCGGCCGGCGACCTATGTCCGCGGCACCGGCTCGCGGCGACGCTGGGAGATCACGGTTCTTCCGAACGAGGATTCGAACGACGTGGCGCAGCCGGCCAAGGTCTGGGACTTGCTGTCGCGCTGGATCACGCCCGACGATGCCGAACTTGAGCGCGCCGCGGTCTACACCTTTCACTCCGTCATCGCGCAGCAATGGCGGAACAGCCGGCTGCTGCTTGCGGGCGATTCCGCGCACCAGACCCCGCCCTTCCTCGGCCAGGGCATGTGCGCCGGCATTCGCGATGCCGCCAATCTTGCATGGAAGCTGGCCGACGTCGTCCGCGGCGGCACCGATGCCAGCCTGCTCGACACCTATCAGAGCGAGCGCCAGCCGCATGTCCGCGAGTTCATCGAGCTCGCCATTCGCCTCGGCGGCGTCATCAACACCAAGGCGATCGAGGCCGGGCTCGCCGCCGGACAGCCGCGCGAGAATGCGCCGGTAAAGCTCGAGGTAAGGAAGCCCCTGCTCGGCCCCGGGCTGGCGCTTGGCGATCTCCCTCTCGCCGGGCGTCTCGCGCCGCAGTTCACCCTGAAGGACGGCGGCCGCAGCGACGACCAGATCGGTTACAGCCACCTCCTGATTGTCGAAAGCGCTGCGCGCGTCGCACGTCCCCAGGCCGGGATCAACATCCTCACCAGCGACGATGCCGAAGGCATCGGCCCCTGGCTTCGCGAGCACGGCATCATGGCCGCGCTCGTTCGCCCCGACCGCTATGTCCGCGCCGCCGCCCGTAACGATGCCGAACTCGACCGGCTCGTCGCTACGATGGCACCTTCAACCCATGTGCCGTCCGCGGCCTGATCGAACACAGGATGTTTCATGAAGTTGCTCTCTTTCATCGTCAACGGCCGAGCCTCCTTCGGAGCCGTCAAGGACAATGGCGTCGTTGATCTCGGCGCGCGCATGGCAGGGTGCACTACCCTGCGGCAGTTGCTCGAAACTGGCCGCGTTGCTGAAGCCGCAAAGCTGGTTGCGTCCAGCGCGCCGGATCATCCGCTCGACGCGATCAGCTTTGCGCCCGTCATCCCCGACCCCGGCAAGATCATCTGCGTCGGCCTCAACTATCGCGACCATGTCGCCGAGACCGGGCGCACCGTCACCGAGAAGCCGGCGCTGTTCGTCCGTTTCCCCTGTAGCCAGGTCGGCCATCTCCAGCCGATCGTGAAGCCCAGAGTCAGCGACGATTTCGACTGCGAGGGCGAGCTTGCGCTCGTGATCGGCAGGCAGGGCCGCCACATTCCGGCGAGCCGTGCACTTGAACACATCGCCGGCTACGCCTGCTATAACGAGGGCAGCATCCGCGATTGGCAGCGCCACACCAGCCAGTTCCTCTCCGGCAAGACCTTTGCGGAGAGCGGCAGCTTTGGTCCGTGGCTGGTGACGGCGGACGAGATCCCCGATCCGTCGAAGCTCGCGCTTCAGACGCGCCTCAACGGCGCCGTGGTGCAGGACACGACGACGGATCTCCTGATCACCGCGATCCCCGAACTCATCGCCTACATCTCGACGATCTGCCCGCTCGTCCCCGGCGACGTCATCGTGACAGGGACACCCGGCGGCGTCGGCGCCAAGCGCACGCCGCCGCTCTGGATGCGCCCCGGCGACACCGTCGAGGTCGAAATCTACGGCATCGGCATCCTGCGCAACGAGGTCGTCGCCGAGGCGGCCTGACCACTGCGACCGATCCATCAACGATAAAACCAGGAAACGCCATGGCCATCATCCGTACCCCCTCCACTGCCATCCTGCTGATCACACTGGCGCTAGCAGGCGCCGCCCGCGCCGAGATCAAGGGCGATGCCATCCGCATCGGCGTGCTCACCGACATGAACGGCATCTTCGCGACCGCGATGGGCCCGGGTTCGGTCGAGGCGGCCCGGATGGCGGCGGAGGAGTTCGGCGGCAAGATCAGCGGCAAGCCGATCGAGATCCTGCAGGCCGACCACCAGAACAAGCCTGATCTCGCGGCTTCGCTGGCACGAAAATGGTTCAGCGATGGTATGCAGGCGATCGCCGATGGCGGCAGCTCAGGCGCGGCGCTCGCGGTGCAGGAACTGGTGCGCGGCAACGGAAAGATCTTCCTGGTCTCCGGCGCCGGCGCCAACCAGCTCACCGATGAGGCCTGCGCGCCGAGCAGCGTGCAGTGGACCCAGGACGCCTATTCCACCGCGACCGCCGTCGTCTCCGGCGTCATGCAGACCAGCAAGGAGCCGTGGTTCTTCATCACCGGCGACTATGCATTCGGCCATTCCATCGAGGCGACCGCGCGCGACCGTATCGCCGCGCTCGGCGGCAAGGTCGCCGGCAGCGTGAAAGCCCAGCTCGGCACGCCCGACTACTCGTCGTTCCTGCTCCAGGCGCAATCCTCGGGCGCCAAGATCCTCGCGATCAACGTCGCCGGCGACAACGCCACCGCGATCAAGCAAGCGGAGGAATTCGGCCTTGCGGACCAGGGCATCAAGATCGTTCCGATGTCGTTCCAGAACGTCGATATCGAGGCAGTCGGCCTGAAGGCGACGCGCGGCGATCTCATCGTCACCTCGTTCTTCGAGGACGTCTCGCCGGCGGCGCGAAAATTCTCCGATGCGTTCTACGCGCGGCGCAAGGCGATGCCCTCGCAGATCCAGGCCGGCGTCTACTCTGCCGTGCGTCACTATCTGCAAGCCGTGAAGGACACCGATTCCGACGACAGCGCCACCGTGATGGCCAAGATGAAGGCAACGCCCGTGTCGGACGCCTATACGACGAACGGCCGCATCCGCGAGGACCAGCGGACGGTGCACGATCTCTATCTGGTGCAGGTCAAGACGCCAGCGGAATCCAAGGGCCCGTGGGATTTCGTCAAGCTGGTCGCGACAATTCCGCCCGATCAGGCCTTCCGCCCGCTCGACCGCAGCAAGTGCAGTCTGGTCGGCAAGTAGACAAATCGTCTTCAAGCGAAGTGGATACCGGTTCGCGTGAAGAAAACGCGTCAAACAAAAGAGTCTAGGCGAGATACCGCGTGAGATAGCCTTCCATGGCATAGAGCGCGCAGAGCGCGAGGCTCGACCAGACGGCGGCGCTGAAATACAGGAACATCCAGGTGAGCTCGCCCTTCCAATGCGCGATGTCGTGGGTCACCACCCAGCGCGTCGCGACGTCATGCAGGCCTTCGAGGAAGCCGAGGAACTTGTTGCCCTCCTCATGCCCTGCCCGCCAGCGGCTGAGATACATGGGAACGTCGACGGTGACGAGGAAGGCGAGGAAACAGGCGATGCCGACGATGCCCGACATCAGCGCCCAGCGCACCACGCCCTGGAATTCCGGCGTCAAGCGGCACAGCGCGATGCCGGCGAGAAAGAAGGTCACTGCCCAGAGCGAGTTCTCGATCGCGTTGAAGAGGAAGTTGGTCGTCACCACCGCGTACCACGAGAAGCATTCCGCGATGATGATAACAGGCACGATCACGAGCGCGATGTTCACCGCGGTCTGCGCGCCCGTCATCCGACCGAGCTGATGCAGGATAATCGCCCACTGCGCCGCGAAGCAGACTTCGGCCACGGTCGCGACCGTGCGGCCGACAAACACACTCGACAGCCAGGTGTCGAACAGGCAGATGCGCTGCACGTCGGCGCGCGGCAGTACCGAGCGGAAGGCGCAACCGAAGACATAGCCGGCACACAGCAGGAACATCAGCCCGATATCCGAGCCGCCGCCGACGCTGCCGGCGACGGTCGGATAGAACTCGCGATACAGCATGAACCAGACGAGAATGTTCGCAGCGCTGACCAGCGTCAGGCAGCCCCACCACCAAGCCAGGGGATTTGACCGTGCCTGCCACTGCAACATGAACCGCTCCGCCGTAGTCATCTTGACATCCAACGGTAGCAATTCTGTCATAAATCTGAAGCGCGACGCGACAAAAATCTGCGTGACGCCACTGTCATAATTCTCCTGCGCGCTGTCATAATCGCGAAGGCGTCCGCGTTTCCAGGCTTAATCCGGGGACACCACATCGAAGGCGCCCCCGAATCACGCGGGGGCTATTTCTTCAACCCGCCAACATAGGCCGCGAGCTTGTCCAGGGTCTGGTAGCCGAACTCGACGGCGCCGAAGCCGATCGTGTGGTCGCGCTGCTCGGTGCTCGCAAACATCTGCCGCATCATCAGCACGGTCTTGCCGTCGGCCTGCTCGGCGAAAGTCACGGTGAAGCGGAACATATTGGGATCGTCATCCTGGTCGGCGCCATGGTCCATCTCGATCAGCTTCGGCCGCTCGATGCGGCGGAAGCGCATGCGGCTCGAATAGACGGTGCCGTCGGGGCCGATCATGTTGAAGCGCCAGACGCCGCCGACGCGCACGTCGATCTCGAAGGTCTCGATCTTGAAGCCCTTCGGCCCGAACCATTGCGGCAGATGTTTTGGGTCGGACCACGCCTCGAACACCAGATCGCGCGGCGCATCGATCACGCGCGACATCACGATCTCGCGGTCGATCGACCATTGCGACAGGGCAGCGTTGGCAGAATACGTCATCGTCAGGCACCTTTCCGTTTGCTTGGCTTGTTGGTCGTCTTCTCACTCGTCTTGTCAGCTATCCTGGACGGCCGCGTGGCGGCCGCCCTCTCCTTCTTGAGCTTCGTCACGTAAGCCTCGAAGCGGTCGAGCCGCGTCTCCCAGATCGCGCGCTGGTGCTGGAACCAGTCTTCCGCACCGACGAGCGCCTCGGGACTAAGGCGACAGGTGCGCACGCGGCCGGACTTCTCAGACTGCACGAGCCCGCTCAGCTCCAGCACATGGATGTGCTTCATGAAGCTCGGGAGCGCCATCTCGAAGGGCTCGGCGAGCTCGCCGACCGAGGCCTCGCCGGCGCAAAGCCGCATCACGATCGCCCGCCGCGTCGGATCGGCGAGCGCCGCGAAAACCTGGTCGAGCTGGGATAATTGGTTAGCCATGAAGCTAACTATAGATACAGCGTGATCCGGCGTCAACGATTGTTAGCTCGCAAGCTAAGTATTTTTCCAACCCGCTGATATGGAACCGACAACGCGTAATCGTGACTTGGGAGGCCGCCATCGCCCCGCTAAAACGGTACGCGGGGGCGCATCGCATGATCAGTCAGAGCACGTGCCGCCTGTTGCCCTCTCCCCTGACATCACAAGGCGATCCCTCGCCCGCGCCGCACTTGTTCCCCTGGCGGTCGCGCTGGCCTGGCCACGCCGCGCCTTGGCGGATTCCGACATGATCGCGCAGATGCGCGACATCGTCGCCGCCGAGCTCGCGCCCACCGCGACGCCGGATCACCCGGGCGGCCTTGCAGCTGCGCTCTATGCCGGCCGCCATGTCGAATTCTTCACCTATGGCTTCGCCGACGGCGCCAGCAAGCGGCCCGTGACGCCGGACACGCTGTTCAATCTCGCATCGCTGCGAAAACCGTTCGAGGCGACGCTGGTGGCATCAGGCACGCTGCGCGGCGAGCTCAGGCCCGACGATCCCCTGCCGAACTATCTGCCGGAGCTGAGCGGTGAGTATGTCCGCCACATCACCGTCGGCGAGCTCGCCACCCACACATCAGGGCTGTTGCTGCCGACCGACCACCCGCCCTGGCCGAACGATTCCTATTCGCAGGCGCAGTTCATCGCGATGCTCAACGCCTTCGCGCCGCCTGCGGGCGTGGCGCCGGGGAAGCAACGCATCTACAGCCATGCCGGCTACGTCCTGCTTCAGCTCGTGCTCGAGCGCTGCTATCGCACGCCGATCGCGAAACTGATCGAGAGCCGCGTGCTCGCGCCGCTCGGCATGCACGCAACCTCCCTTCCCGAGCGCGGACCGGACAACCGCGCGGTCATGGACGAGGCCACGATGCGGCGCGTCGTGCAGGGCTATTCCGACCAGGGCAGCGTGATCGGCCCAATCGGCGGTCAGCAGAGTTATTTCGACTTCCCCGGCACGGGCCAGATGTTCTCGTCCGCGCGTGATCTTGCGACATTCGTCGCAGCCAGCGTCGACGGCCGCACCATCGACCCGCGTCTGCGGGAGGCGTTGCGCATGACACAGCGCGAAATGTTCCATCTCGACCAGACGTTCGGCCAGGCGACCTTCGGGCAAGCCTTGGCCTGGGAGACGGTCCACCTTCCCGGCGTCACAATCGTCGACAAGCCCGGCGGACTCAACAACGCATCGGGCTATATCGGCCTCGTGCCGGCGCACCGGATCGGCATCGTGCTGCTCGCCAATCGCGGCGACTATCCGCACGAGATCGCCCGCTACAAGATCCTGCCTGCGCTGGCGAAGCTGGTGGCGCACGCCTGAGTTCCAAACAGCGGCCACAACTTTCACGTGTTCCAGATCGATGGGGCAGCGCCGCTTGCCTATTACGTGTGAACGCGGCGGTTGACTCGCGAGGACCGCTGCCTACACTCCGTGGTTTGCTGCGATCAATTGTTGAGACATGGAGCTTAAGGCCATGGCCTCCGATTTTTTCCTGAAGTTCGACAGCTTCGACGAATTCCTCGCACACAAGCTCGATCACGACTTCCTCAAATTCGGACATGATTTCGATCGCGTCGGCGATGGGCTCACCGATCTGTTTTCCGACGCCCTGAAGCTCGACGATCACAAGGTTGCGCTCGACTTCAAGCACGATGTCGAGCACGTCGGCTTCGACTTCATCAAGCTCGGTTTCGACACGCTGAAGCTCGACGACGTCCTGCACAAGTTCGATGACGTCATCCTGAAATTCGCCGACCAGATGCCGACCATCAGCTCGGCTGCCGAAACCGGCGGCGACGGCGGCGCGCTCAAGCTGTCCGACGATTTCATCAAGCTCGACACCGATTTTCAGGCCGCCAGCTTCGAGGCGATCAAGCTCGGGCTCGATACGATCAAGCTGCACGTATCAGGCGAAGGCGCCAATGATTCCTTCATCAAATGGGCCGGCGACCTCTCCGATTTCAGTGCCGGCCTGCACAAGGTCGGCGACGACTTCCAGAAGGTCGGCGAGGACTTCCTCAAGCTTGGCGAGCTCAAGGGCTCCGAATGGATCGACCAGGCTTTCCTCAAGCTCGGTGACGGCGCCCTGAAGGTCAGCGACGATCTGCACAAAGTCAGCGACGACTTCCTCAAGATCGCGACCGACATCACGGGTTCCCAGGACAATTTCGGCGCCCTCAAGATCGACCAGATCGCACTGAAGTTCGGCGATGATTTTCACAAGCTCGATGCGGATCTGCACAAGCTCAACACCGATGTCGGCGCGCTCGGCGACGACTACATCAAGCTCGCCGGTGCGCTGACCGGCCACGGCCAAGGTGGCGGTCAGGGCGGCGGCACGACGACGACCTCAGACAGCGACGCGCTGCATCAATTGCTGCAACACGCGCATGATTTCTCGCTGCTCTAGCTAGGCTATTCCGAGCCGTCCAAGCAGCGGCAGAACGCGCGCGTTGATCGCAGCGATCCTGCCTGATATCTCGGCGCGAACCTCGTCCGCGGAAAGTTGTCGGCCGTCTTTCTCAAACCGCTCGCCACTGGCATTGGCGAGGTTTGCCAGCAGCGCGGCGGGATCGGCGATGCCCTTGCGCCTCGCCTGCATGTAGAGCTGCGTGAGCGGATCGACCCTGACACCGCCGCCGGTGACGGGCGAGGCGAGATACCGCAGCTCCGTCGTCTCCTTGGCGCGCGCCGTCACCGCCGCGTTGAACGCCTGCGCCGATGTCTGTCGCGCGGCCTCGTCCTCCAACGGCAGCGCCGGTGCAAGGTGCCCCTGCCCGACCAGCACCTTGATGGCATCGGTGAGCGAGGCCCAGCCCAGTGTCGACTGCGGCAGACGTTCGACCGCCTCGCGCAAACTGAGGGGCCCTGCAGCAAATGCGTCGATCACGGGCTGGTAGATCTCGCTGCGCAACTGGAAGCGGCCCAGCGGCGCATCGAAGGTCAGCTCGATATCGTCGCGCGGGCTCGTCAGCACGAAGCGCGTCGCCAGCCAGCGTTCCCGCGCCGCCATCGGCGCCATCGGCGTAAACCCCTTGGCGAAGATGTCCCGGCGAAACTGGCGGCCGATGATCATGTCGCGCGTGGTCTCAACGATCAAGGGATCGGCGAGATCGGCCAGCAGCGCCTGCTGGGCCTCGGTGAGATTGACCCGATCGACATGATCGGTGAGATGGGCCGAGCCGAGATAGGTCAGCTTCGCGTCGGCGAGTTCCTGGGCAAGATCGGCGAAGCTGAAGGCCTGCCAGTCACGCGTCAGAAGCTCGTGCGCGAGATAGGACGCAGGCAGCTTGCGCAGCCGCTCGAGCTGCGCGGCGGCCTGCGGATACATGCGATAGAAATGCGCGCCAGCCTCCTTCAGCCCGTCGGCTAGCGCCAGCGCCTGGTCCAGTGCGCGTCTCGACGAGACCTGCGGCTGGGCACTCTGCAACTGCACCATCAGCCGTCGCAACGGCGCCATTCCCGCCCAGCCGGGCATCGCATCGTATGAGACGTAGACAAGCCCGCCGGGCTTCAAGCGCCGCCGGATCAGCGCGACGATCGCCTTGCGATGCTGCGCGCCGATCCAGCTATAGACACCATGGAGTGCGATGATGTCGAACTCCGGCACCGAGGCGTCCTCGGCAAGTTCGGCGAAATCAGCCTCGCGAAAGACGATGTTGTCGAGCCTTGCTGCATCGGCCAGCGACCGGGCGCCGGCAATATGGGTCGGGTTGAAATCAGCCGCGAAGACCTCAGTGTTGGGATTGGCGGCTGCGACGATGGTGGCGGTCAGCCCCTGCCCGCAGCCGAGATCGCAATAATGAAGCGGCTCGCCACGTCCCCCGGGCGCCGCCACGCCCTTGGCGAGCGCAGCAAAGCTGAGCATGGCCGGCACCTGCACGCGGCAGAAATCGTGCACATAGGCCGTGTCGATGACGTATCCGGATCCCCAATCGGCCATGCGACCCTCGCGAGGACATCCAACAACGCTGCGAAATCACGGTCGCACAAGTCGGCGGACGGCTCAAGCGAGGCTCCAGCCTTAAACCAAGCAAGCCTTGAACCAAACGCCTCAGACCGAGCGGGTCAGTCCGCCGTCGACGCGGATGTTCTGGCCGGTGATGTAGGCCGCGCCGTCGGACGCCAGGAACGAGACGGTCGCCGCGATCTCCTCGACCTTGCCGTAACGCTTCAAAGGCACGCTGTCGCGGCGTGCATCCGTCTGCGGCAGGCTGTCGATCCAGCCGGGCAGCACATTGTTCATGCGGATGTTGTCGGCCGCGTGGGTGTCGGTGAAGATTTTCGTGAAGGCGGCAAGGCCTGCGCGGAACACGGCCGAGGTCGGAAACATCGCGCTCGGCTCGAACGCCCAGGCGGTCGATATGTTGATGATGGCGCCACCCTTCTGCGCCTGCATCACCGGAGTGACCAGCCGGGTCGGACGGATCACGTTGAGCAGATAGGTATCGAGACCGAGATGCCACTGCTCGTCGGTAATCTCGGTGATGGCCGCGCGCGGACCGTGGCCGGCGCTGTTGACGAGCACGTCGATGCGTCCCCATTTCGCCATCGCGCCGTCGACGAGGCGCTTGAGATCATCATTGGACTTGTTGGAACCGGTCACGCCGAAGCCGCCGAGCTCGGCCGCGAGCGCCTCGCCTTTGCCGGAGGACGACAGGATGGCGACGCGAAATCCGTCGGCGGCAAGCCGCCGCGCGGCCCCCGCCCCCATGCCGCTGCCGCCTGCAGTGACGAGTGCAACCTTCTCTGCTGCCATGATCAGATATCCCTGTGATAGCGTTGCGGCGCGCCCAAATTCAGTCTGCTAGGGCTCAGCCTGTCATCAGGCCTTCTACAGCCAGACTTGCCCGCAAACCAGACTTGCCCGCGGGTCCATTGCCACGAGGCACGACGACATGAGCGATATGCAGATCCGCAATTTGCGTCCCGACGAGATCTCCATCGCGATCGACTGGGCCGCAACCGAAGGCTGGAATCCCGGCCTTGCCGATGCCGCCTGCTTTGCGATTCCCGACGCGCGAGGCTTCTTCTTCGGCGAGATCGATGGCGAGCCGATCGCGTCAGTCTCCTGCGTCACCTATGATGAGCGCTTCGCTTTCCTCGGCTTCTACATCGTGCGCGCAGGCTTTCGTGGCAGAGGCTATGGCCTGAAAATCTGGAATGCTGCCATTGCGCATGCGGGTGCGCGTGTGATCGGCCTCGACGGCGTCGTCGCGCAGCAGGACAATTACCGAAAGTCCGGCTTCGCCCTGGCTTACGCCAATATCCGCTATGGCGGCATCGTTGCCGCGCCGCCGAAATCGCCCGCCGAGATTGTCGCGCTCGATACGATTCCATTTGCGCTTGTGGAGGCCGACGACGCCACGGTCTTCCCCGCCCCGCGCGCAGCCTTCTTGCGCGCCTGGATCAACACGCCTGGACACGTTGGCCGCGCACTGCTGCGCGACGGCAAGCTTGCCGCGTGGGGCGTGATCCGCCCCTGCCGAACCGGCCGCAAGATCGGCCCGCTGGTAGCCGATGACCGCGCCGCGGCGGAGGCTGTATTGCAGGCTTTGCTGGCGAGTCCCGGCAGCAACGAGATTGTGCTCGACATCCCCGCGATGAACCGCGATGCTATAGCACTTGCGGAATCCCTTGGCCTGAAGCCGACATTCGAAACGGCGCGAATGTACACTGGACCGATCCCGTCACTGCGGCTTGACCGTGTGTTCGGCGTAACCAGCTTCGAATTGGGCTAGGACCGATTTTAATTTAGGCACGTGCCGTCCTGGAATTTGTAATCTGGTTCACGTCGCCGCTTTGGCGCAGCGTGTATTCGTGTCGTGTCCGCCGATTTTGCCGGACGGCCCGAACGACATTTTTCGACCATCGATATTTCATGCAAGGGGATTTTATGACCGAAGCCAGAACCAAGGCCCGCTCTTCCCAGCACACGGCCGATGACACGCAGCGCCTCGGCATCGCGGCCGCGCTGGTGCTTGCCGTTGTGACGGCCCTCGGGCTTCACGTGCTCGTCTCCGCGCCGGCGATACGGGATGCCGCGCAGGCCGAGCTCGCGCGCGTGATTGCCGATGAGGATCGGGATGTCTGCGGTCAGTTCGGGCTACGCCCGGAAACGAGCGCGTTTGTGGCTTGCAGCCGTGAGCTCGCCAATGTCAGGCGAAAGCAGTCCGAGCGAGACCAGGCGGCCGCGGCAGGCATTCTCTAGCCAACCGCGATACACCTCGCGTGCTCAGTAGCAGCGCATGATGTTGACGGTGTGCTCGCCGCCGCCGCGGCCGGGCACGGTGACCTGCTCGGTCGGACAGCTCGGCACATAGGGCCGGTCGGACGGCGTGACGTTCGGAGGGAAGCGATGCGCCCAGTCCCAGGGAACGTCGTAGGTGTAGGTATAGCGAACATCGTTGGTGACCGGCTGGCCGGCACCGGCGAACGGCTCGCTGTAGCCGGCCCCGTCGTTGTAGAAGCCGCCGCCACCCGGCCAGTAAACCCAGGGATTGTTGAAGCGATTGCCACGGCCGTGAAACCGCGCGCCCGGCGCGATCGGCGGACGTACCGCAGCCGGCGGCGCGGCGGCGGTCACCATGCCGTTCGGCGCGGCGCCGCCCGGTCGTGCAAAGCTCTCGCTGGGGCTAAGGAGCAGCGCGGCTGCGCTGAGCGAGGCGAACAAGGCCCCATATGATCTGGACATCATGATACGCACCACACTCGTTTGGCTTCGCGATACTGCTCCCCAGCGCACGCTAGGCCGGTCCATCACCCGCCCGCAAACGTATAATTAATTATTGGTTAAGGCACGGAATTATCAGGGAACCGGCTGCGGCAGAACGCCCGGAATTCCAATCATTTCCGAGGCAGATGTCTATTCGCCTGGCCCGACGGGCAAAACACCCGAACATCGGGTCAATCCGCAGACCGGAAACATTCCGCTTTGCCGAAATTCGGAAATTGCACATCTGTCGCGGCAACGACAATGTTGATCGCAGCGGAGCCTCGCCGTGTCCCACACCGCGTCCGGGACACGGGAGTCCCCCACTTCGCAATGACGAAACCGTGGATGCCTGGCCGCCTCCCCGTCACTTCTGCATGCCGATCCGCTCTTGTAACATAACCGTCATACAGCAAAACTAAACGATTGCCGGGGGCCGCGGTTCGGCGGCCGAGCCGCCTCACCGCTAGGAGATTTTGATGCGACGTTCACTGGTGTTGCTGTCCGCCGGGCTGACAGTGCTCTCCACCGGACTTGCCTCCGCTGAAAACAACACGCCCCGCAACCTGATCCTGTTCATTCCCGACGGACTGCGCGCGCTGAAGATCACTCCCGAGACCGCACCTGCCATGGCCGAGGTCCGCGACAAGGGCGTCAACTTCAAGAACTCGCATTCGCTGTTCCCGACCTTCACCATGGCCAACGGCTCGGCGATGTCGACCGGCCATTATCTCGGCGACACCGGTGTGTTCTCGAACACGATCTGGACCAACTACACCTCAGTGCCCGCCGGCGACACCGTCGTCCCGTTCATCGAGAACGACGCCGTGCTCGGCGACATCGACGAGCATTTCAAGGGCGACTATCTCAACGAAGAGACTGTCTTGAAGATAGCTCGCGACAAGGGCCTGAGCACCGCCGCGCTCGGCAAGGTCGGCCCGACCTATCAGTGGGACCACACCGATCATCCGGAGAAGCCGGGTCAGCACTCGATCGTCATCGACGACGCCACCGGCAGCAAGGCAGGCGTGGCGCTCTCGGACGAGATGAAGGACGCCCTGACCAAGGCCGGCCTCGCCCTCACCGCCCCCGGCCGCGGCGACAACGGCAAGGCCGGCGATGCCAAGACGCCTGGCACCACCGTCGCCAACGTCGCGCAGCAGGCCTATTTCGCCGATGTCGCCACCAAGGTGGTGCTGCCGATGTTCAAGGCGCGCAACAAGCCGTTCGTGCTGGTGTTCTGGTCGCGCGATCCCGACGGCACCCAGCATAACCAGGGCGACAGCCTCAACAAGATCCTGCCGGGCATCAACGGCCCGAGCACGATGGCCAGCATCAGGAACGTCGACAACAACCTCGCCCAGATCCGCAAGGCGCTGGACGAGCTCGGGCTTGCCGCGAGCACCAACATCATGATCCAGGCCGACCACGGCTTCTCGACCATCTCCAAGGAGAGCAAGACCAGCCCCTCGGCCAAGGTCAGCTATGACGACACGCCGAAGGACTTCCTGCCGATGGGCTTCATCGCCCTCGACCTGGCCAAGGCGCTCGATCTGCCGCTGTTCGACCCCAACGACAAGAACGCCGCCGTCACCGGCAACGCTCATCCGAAGGCCGGCAACGGCGTGCTCGGCAAGGACCCGACCAAGCCCGATCTCGTCGTCGCCACCAATGGCGGCTCGGACCTGATTTACCTGCCGAACAAGGACAAGAAGCTGGCGGCCAAGACCATCAACGCCCTGCTTGAGCAGGACTACGTCTCCGGCCTGTTCGTCGACGACGCCCTCGGCCGCTTCCCTGGCACCCTGCCGCTGTCGAGCATCAATTTGCGCGGCAAGGCCGCAACGCCGACGCCGGCGATCGTGGTCAACTTCCGCTCTTATGCCAGCGAATGCGGCGAGGCGCCGACCAATTGCTCGGTGCAGGTGGCCGACACCGTGCTGCGCCAGGGCCAGGGCATGCATGGCAGCTTCAGCCGCGGCGACACCTACAACTTCATGGCTGCGATCGGTCCGGACTTCAAGGCCGGCTATGTCGACGAGCTGCCGGTCAGCAATGCCGACGTCGGCATGACTGCGGCCCAGCTCCTTGGCCTGCGCGGTTCGCAGAATGGCGGCCTGGTCGGCCGCGTGATGTCGGAAGCGCTGCCCAACGGCGTCGTGCCGAAGGCGTTCAAAGCCGTCGAGCGGTCCAGGAAGAAGTCCGAGAACGGTCTCGAGACCGTGCTCAACGTCCAGCGCGTCGGCAGCCAGCGTTACTTCGACGCCGCCGGATTCCCCGGTCGCACGCTCGGTCTCGAGCCGGAGACCGGCAAACAAAAAACGGCGGGGAAATAACCCCGCCGCCTGCTCTCGCGCCTCGCAAGGGGCGCGGGAATATTTGGTTCATTACATTCCAATGTCGAACACGTTCGGCAGCTGGCCCGCCAGAGGCAGCGCGGTGGCGCCCAGGAACGTCGCCACCATCGCCATCAGGCGACGGTTGTTCTGGCGCTTGCCGCGCATCTGGCCGGCGATCCACTCCAGCATCTCGCTCTTGACCTTCGAGGCATAGGACGGCGCCCAGCTCTCGATGTCGGTGTCCTGCGCCAGCGCAACGCTGCGCGGCGGCACCTTGAGGCCCGAAGCGCTCGCGGCATAATGGGCAACGGCCTTGGCCAGCAAATCGTCGAACCGGCCGCCATCGGCACGTTCGGTCGCGGCCTCGTTGATCTCGAACAGCGCCTCGGCTTCGGCGCGGCTGACCGGCTGGTCGTTGACGGCCACGGCTGTCAGGATGCGGGCGCACCAGGCGGTGTCATCGGTATCGATGGAACGGGAAAAGTGCACCCTGCCCTTGGTGGTCGGGCCTTCGCCCGTGATCACGCCGTCGCGCACGATGGTGAGGGCATGGGCCGCTGTATCGCGGCAGGACGGCTCGAGGGACTCAGCGGACTTCTCAACAGACTTGGGCAGTGCGGCAGACATAGTTCACTTCCAGATTTCTTCTGATCGACCAGCATTTTCATGCCGGCGTAAAGGGGTGGTTAATGATTCGATATGGGGATCGCGACTTTTCTCAATGGTTGCCGATTAGTCGCTACGAGGACCATTTCGGTTCCCGAGAGCGTCGGGCGGGCGTGATGCGGGTCATAAAAGGCATTATCGGGGCAATCGAGACCGTGAAGCCCCGGTGGGGATGTTTCGCCGCAGGCGCCGCCGTAACAAAATTGTGCTGAGAAATCAGCCCTTCAGAGGAGGAATTCACATTTTACTTCAAGCAGTTCAGTTGCCGTTCACTTGAGGTCGCCAAGCCCCTATACTGGCTGCGACGGCCAGAAAGAAATTCCAAAGTAATTTCAATGCGATGAGGTCACACCATGACACTTCCGATCGGCACCACCGCCCCCGACTTCGAAGCCGAGACCACCGAGGGGAAGATCAAGTTCCATGACTGGATCGGCAATAGCTGGGCCCTGCTGTTTTCCCACCCCAAGGACTTCACACCGGTGTGCACGACCGAGCTCGGCGCGCTCGCCAGGTTGAAGCCGGAGTTCGACAAGCGCGGCGTCAAGCTGATGGGTCTCTCGGTCGATCCGGTCGACCGCCACGCAAAGTGGTCAGAGGACATCAAGGAGACGCAAGGCGCCGCCCCGAACTACCCGATGATCGGCGACACCGATTTCAACGTCTCGAAACTCTACGGCATGCTGCCGGCGTCGACCTCGGGCGATCCCCTCACCCGCACCCCGGCCGACAACCAGACCGTCCGCAACGTCTTCATCATCGGACCGGACAAGAAGATCAAGCTGGTGCTGGTCTATCCCATGACCACCGGCCGGAACTTCCAGGAAATCCTGCGCGTGATCGACTCGCTGCAGCTCACCGCTAAGCACCGCGTCGCGACGCCCTCCGACTGGAAGCAGGGCGAGGACGTGATCATCGCGGGCTCGGTCTCCAACGACGAAGCCAAGACGATCTATCCGCAGGGCTGGAAAGAGCCGAAGCCCTATATCCGCATCGTGCCGCAGCCGAAATAACGGCCTAACCGGTCACACGATCCGCCACCAACAGACCCGCGGTCGACGAGACCGCGGTCACCACCGCGCCCCAGCCGACGTCGACGAACGCGACCGGCCAGCTCCAGTGCTTCAAGAGCGCCAGCGCGGTGAGATCGAACGTCGCATAGCAGAACAGCCCGAACAGCGCGCCATAGAGCAGCGTCGATTGCCAGGTCGCGCCAGCTGAGCCGCTGACGAAGATCAGAACGCCGACGACATAGAGCAGGTAGAACAGCACGGCGGGCACCGGCCTCAGATCACCGAGCATGTCGCCAACCTCGGCGGTGAAAAAGCCCTTGGCGATCAGCCCGAGAAACAGAAAGTCCAGCCCGGTCAGGACGACCAGGGTTGCGACATAAAGCACGGAAATGCGGCTCACTGGCGGCCTCCCTGCCCGCGAAGCGCAGGCGGTCACATCGTGCCGTCAGCTACGTCACGGCGCGCCGATGGTTTCAGCCCGCCATTCCCTGATCAAGCCGCCTCAACGCGATCGAGGAAGCTGTCGACCTCGGCCTTCAGGCTCAGGCTCTCGCCCGACAATGCCTGGGCGGACGCAAACATCCGGCTCGAGGTTTCGCCGGTCTCGCTCGCGCCCTCGGCCGCGTGACGGACATTGACGGCGACGTCGGCGGTGCCCGAGGCCGCCGCGCGGACGCTGGCGGCGATGTTGTGGGTCGCGCTGCGCTGCTGCTCGACCGCAGCCGAGATCGAGCCCGCGATGCCGCTAATGCGCTCGATGGTCTCGGTGATCGCCTTGATCGCGGTGACCGACTCTTCGGTCGCCTGCTGCATGCTCGCGATCTGGGTCGAGATCTCGTCGGTCGCCTTCGCGGTCTGGCCGGCGAGCGTCTTGACCTCCTGGGCCACCACCGCAAAGCCACGGCCCGCATCGCCCGCGCGCGCGGCCTCGATGGTGGCGTTCAGAGCCAGCAAGTTCGTCTGCTCGGCGATCGAGGTGATCAGCTTGACGACGTCGCCAATGCGCGAGCCTGCCTCCGAAAGCTGGGCGATGCGTTGGTCGGTGGCCTCGGCCTGCTGCACCGCCTCGGCGGAAATCGCGTTGGATTCCTGCACCCTTTTGGTGATCTCGGAGATCGACTGGGACAGTTCGTTCGAGGCCGACGCCGCCGCGCGAACGTGATCGGAGGCCTGCTCGGACGCGCCGGCCGATTTCGCCGACAGATCGGCGGTGGAGCGCGCGGTATCGGTCAATTGTCGCGCCACGCGCTCGAACTCGCCGGAAGAACGCAGGACCTTGTCGAGGATGCCACCGACGCCGCTGCGGAATTCGGCAACGAAATTGCGAAGGTCGGCCTTGCGCTGCTCGGCCGCCGCCGCCGCAGCTTCCGCCTGCTCGCTGCGCATGCGTGCCCGTTCCAGCGAATTGCTCTTGAACACCGCAACGGTGCGCGCGATCTCGCCGATCTCGTCGACGCGGTCCTCACAATCGATCGCGACATCGCTCTTGCCGTTGGCGAGCGCCGTCAGCGAGCGTGTGACCGAGGTCAGCGGCCCGGTGACGCGGCGGACGACCAGCATGGTGAGCACCAGGACCAGCAGCGCGGCGATGCCGGCCGCGATCGCCATGCTCTCGATCGCCTGGGCCAGCATGGCCTCGTACTGGGCCATGGGAATGCCGACATAGAGAATGCCGACCACCTTGCCGCTTGCATCCGCGATCGGGAAATAAGCGGTCATGAAGGACTTGCCGAACAGCGTGGCCGGGCCCTTGTAAGCTTCGCCGCGACGCAGGACGGCCTGCGCCGGATGGTCGGCGGCAAGCTGGGTGCCGACGGCGCGGTCGCCATTCTCCTTCTTCACATTGGTCGAGCGGCGAACAAACTGCCCGCTCGCGTCGTCGAACACGAACAGGGTGGCGTTGCCCCCGACATAGGACACCGCACGATCGACGATGGCGTGATCTTTGAAGTCAGGCATCTTGGCGATCTCGGCGCGCGCCACCATACCATCGCGCATCGTGATCCTAGCGTCGGGAACGATTTCGGCAAAGGCCAGCGCCAGCGTGCGCAGGCTGACCTCGATGTCGCGCAACGCTCGATCGTTGAAGGCGGAGGTGAGCGACCAATAGCCGGCGCCGACCACCAATGCGGTGTTCATCGCGATCAGCAGCACCGCGCACAGGACGGCCTTGGTACCCAGCTTGAATTGCGGCAAGAACTTCACCGTTAACGAGTTGGTCATGAATGGAACTGCCCCCGGAATTCTTGCATATTCATGCAATCCGCTTACGACCGCATTAACGAGGGTTCACAACGCGGAACCCCGCATGCTTTCCACGATGTAAACGAGGCCACCCTCTGACCCCGCCAAGCCCCCCTGTCATCGTCTGGTTTCGCGACGACCTCCGCCTGTCCGACCATCCGGCCCTCCACGCCGCCACCAAGACCGGCGCGCCGGTGATCTGTCTCTATGTGCTTGATGACGCGGCCGGACGGGCCCCTGGCGGCGCTACGCGCTGGTGGCTGGCGCAATCGCTGCGCGCGCTCGGCGCCGACATCGCAGCGCGCGGCGGATCGCTCGTGTTGCGCAAGGGCCAGGCGGCCAGGGTGATCCCAGAGGTGGCGCGCGAGAGCGGGGCCGCCGCCGTCTATTGGAATACGATCGCACAGGCCTCGCATCAGGCTGTCGAGAAACAGCTCGAAGCTGTGCTGGCAAAGCTTGGCGTGGACTCGAAAAGTTTCCCCGGCGACCTGCTGGCACCGCCCTCGGCCATCCGCAACAAGGAGGGTCGCGGCTTGCGCGTGTTCACGCCATTCTGGCGGCGCGTGCTGTCATCAGGCGATCCGCCGAAGCCGCTGCCCGCGCCGAAGGAGCTGCGTCCGGCGCCTGATATCACGAGCGACGCGCTGGAGAGCTGGCAGCTCGAGCCAAGCAAGCCCGACTGGGCCGGCGGCCTGCGTGAGACCTGGACCCCCGGCGAGGCATCAGCCCGGGCGCGCCTGCGCGACTTCCTCAAGCGCGCCGCGCGGACTTATGTCGGCGACCGCGACCGTCCGGATCGCCAGGGCACGTCGGGCCTGTCGCCGCATCTGCGGTTTGGCGAGCTCAGCCCGCGCCAGGTCTGGCACGCCGCGCGCTTTGCCGCCGAGGAGAACCCGGCGATCGCAGCCGGCACCGAAAAGTTCCTGAGCGAGCTCGGCTGGCGCGAATTCTGTCGCCACCTGCTCCACGACCAGCCGAATCTGGCCACCGAGAACCTCCAAGCCAACTTCGACGACTTCCCCTGGAAGGCCGACAAGAAGTCCTTGGCCGCCTGGCAGCGCGGCCGCACCGGCTACCCGATCGTCGATGCCGGCCTGCGCGAGCTCTGGCACACCGGCGTGATGCACAACCGTGTCCGGATGGTGGTCGCCTCGTTCCTGGTCAAGCACCTCCTGATCGACTGGCGCGAAGGCGAAGCCTGGTTCTGGGACACGCTGGTCGATGCCGACGCCGGCAGCAATCCAGCCAATTGGCAATGGGTCGCCGGCTGCGGCGCCGACGCCGCACCTTATTTCCGCGTGTTCAATCCGGTACTCCAGGGCGAGAAGTTCGATCCTGAGGGAACCTATGTCCGGCGCTGGGTGCCGGAGCTGAAGGACGTGCCGGCGAAGCTGATCCATCAGCCATGGCAGGCAACACCGATTGAGCTTGCGAGCGCAGGCGTCACGCTCGGAAAGACCTATCCGCATCCGCTCGTCGATCATGCCCGAGGACGCGAGCGAGCGCTCGCCGCTTACGCGAAGATCCGCAAAGGTTGAGCGTTGCTTTGACACAATTATGAAACCCGCTATCGTCATCGCACCATGCAAACCGTGGGGGACACGATATGGACGACGAGAAGCCGATCACCGAGCAGGTGATGGAGACCATGACCACCGCTGTGGAAGCGACCAAGGACGCCGCCGTCACCGCCGTCAAGAAGGTGAAGAAAGCCGCCAAGAAGGTCGCGAAGAAGGTTGCGAAGAAAGCCCCGCCCAAGAAGGCAGAGAAGGCTTCGAAAAAGAAGGCCAAAAAAGCCGCCAAGAAGTCGTCGAAGAAGGCAGCCAAGAAGGCCGTAAAGAAGGCTGCCAAGAAGACAGCGAAGAAGGCGGCCAAGAAGAAGAAGAAAGCCAAGCGCTGATCACAGCTCGAGAGCACATCTCCGGGTGCGGGCGCGCCCGGAGATGATCTCTCCTGCCCTCACCGTTTGGCGGCGCGCCGACCCTGATGATGCTTACCCTTCGGATCACGAAACTCGCTGCGATGACCCCGTCGGTCCTCTTTCGCGAAACGCCGCCGCTTCGCAGGTGAGCCGAACGCCCTGATCACCTTCCGTCCGTTGACCTTCTTGATGACGTAGCCGCCCTCGGTCATCGAGAATGGCGCCTTCAGGGTACCCTTGTGGTCGAACTTGGTGCCGCGGGGATGCTTGAACGGCTCGAACCAGGATGGATAGACGAAGTTCGACATCGGCAAGCCGTCGACGTTGAAGGAGTCCTCCTCCACGGCGTCGCAGACCTCATAGGCGTATTGGGTGTTCCGATTTTGGTCCGCCCAGAGATTGGCCATGGGGTCGAGCACCATCTCGAACAGTTCGTGCGATGCCGCCACGCTGATCGCCTCCTCACCAAGTGCCTTGACGAAGATTTTTGAGATCGGCTGACCGCGATGGGTCAGCTCGTGGCGCCCAAGCATGTTCTTGTGCAGGGCATCGTCGAAATAGACCAATTGCCAATCGGTGGCCTTCGGCTTGCGCGTGACATAGAGGTCGACCGGATAGCCCCATACCGGCAGAAAATGCTTGTCGTAGCACGTTTGCAGCGCCGCGGTGAGCTGCCTCATGTCCCCGTCGCTAATCGATTCCCGGGCATAGTTGATGCAGGCAATCCGGACCGGCTTCATCGACCGGCCGAGCAATGCGCGCTTCGCCTTCTTCATGGACATCACCGTGTGAAAGGGCCGCAGAAATGCGCCAGCCTAACATGATGGACCCTGCACGTCAGGGATGTATTCCGGCAAGGCCGCCTACGCACCAAAGCGCCGGTTGACCACGAACACGGCGGCCGCGCACATCGCCATGCCGGCGATCGCCAGCGCATCGAGCTTCTCGCCGAACAGCAGATAGGCCATCAGCGAAGTCACGGCTGGCACCAGATAGAACAGGCTCGCGACCGACGTCGCTGCGGCACGGCGGATCAGCCAATACAGAAGCCCGATCGATCCGATCGAGAGCGCGACTGCAAGCCAGGCTAGGGCGAGCACGAATTCACGTGTCCAGTGCACCACGCGGTCTTCGAACAGGAACGCGCCGACCGCGAAGAAGACCGTCACCGCGACATATTGCACGAGATTGCCGGCACGCCAGTCGATGTGATTGCAGTAGCGGCGCTGGTAGAGCGTGCCGAGCGTGATGCTGATGAGCGAGACCACCGAGGCGAGCCAGCCGAGCCCGGCCTCTCCGGTCATGGGACGGTTATGCAAGATCAGCGCTACGCCGCCGAGCCCCAGCAGCAATCCGCCCCATTGCACCGGCGTTACCTTCTCGCCGAGCCAACGGTTGGCAATGGTCGAGGTCAGGATCGGCTGCAGGCCGGGAATGAGCGCGGAGAGCCCCGCCGGAATCGAGTGCGCGATCGCGATGGCGGTGCCACCGAGATAGAAGCCGTGGACGAGAATGCCGGCGACGGCGCTGTGCGCGATCCCGGCGCGATCGGGCCATTTCGGCCGGGCAATCGCGGCAATGATCGCCATCAGGCCAACCACTACCGCCATGCGGATGGCGAGATAGGTCAAGGGATCGGCGTTGTTGATGACGTATTTGGTGCCGATGAAGCCGGTGCTCCAGAGCAGCACGAACAGCCCCGGCGCCGCCCGCGCGGCCAGATTTTCCTGGTTATGATTCATTGTCCCCTCCTTGCCCGAGCGAGGGGTGGTGCGGCAATGCGAATTTCGGATGCTGCGCTGCGACGAAGGCGATGGCTCGGATCAGCCGATCACCATTCTTCCGGACAGGGATCGATGATCTTCCAGAGATCGACCCCGTTCTTGATCTTCTTCATGTCGGTCGTCAGCCCACCGTTGCGGCGGATCCAGTCCTTCACCGTATCTGGATAGTAAGACATCAGGTCGGACGTCCCCTCCGAGCTGGTGACCTTGATGCCGAAGGTGAAGGCCTTGTCGTAATAGGCTTGGTGAAAGCCGAGACTCGCCTTGGGCGTCACGCAGATCTTGTTCAGCGGTACGATGCCGAGCACCAGTGTGCAGGCCGAGTTGCAGATGCCGTCGATGATCACGCGCTCGCCGGTGTCGCGGACGCGCTTGTACTTGGCCTTGTACTCCTCGACATAGCCGCCATGATCGCGGGTGATGTGCAGCTGGGCCCGCGCCGGAACGGCGGCGGCGACGAAGAGCAACAGCAGGCTGAGGAGCGTGATGCGCATGGCGGTTTGACGGCGAAAACCTTGAAGGAAACGTCCCGGCCCCGAAGAGCCCCCCAACAAAACCCCAAAGGAGCCGGCAGGAGGAATCTTTGACCGGATTCTCTTTGGCCACACTTGTGTGGGGAATTCGTTAAGCATCCCGAAAAGGCCAAAAATGGGCAGGCTTCGGCCCCAGATCCGGCAATTCTGTCACACCTATCCGGGAATCTGCTGGATCTCCCCCGATTTCCAGGCTTCGGACGGGTGCCCCGGCGGCTCGAAATGGCTATAGATGGCAGACCTTTTTGCGCGGGTTCCGGAGAATCGAGATGAGCAAGTTGACCCTTGTAGCCGCGGTTGCCGCCCTGTCGGCGGCAATCCTAGCCCCTGGCTATGCGGAGGCGCGGGTACATCACCGGTATCACCGCTACTACGCCAATCCGCTGCCCTACCCGATCAGCTATCTGCACAATTACGGCCCGGGTCTCACCCCCGGCACCTTCGCCTTCTACGACGGTCCGTCGACCAACCGCTGCTACCAGAGCGCTGCCGCCTATGTCGGTCAGGACGGCCGGCGGCACCCCTGCTACTGAGGGGCGCCGCGAGCGTCCTCACCGGGGGCCTCTATCCGACCGCCCCCGACGCCAGCAACTGCTTCTCGATCTCATAGACCGGTAACTTGACGAGGTCCTTGCCGACCTCGCCCCGGAGCGCCCTGCGCACCGCGTCCGAATAGTCGGTTCGGATCATGCCCAGCGCGCGCGGTGATGCCACCATGGTCAGGCCCGAGGTCTCCCCGTCGCTGAGCGCGGTGTCGAGCCGTTCGGCGAGACTGCGCAGGAAGGTGCGTTCGGCCTCGTCGTGCCAATCGGTCTGCTCCGCCGAGCTGCGGGCACCGCCGACCGATGCATGCAGCCTGCCCGGCGCATCGGTCCCTTGCGCAGCCGTGGACGGATTGCTCTGCTCGCGAACCTCCCTGGTGTGAAGGTTCGGATACATCTCATCGCCGAGATTTTCCAGGATAAGCGCCTTGCGTCCGTCACACACGACGAGCCAGTCGCCCTTGTCGATCCTCATCTTGTTCATTGCGCTGCTCCAAACAATCTGTGCGCCTATTCTTCGAATTCCGCGAAAAACTGCGCACAATGACGAGACTAGGCGCGAAGCTGCACGGACGAATTGCGCGGGATCAACGAGGAGGCGAGTATCCAGGCAGCTGCCGCGTCAGCACTGCATTGGCCAAGGGCTCAAAGCCGAGCTAGCCTGGCGAAGGTCAGGCCTGCGGCGAGCGAGCTAAGGATTGTTCATCAGCATTACATTTCGGCTCTGCCACAATTTGATCAGAACAACTTCGATATCCTTTATTGCGTAAGCGGAGGACTACATCATGAATCTCGAGATCGGCTTCGTCGCCGCATCCCTGTTCGGTGCCCTCGCGGCATCGTCGGCGGCGTCGGCCATGCCCATTGCGCCTGCGCCTGCGACCCCGCAGGTCTCTGACGTCGAGCAGGTCCGCATGGTCTGCAACGCCTGGGGACGCTGCTGGTGGCAGCCGAACGTCTATTACGGTTACGGACCCGGATATTATGGGCCGCCGCGCTATTACGGCCCGCGTTATTATGGCCCGCGCTACTATGGCTATTACGGCTATCGCCGCTGGTGAGATTTGAAGGGGCCCTCGGGGCCCCTTCGCTTTTGCGAGATAGGGGGCGGCCGCGGTCCACCAGCTTGGAGCAATTCCAAAACTGATCTAGATCAAAGATGAAATTTGCCGTGCCGTCATTCTCTGTCGATGGCCGATCTGATTGTATTCCGGTGCCCGCAAACGGGCATGAATGTGCAAACCCATCTCGAAAAGCGGCAGGGGAGCGAGGGACGGAGCTTTGAATCCTTTGCCTGCCCTGCCTGTACAAGGCTCCATTTCATCGACCTCACGACCGGTCAGCCCATGAGCCGCGACCGTTGACGGTGGCATCGATCGATCCTGCGGTCATCGTGGCATGATGTCCGCAATACTACGGCCGGAATTCCGGTTTACTGAATCGTCCTGTTTCGTCATTGATGGCGACGTACCGACGTTCATTTTATTGTCACATAATAATATCCGGCCAGACGCATGTTCTTCGACGCTCTCGCCCCCTCTTCCGCGCTCCAGCTAACCCGGTTCACCGACGTCGACGCGTTTCGACCGGCCGAGGCCTTGGAAGATTCCCGAAGCATCCCCCTCGACGTCGCCAATTTCGCTGCAGCGCGAGCGATCGTGAACCTGCCGGCATGCCGGATCATCGTCGCGAGGTCGTTTGCGCGGATCCTTGAGACCACCTACCGCGCGCCCGGCGGCATGGTGATCCTGCCAATGAGCGATGATCTGCGCGCCCGCTCGAGCGGAATGGATCTCGATTCGCGCTTCTTCATCGGCTTGCGCGGCAACCACCACTGCCATTTCGTCGAGCCCCAGATCAATCATCACGCGTTGATCATGTTCTCGCCCACACTTCGGGACCGCGGCTGGTTCGATCGGGCCGATGCCTTGTGGCTTCGCATCGCGGACCCCTCCGCACATCTCTATGCGCGGCAGCTTGTGCAAGACATCCTGCGGACCGCGTCGGTCCAGCCACACATGTTCGAGACCACGGAGGTCGCCTCCCATCTTCAGGAGGGCCTGCTGCTCGCCTTCGACGATCTGTTTCGTATGAACCCGCTGTCAGATCGCAGCGCCCCAAGAGCGGGCGTGCGCTCGGCAAGGCTCGTGCAGCAGATCGACGACTACGTCAGGGCCTATCCAACCGCTCCGATCTATACGGCCGATCTCGCCGATGAATTCGGCGTCTCCATCCGGACCCTCGGCGGTGCGGTGGCCAAGGAGCGCGGCATGAGCCTGCATCAATACATCCGCTTGAAGCGGCTTTGGGCCACCCGCACACAACTGCTCAGGAGCGGCGGCGCCTCAGTCGCCTCGTGCGCGCGCGCCCAGGGCTTCCATCACCTCGGCGAGTTTGCCGCGGCCTATCGCGCGACCTTCCACGAAGCGCCCTCGGACACGCTGGCGCGGGCCCGGCAAACCCGGCCCTAGGCCAGTTAACGCGCAACGGATAGCGCGATCATCATCAAGCGCGCTGCCGGATACCAGGCCCTGTTCCACGGCCTTCCAGACTTTCGGTTCGTCATGGATTGGCGCGCTCGGAAGGATTCGAACCTCCGACCCTCGGAATCGAAATCCGATGCTCTATCCAGCTGAGCTACGAGCGCCTGCCCCAGGTATTGGGCCACTGGCCGAAGCGCGCGGTCGTACGCTGGCAGGCCAGCACACCGACGGCGTTCGGATCGGTTCGAATTAGCAGAGAGGCAGGACAATAAAAAGCCCTTCCCGCCTCGTTTCAAGGCGGCTCAAAGGGACTCTCACCAAGTGGTATTGAACAGACCGAAATGCGGCTGCTGCGCCACCAGCATCATGGGCTGGCCCCGCTGCTGCGGCACCGGATGCGCCCGGGCGACCTTGCGCTTCGGATGCGCCGGAGCCTGAGGCGTCTGGGCCTGGCTCTGGGCTTGGGCAACCTGAGCTTGCGGATTGGCGTCGGCCTTCTTCGCCGCAGCCGCATCGGCTGGCGTGAACTGGGCAAACGTCTCGCGCACCCGTGATTTGGCCGACATCTCGGCCAGCGCGTCCGCCTGCGCGGTCGGCTGTGTCGTTGCGGCCGCAGCCGTCTTCACCGCCGGCGCGGCGATGATCGGCTGGTTGGTGTCGAGCACGACCCGGTCAGGCAAATGGCGATCGGACCGGATCCGGATCAGCGGTTGGTCGTAGCTGCCAACCCCGACGGCCTGGGTCACCGGCGATGTCGGCCAAACGAAATCAGCCGCCAGCAACAGTGCGAGCAGCGCTCCACCGACGAACATGAAATACCGAAAGATGGGCATTGACCGCGCTCCGCCCCCGCACCCCGCGTGGGTCCATCGCCTCAACCGGCGATCCATTAATTGGTTCCTGCGCCCAGCCTTAGGTTCAATTGGCAACGCCAAGATTTTTGGCCAAGGGGCACGGACGGTAACTTTTCCGCTAGTGGAATGTGTGGCCCTTTAGGCCCTTCGCGCCGTCACCAACGAACAGCTCGCCTGATCGGCGTTCACGTTGACGAATCCGACGGGAACGCGCGCAAAAGTCTTGCGGCTCTTCATGCTGACCGTATCAGCAAGCACGCGGCTTCGGTCCGTCAAATGACTGCCGTCGCGCCGCGTGAAGGCGCAGACGATCTCGACATCCTTTACGGCATAATCATTGTCATTTCGCACGGTGAACGTCACCAGCGCCTTCGAGCCGAGCCCGCCCCGCCGCCAGGTCTGCGACGAGATCTTCATCCGATCGAGCCCCGCGGCCTGCGCTGCGGAGGTATCCGAGGCTGAGGTCGACGGAGAGGTATCGACGCTTGTCAGCGCGAGTTTCTCTGGTTCGGTAGGGGCGACATTGCCTTCAGAGGGCACCATCAACAGCCAGACGGCAGCGCCCACCACGCTCGCCGCGGATAGCGACAACAGGCCTCGTTTCAACCAAACGCTCGTGGCCGGCTGGACCCGTTGCCGTTCCTCGCCGTTCCCGACGATGCGTCCCAGTCCGATCCGGCCAAGCCCTGATTTCATGGGTGCGTTGCTCGCTCTTCCTTTAATCCGCGAGGCGAATTGAGGTTCCCGCAGCTAGGCAAATCCTGGGTAGAGACGTGGTGGCGATCGTCGATGGGGATCGCTAACATGCGCTGCAACATCGAAGACCCTATCGGGAGGAATTGAAATGTCTGTCGTCGTCACCTGGGATCACGTCCATCTGCGCAGCCCGGATCCGGAAACGACCGCGGCCTGGCTGCGCGATATCCTTGGTGGCGAGATTGTGCGCGCACCGGGGCGAATCGACGTCAATCTCGGCGGCGCAAAGATCTTCATCGCGCCGCTGGAAGGTGAAAGCGCCGTGAACCCGCCGCCCGCGCACCCGCATCAGGGCCTCGATCATTTCGGGCTCACGGTGAAGGACATCGATGCCGTCGCCGCCGAGATCAAGGCCAAGGGCGTGACATTCACGCGCGAGCCGACCACGATCCGGCCCGGCGTCCGCATCTGCTTCATCCGCGGTCCCGAAGGCATCTCCGTCGAGCTGCTCGAGCGCGACAAGAAATATACGTGACGCGGCGGGCGATGCGCTGCCCGGCTAGCTAGGTCATGCTACCGGGCATGAAGCAACGGATGGTGACGCCCATATAGCCATAGACCGGCCACACCATGGTTCGTCCAACCCGGTTGGGCTCCGAGATCACGGCCTCCTCCGGCACGTCGACCCAGACGAGCTCTTGCTGTCTGCCGTCGATGACGTAGCCGAGGCGCGGGATGCGGACACGGTAGTGCCCGTCCTTGCTTTCCCAATCGGAGTCCGAGATCGCGGAGCCGTCGGCATCGGAGCAGCATGGCCCCTTGCCGCTGCGCAAGCCGTCAAACCAGGCCTTCAGCTCGGCACTGGTGTTGACGAACTGACCGCGGTCGCGTGCGTGCCCGAGAGGGGCAACGAGCGCGATCACAGCCAGCGCGCAAGCAAGGCTTGCCGCGCTTCGCCACCGTGTGGGACGGCCAACCCGCCGTCGTTGTGTTTCACAAATCGTGGGACGCGCACTGCACAGTCGCGGCTCATCGCCGCCGGAATCGATCCAGTTGCTCACGTTTGTCTTGCTCCAGCACCCCGCGGCCAGTGCAACAATGGTTATGCATTTCGCGGGCCAATTCTGATTCGCAACGACTGGCCTCGCTGCATGATGAGACCGTCATATCTGCATCGCAGACAAGCCGGGACGATTACGGTCCCCGTGCCGGTTCGGGATACCGCGGCAGGCGAAACTGCCGCGTTGCGCGAGGGATTGGGCTTTGGCATAAAAGCTTCACCGGTTACGCCATTGGGCGATGGCGGCCGGCCGACGGGACGTTATGAAGAACGGCCTTTATTCGATTCACGTGAGCCTGCTCGATGGTCGAGTCGGCAAAGGCAGCGGCGTGATCCTTTTTCGCGACGGCAAGATCCTTGGCGGCGATGCCTACCTCTATTACACCGGCAGCTACGTCGTGAAGGACGACCACACCTTCAAGGGCGAGGTGCTGGTGCAACGACACACCTCCCCGCGCGGCGATGACAATCCGCTGTTCGGTGGCCCTGCCCCTGTCGGCATCGGCGTCAGCGGGACCTATACGGATACCCGCGCGGAGATGACGGGCACAGCGCTGGTCGGCAAAGCCAGCCTGATTTTCGGCGCCACCCTGCACAAGCTCGTCGACGTCGATTAGCTATTCTGCGGCCTGCTCCAAAGGTGCGGTACGCGGCAGGATCATCTGGATGCGCGTCCCGCCGCCAGGCTCGGAATCGAGATCGAGCCGGCCGCCGAGCCGGTTGGTGACGATGCTGTAGACGATATGCAATCCGAGACCAGTACCGCCCTGGTCGCGCCGCGTCGTGAAAAACGGATCGAAGGCGCGGCGACGCACGTCGAGGCTCATGCCACACCCATTGTCGGAGACGATGACCTCGACATTGTCCTTGCCGGACTCGCGCACCTGGATGTCGATGATCCCGGGCCGTCCATCCGGGAAGGCGTGCGCCACCGAATTCAGGAACAGATTGGTCAGCACCTGGCCGTACGGACCGGGATAGCTGTTCATGGTCAGGTTGGGCTGGCACTCGACATTGAGCGTCAGGTTCTGCTTGCGCAGGCCTGGACGCAGGCTCATCACCACCTGCTCGGTGAGGTCTGCAAGATCGAAGCTGCGCTGGTCCGAATAGTTGCGGTCGGCCGCGACCTGCTTGAACGACTGGATCAGCTCGGCCGCGCGATTGAGATTGGAGACGAGCTGCGAGGACGCATCGCGACTGGTGCTGAGATAATCGTTGAGCGTCGAGCGGCGAAGCTCGCCGCGCTCGACCTCGGCGCTGAACATCGCCGTCTTGCGCTCGAGCGCAGAGGCGACCGTCAGGCTGATGCCGACGGGATTGTTGACCTCATGCGCGACGCCGGCGACCAGGCGGCCGAGTGCGGCCAGCTTTTCCGCTTCGATCAGCGAGGCCTGGGTCTCGCGCAGATTGCGCAGCGCGGTTTCCGCGGCGTCCTTGGCCTTGCGCATCTCCTGCTCGCCGCGCTTGCGTTCGCCGATGTCGAGCGCCACGGTGACGATCCGCTCAATCTGGCCCTCGGCGTCGAGCAGCGGCAGCTTGTTGACCAGCCATTGCCGCATGTTGCCGGAAGCGTCCTTGTATTCCTCCTCGTAGAATCCGAGCCCTTTGCGCTGGCTGAGCACGCGCTTGTCGTTCTCGTCGGTCTTGGCCGCGCCATAGCGCGACATCAGATCGGCGGTGGTGCGACCGAGAGCGTCGCCGGGCTCGATGCCGAAGATGCCGGCCATGTAGCGGTTCATCAGCACGTAGCGGAGATTGCGGTCCTTGACGTTGATGACCGCGGGCACGGTGTCGATGACCTGCTGCAGCAGGCGCCGGCCTTCGGCGATGGCATCTTCCGCCCGCTTCTGGTCGGTGATGTCGCGTAACGTACCCTCGTAGCGGACGATGGTGCCCTGCTCGTCCCGCACGCCGGTCGCGCTGTCGGAGAGCCAGAGGATGTTGCCGCTGCGCTGGCGCACCTGGTACTCAAACTCGCGCACCATGCCGTCGCGATGCATCAGCCGCTGGTATTCCGCGCGCGCCTCGGGATCGACGTAGATGGTGTGGGCGATGTCGTTGATGCTGTCGATCAGGTGCTGCGGGCTGTCATAGCCCATCATCCGCGCCAGCGCCGGATTGGCATTAAGCAGATCGCCGGATGGCGTCGTCACGTAGATGCCGTCGACCGAGCCCTCGAACAGCTTGCGATAGCTCTCCTCGGCCAGCCGCTGCTCGGTGAGCGCGCGCACCGCCGCCTCGCGCGCGGTGTCGGCCTCCTCCAGCGCGCGGCGGAATACCTCCGCGGCGCGGGCGATGTCGCCGATCTCATTGTTGAGATCGGCCGAGGGGATCGAGGTCCTTTTCTCGCCGGCCGCAAGCGCGCGAATGGAGCGCGCGATCTGGGCCAGCGGCCGCACCGTTCGTCCCACCACGAACACGGCGGCGAGGATGCCGATCAACACGCCCATGCTGCCGAGCACGATGCTCTGCCAGCGCGCCTCCGCCAGCGTCCGGGCAAAGTCGCGCGACAGCACATGGCCACGGCGGTCGCTGACGTCGCGCAGCAATTCGGTGACGCGGCCGATCAGCCGGCCCTCGGTGCCCAGCACCTCGCGGTCGATATCGGCGATCTGCCGTTCGCGAACGGCGACCGCGATGATGGCATCGGCGTAATTGTTCACGGCCGTCTTCAGCTTGCCGTCGGCAATGTCCATCGTTCGCATGCCCTGCGCGGCCTGTTCGGCCGCGGAGGGATTGCGCGCGAGCAGCCCAAGCGCGATCCGGCTCTGGGCCTCGGACAGGCGCGCGGCGAGATCACGGTCCCCGCTTTCTGAGACGGCCGCGTCGAACTTGTCGCGCAGGGGGGGCAGCCCGGCGAGCAGTTGCGCGCGGCGATCGATCAAGGTCGATATCCGGTCCAGCCCACTGCGATAAGTCGCCAGCCGCTCGGAGACGCCGTCGATCATGTCCTGCTGCTCGGGGGCAAGCTCGATGCGGGTCTTCTTGAGGATGTCGCTCAGGGTCGAGGCGGCCTCGCCGACCTGCTTGAACTGGATGCCGGCGCCGGGATCGGTGACGAAGTCACGCGCGGCGAGCCGCAAATCGTTCATGCGGCGGTCGATGTCTTCGGCGAGATCGCCGACGCTTTGCAGCCGCTGGAGCTCGGCGAAGGTGGCGTCGATATGCCGGATCGCGATCACGCTGGCAGTCGAGGTGACGATGATCACCGCCAGCACCAGGATGAAGCTGCCATACGTCATCTGGCCGATCGACAGCGAAAATGATCGCTTCGGCGGCGGATTCGGTGGCGTTTCGGCGGACATTGGGGCGGAACCGGACTCCATACCCCTCTAATATACGCTGTATCGCCCCTCCGGGGGAACATGCCTGCGCCGGCCGAAAGCGGCTGTTTTTCATGATGGTTTAGCGATGGCCACCCGCCGCGCCGGGATTGTCATGGCGGCAACCCCAAGCACGACGCCAGCCAGGCCAATCCAGGCGGTCCGGCTCAGGGTCTCGCCGAGGAAGGCGATGCTGATGGCGACCCCGATGGGGACGCGCAAGTAGGCCTGTGCTGTGGTGCCGACCGAGCCGAGCGTCTGGATCAGGCGGAAATAGATCGCGAACGCGGCCGCGGTCGAGAACACCGCGAGTGCCAGCAGCGCCAGCACGGAGCTTAGCGAGGGCGACACCGTCCAGGGCTGCTCGAGCACCAGCGAGGCCGGGATCAGCACGGCCGCGCCCGCAAGTAGCGAGCCGGCGGCCGGCGCCATGGGATCGAGGCCTTTGAAGCTGCGGCCGAAGATCGCGGCGCAGGCGTAGCAGATGGTGGCGGCGACGATCGCCGCTTCGGCAAGGAGCCCGCGGCCGATCTCGCGGAACGCATCGACGCCGACGATCAGCAGGATGCCGGCCATACCCGCGACCACGCCGAACAGCTTTCGTGCCGTCGTCGTCTCGTGACGGGTGACGATTGCGGTGAGCAGGAAGGTGAAGATCGGCCCGGCCGAATTGAGGATGGTCGCGAGCACGGCATCGACATGGCGTTCGCCCCAGGCGATCAGGGTCCATGGAATGACGCTGTTGAGCACGGCCTGGAACGCGAAGCGCTGCCAGGTCGGCCCATCCGTGGGCATGCTGATGCCCCTCGCCCACATGACCGCGAGCAGCAGCAGGCCCGCAACCGTCGTGCGCGCGGCGATCAGCGTGACCGGCGGGATGGTGGCGCCGCCGAGCTTGATGAAGGTGTAGGAGCCGCCCCAGAGCGTGGCGAGCGCAACCAGCAGCGCCAGCTCGACGGCGATATTGGTGTCTTGTCTGGTCTCCATGGCGCGCTCCGTCCATTCGCGATGGACGGAACCTAGCGCGCCCGCAACCAGCTATAGTTCGGTGGACATCGAAGTGTCCTAGCCGACCGCACCGACCTCGAACACCTCGCCGTCATAGCCGGCCTCGCGGGGAATGCGGAGCTGGCGACCGGTGTCGGTTTTCGTCATCACCGGCATCACCGTGACGATCGACATCCCCTTGGCATGATCGAGCGCGGCGCTCACGGTCGGCTGCTTGGCGAGACGGATCAGATTGCGCGTGGTCGGGAACGGCAGCTTGAAGCGGCCGCTGTCGCCGCCTGCCACCGCCTCGCGTGCCGACAGCCAGATCGAGTCGGTCGACTCCCGCCCGTCATGCGCGCCGAGCTGGTCGGGCGGTGCGGCCGCAAGGAAGAACCAGGTGTCGAAGCGCTTGGGCATGCCCTCCGGCGTGATCCAGTGCGCGTAGGGTACGAGCGTGTCGAGCGCGAGCTGGAGACCGTTGTCGGCCAAAATGCTGAGGAAGCTGATCTTGTGCTCGTTGAGCGCCATGCGATGCGCGTCGGCGATCTCGCCGGCGCGCTTGGCATCAACGGGTGCGTTCGTGCCCTTCGAGCGCGCCAACAGAATGCCGCTTTCCTCAAACGTCTCGCGGATCGCCGCGATCCGAAAGCCGCGGTCGGCCTCGCTGAGGCCCTCGCCGCCCGAATAGAGATCGGCGCGGGCGACGATCTCCTGATCGCCGGCATCGACGCTGCCGCCCGGAAACACCAGCGCGCCCGAGTTGAACTCGATCTGATGATGGCGGACCATCATGAAGATCTCGAGCTCCTTGGCGCCATCGCGGAGCAAGAGGATCGTCGAGGCCGGGCGTGATGCTGATGTCTCGGGCATTCAACTAGCCTGCGGCGCTGGATTGCGGGCCGAGATTGGCGCGCTTGTCGAAACGGGCGACGCGCGACAGGAGGTAATCGACCTCGGCCTTCGCAGTCGCCGTCATCGTCGCGCCCGGCTTGCGCTGCGCGCTGGAGGCAATGATGCCGCGCTTCTGCAGCACGTATTTGCGCACGGTCAGGCCGACGCCGGGCTGCTGCTCGTAGCGGATCAGAGGCAGATGTGCGTCGAACAAATCATGCGCGGCATCGCGCTTGCCGGCCTTGGAGAGGTTGACGACGTCGATCAGGAGCTCGGGGAAAGCATAGCCGGTCATGGCACCGTCGGCGCCGCGCTCCATCTCGAAGTCGAGGAACGTGCCGCCATTGCCGCAGAGGATCGAGAGCGGACGGAGCGAGCCGTCCTTCTGGAAGCCGCGCAGCGTCGTGATCTTCTCAAGGCCCGGCCAGTCCTCATGCTTGAGCATCACGCAGTTCGGATTGTCCATGACGATCTTGCGGATCACGGCGGGCGTGAATACCACCGTGAGCGTCAGCGGATAGTCCTGGAGCACCCAGGGCACGTCAGGGCCGATCGCCTCGGCCGCCTGCTTGAAATAGCCGACGATCTGGTCGTCGGTGCGCAGGCTCGGCGGCGGCGCGATCATCACGCCGGCCGCGCCTGCATCCATCGAGGCCCTGGCCAGCGAGCGCATCGTAGCGAAGCCCGGCGCGGAGACGCCGACGATCACCTGCATCTTCTTGGCGCGCTTGACGTAGCGCACCGCCACCTGCTCGGCCTCAGCGGCGTCTAACTTGGGCGCCTCGCCGAGGATGCCCAGCACCGTGACGCCGTCGCAGCCGACCTCGTCGTAGAAATCGGTCAGACGGTCGATCGAGCGCTCGTCGATGCGGCCGTCGTCGTGGAACGGCGTCGGCGCGATTGCGAAAGTGCCCTTGGCGTCGGCGGTCAGTTTCATCGTCGTCCTTGTCTCTCTGTCGTGTGGCTAGAACCTCCGCGCGCCCATCTTGATCTGCTCCTCGGAGAAGAAGATCTCCTTGGCATGATCGACGATGTCCTGGGCGTTCCAGCCCGTGTGCGGCGGCTTCCAGCCTTCCATTTCCATCATCCGCATTTCGCGCACGCCGCGAGGCCCGGACACGCCCAGCACCTTGCCGGTCTGGTCGCCCGACAAATCGCTGACCATGTATAGCACGGCCGGCGCGATGCCGTCCGGCCCCAGCGCCGCACCTGGGTTCTCCTTATAGCGGGGCAGGTCTGCGGTCATGCGGGTCAGGGCACCCGGCGCCAACGTCCAGATCCGGATGTTGTACTTGCGGCCCTCGATCGCCAGCACGTTGGACAGGCCCCAGATGCCGCCCTTGGCCGCGCCGTAATTGGTCTGGCCGAAATTGCCGATCAGCCCTGAGGTCGAGGAGGTGTTGACGATGACACCGCCGCCATTTTCCCGCATCCAGCGAAACACCGGCATGGTGCAACAAAAGGTGCCTTTCAAATGCACCTTGATGACCTTGTCCCAATCGGCCTCACTGGCCTTGTGAAAGGTCTGGTCGCGCAGGATGCCAGCGTTGTTGACCAGGATATCGGCGCGGCCGAAATGCCTGATGGCGTCGTCGAACACCGACTGGCCGCCCTCCATGGTGGAGATGTCGGCGCCGTTCGCGACCGCCTTGCCGCCCTCGGCCTTGATCGCATCGACCACAAGCTGCGCCATCGATTTGTCGGCGCCGGAGCCGTCGCGGGGCCCGCCGAGGTCGTTGACGACGACCGCTGCCCCTTCCCGCGCAAACAGCTTTGCGTAGGCCTCGCCGAGCCCCCCGCCCGCGCCGGTGATCAGCGCAACCTTGCCGTCGAGTAGTCCCATGGTGGCTTCTCCCTGTTTGTTTTTCTTTCTTCGCCTCTATCCGCCTAACCCAGCACCGTCTTGCCGTTCTTGATCACCGTAACCCCGCGCGACTTCACCTTGGCTTCGAACGAGATCGTGTTGCCGTCCTTCCAGAGGTCCATGGTCACGGTCTCGCCGGGATAGACGGGCGAGGAGAATCGCGCGACATGCTGGCGGAACGCCGACGCGTCGTAGTCGGCAAAAGTCTGCAGCACGCCGCGGCAGGTGATGCCGTAGGTGCACATGCCGTGCAGGATCGGGCGCGGGAAGCCGGCCTTCTTGGCGAACTCGGGATCCGAGTGCAGCGGATTGCGGTCGCCGCAGAGGCGATAGACCAGCGCCTGGTCGGGCCGCGTGACGATGTCGATGGTCTTGTCGGGCGCACGCGAGGGGATCTTGTGCGGATCGGGCTGCGTCAGGTTCGGTCCGCCAAAACCGCCGTCGCCGCGAGCAAAGCGCGAAGCAACAAGCGTGGCCAGCTTCTCGCCCTTCTCGTTCTTGAGCACGGTCTGATGACTGATCACCACGCCCTTGTCCTTGCCCTTGTCGTAGACCTCGAGCACGGAGGAATCCGCAGTGATGTTGGCGGCGACCGGCAGCGGCTGGTGGAAGGTGATGTCGCGCTCGCCGTCGACCACCATCACGCGGTTGAGGTTCATCTCGCCGGGACCCGAGCCCCACGCCGCGACGGACGCGAAGGTCGGCACCACCTTCAGCGGCCGCGGCGTGAACGTGCCCTCGTTGACGAAGGCGAGCTCGTTCTCGTCCATGGGATCGGCGCCGAGGCCGATGCCGTAGGCGTAGAGCATCACCTCGCGATCAGTGTAGGCGTATTTCTGGCCGAGGTTTTTCAGGCCTTTGAGCTCTTCGTATCTGGCGGACATGTTCTTATTTCCTCCCGCAATTTCCTCGGCGCTCATTGATGCGCCCTCTCCCCCTGTGGGAGAGGGCTAAGAGGTGCCAGCCACGTACTCGTTTGGGTGAGGGGTTGCTCCACCACGAAAGCTCACTCTGCGGAGCGATACCCCTCATCCGGCGCTTCGCGCCACCTTCTCCCACAAGGGGAGAAGGGAAGAAATTTAGGCCGGCGTAAAGAACGGCAATGGCGCCCCATCCGTCGGCTTGAACACCACCTTCACCTTCTGGCCGATCTTCAACTTCTCGAAATCGCAGTCGACGAAATTGGTCTGCACCGAGGGCCCCTCCTTCAGCGTCACGTAGCCGATCGCATAAGGGCCAGTCGGCGACTTTCGCATCAGGCTGTAAGTGTAGATCGTACCCTCGCCCGAGGCTTCCTCCCACACCGTCTTGTCGGAGTAGCAAAACGGGCAGATCGAGCGCGGGAAGTAATGCGCTTCGCCGCAGGCGGTGCAGCGCTTGATCATGAACTTGCCCTGCTTGGCGGCATCCCAGAACGCGGTGGTCTCCGGATTGGTCACCGGTGCCGGATATTTCTTGGCTTCACTCATCACACGCGCTCCAAAATGGCCGTCGAGGCGGCGTGGCGAACACCCAGGAGCCCGCCGGTGCCGTGGGCGATGGCGAGGTCGCAATTCTTGACCTGCACCTTCGGATGCGCCTCGCCGCGCAACTGCCTGACGGCCTCGATGATCTTGGTCATGCCGCCGCGGTTGACGGGATGGTTGCTGCAGAGGCCGCCGCCGTCGGTGTTGAACGGCAGCTTGCCGACGCCCGAGATCAGATTGCCGTCGGCGACGAACTTGCCGCCCTCGCCCTTCTTGCAGAAGCCGAGGTCCTCGAGCTGCATCAGCACCGTGATGGTGAAGCTGTCGTAGATCGAGGCGTATTTGATGTCCTTCGGCGTGATGCCGGCTTCCGCGAACGCGCGCGGGCCTGACCAGACACCCGCGGAGTAAGTCAGATCGAGATCCTTGCCGCCGCGCGGGCCCTTCATCGCCTCGCCATGGCCGATCAGGCGCACGAGCGGTCTCTTCAGGCTCTTGGCGATCTCCGGCGTCGTCACGATCAACGCGCCGCCGCCGTCGGAGACGACGCAGCAATCCATGCGATGCAGCGGATCGGAGATCATCGGCGAGTTCAGCACGTCCTCGACAGTGACGACGTCCTTGAGCATCGCATGCGGATTGTATTGCGCGTGATGCGAGGCCGCGACCTTGATCCAGGCGAGCTGCTCGCTGGTGGTGCCATAGTCGTGCATATGGCGCATGGCACACATGCCATAGGCATTGTGCGTGGTCGCGCCGTAAGCTGATTCGAAATCAACCTCGGCGCCGGCCGCACGCGGCGGCATCACGCCGGTGCGCGGCTTGCCGGCCAGCGTGATCAACGCGATCGAGCACTTGCCCGCCGCGATCGCCTCGGCGGCATGGCCGAGATGGATGATGTAGGAGCAGCCGCCGGTCTCGGTGGAATCGACATGGCGCAGCTTTTTGGTGTTCAGCCCGAGATAATCCACCATCGGCCAGGCGCCGCCCGGCGCATCGCCCGCGCAGAAATAGCCGTCGACATCATCCTTGCTGATCCCGGCATCCTCGATCGCGCCCTTGGCGACCTCGGCGTGAAGCTGGGCGGTGGATTTGTCCGGCGCATGCCGGGTCGGGTGCTCGTAGATCCCGGCAATGTAGGCCTTGCCCTTGATGGTCAAAACAGAGGTCTCCGCTCGCGTTTCTTCTTGGCTCTTTTTTCTGAACCGCAGGGCGCTGATTGGCAAGCGCGGAAATATTCCGCCCTGCGAGAGGGCAGCGGGTTGGCGCAAGTGGGGTCGGTCACAGAGCGCCCGTTTGCTCCCGCATCGTCATTACGAGCGCAGCGAAGCAATTCAGGACTCTTTCCGCGGATACATGTCTGGATTGCTTCGCCGCGCTCCCAATGACGGAAGCGAGGGTCGAAATCCCAAAGGTTTTTTGCCCGACGGCACCAGCGATATTTCGCTTTATCGAAAACGAACCCCTTTGTCGAAAACAACCCCATGCACAGTAGAACGGCGGTTGATTTCAAAGAGGAAATCGTAGAGTGGGTTAGCGACGCGTGCCCACGCATTTTCGTGATCGAGAGAGATGGTGGGCACGGCGCTTTGCGCCTTTGCTCACCCTACAAGAGCCCTACTCCGCCGCGATCTGCCTTGGCGCGGGCGGCGGGCTTGCCAGATCGGCGGCGAGCTGGGCGTAACGGGCCTTGGCGTCCGCGACCGCCTTCTCCTTCACCGGGCCGTAGCCGCGGATGCGGTCGGGCAGCGAGAGGAGCTCGACCGACGTGTCGACCGTAACAGGCGACAACAGGCCAAGCACCGTGGCGACGTCCTTCTCGTAGCCGACGATCAGGTCGCGCTCGAGCTTGCGGTCGGCGCTGCGGCCGAAAATGTCGAAGGGCGTGCCGCGCAGGAACTTGAACTTCGCCAGCGTTCGGAATGCCTTCAGCATCCACGGGCCGAAGGCGCGCTTCTTCGGGCGGCCGAGCGCGTCGACGCCGCGGCTGAGGATCGGCGGAGCGAGATTGAAGCTGAAGACGTAGTCGCCTTCGAACTGGTCGCGGAGCTGCTGCTCGAAAGCGCCGTCGGAGAACAGGCGCGCAACCTCATACTCGTCCTTGTAGGCGAGCAGCTTTGCGTAGTTGATCGCGACAGCGCGCGGCAGCGCATCGCCGTAACCACCCTTGACCGCGGCGTCACGGACCTGGTCGACCAGCTTGCGATAGCGTTTTGCCAGGCGGCCGTTCTGATAGGCAGTGAGATGCTTGGCCCGGTGATCGATGACCTCGTCGAGCGTCATCGCGTCCAGGGTCTTGGGCACGGCGACCTCGTCCGTGCCCTTCAACATCTCGGCGAGACGTGCGGGATCGGCGACCGCAAGGCGGCCGAGACGGAAGGCTTCCTTGTTCATCTTGATCGAGACACCGTTGACCTCGATCGCCTGCTCGATCGCTTCAGCCGACAGCGGGAACAGTCCCTTCTGATAGGCATAGCCCATCATCATCATGTTGGTGGCGATGCTGTCGCCGAGCAATTGCTCGGCCGGCTTGGTGAAGTCGAAGAACACCGACTCCTTGTGGAGCGCCGTTTCCAGCAGCCCGTTCAGCTTGCGGGTCTGGAAGTTGAAGTCGCGGTTGAGCACGAAATCGGCGGTGGGGATGACGTGGCTGTTGATGATGCCGCGGGTGCGGCTGCTGTCGCAGAGCGAGATCGTGTCCTTGGCGACGGCGACCACCTCGTCGGCAGCGAGCACGACGTCGGCCGTGCCGGTGACGATGCGCGAACAGGTCACCTCGGCCGGATGATCCGAGAGGCGCACGTGGCTGAGAACCGCGCCGCCCTTCTGCGCGAGGCCGGACATGTCGAGGATCATCGAGGCCTTGCCCTCGATATGCGCGGCCATGCCGAGCAGCGCGCCGATGGTGAGCACGCCGGTGCCGCCGACGCCGCCGACCGCGATGTTGTAGGGCTTGTCCAGTGTCGGCTTCGAGACGGGCTCCGGCAGCGCGCCGATGTCAGCGAGCTCCGCCGGCGCACGATGCCGCGGCTTGCCGCCGTCGACCGTGACGAAGGACGGGCAGAAACCCTTCAGGCAGGAATAGTCCTTGTTGCAGGCCGACTGGTTGATGGCGCGCTTGCGGCCGAACTCGGTCTCCAGCGGCTCGACCGAGATGCAGTTCGACTGCACCGAGCAGTCGCCGCAGCCTTCGCAGACGGCCGGGTTGATCATGACGCGGCGCGCCGGATCCTCCATCAGGCCGCGCTTGCGGCGGCGGCGCTTCTCGGCGGCGCAGGTCTGCACGAACACGATCGCTGATGTGCCTTTGTACTCGCGGCACATCTTCATGACGTTCTGAAGCTCGTCGCGGTGATATTTCTTCACGCCGGGCGCGATGGCGTCGGCCGGATAGGCCTCCGGGTTTTCCGAGACCAGATAGATCTCGCGGATGCCTTCGGCATGGAGCTGGGCCATGACCTTCTCGGGCGAGAGATCGCCGTCATGGCGCTGGCCGCCGGTCATGGCAACGGCGTCGTTGTAGAGGATCTTGTAGGTGATGTTGGCCTTGGAGGCGACCGCCTGGCGAATGGCGAGAATGCCCGAGTGGAAATAGGTGCCGTCGCCGAGATTCGCGAAAATGTGGTTCTCGTTGGTGAAGGGCGCAATGCCGACCCACGGCACGCCCTCGCCGCCCATATGCGTAAAGGTCTCGGTCGAGCGGTCCATCCACAACGCCATGAAGTGACAGCCGATGCCGGCAAGCGCGCGGCTGCCTTCGGGGACCTTGGTCGATGTGTTGTGCGGGCAGCCGGAGCAGAAATACGGGGTGCGGGAGACCGGCGCCGTGGGGATCATCTGGGACGCCTGGCGGCCGTTGAACCAGTCGGCCTTGGCGCGGAGCATCTCCGCAATCTCGGGGTTGAGATTAAGTCGGAGAAGTCGCTCGGTGAGCGAGGTCGCAAGCGAGGCGACGCTGAGCTCGGCGGCGAAGGTCAGGAAGCGCTTGTCGTGCTCGTCCATCTTGCCGACGATGCGCGGGCGCACGTCGTCGCGCCAGTTGAACAACACCTGCTTGACCTGGTTCTCGACGATCTCGCGGCGCTCCTCGACGATGAAGATCTCTTCGAGGCCGACGGCGAATTCATGCACGCCTTCCGGCTCCAGCGGCCAGGGCATGCCGATCTTGTAGAGACGAAGACCGATTTTTGCGGCGACCTCTTCGGTGATCCCGAGCTCACGCAGCGCCTGGCGGACGTCCTCATAGCTCTTGCCGGAGGCCATGATGCCGAAACGTGCGTTTGGCGAGTCCATGGTGACGCGGTTGACCTTGTTGGCGCGCGCAAAGGCGATCGCGGCAAAGCCCTTGTAGTCCTGCAGGCGGCGGTCCTGCTCGAAGCGGTCGTCGGGCCAGCGCAGATTGAGCCCACCGGGCGGCAGCTCGAAATCCGGGGGGATGATGAAGGGCTTCATCTCGTCGGTGAGGTCGATCTCGGCGGTGGTCTCCACCGTCTCGGTGATAACCTTCATGCCGACCCAGCAGCCCGAATAGCGCGACATCGCAATGCCGAGCAGGCCCATCTCGATCATCTCGTGGATGCTCGAGGGATAGAGATACGGCATCAGCGCCGACATGAAGGCGTGGTCCGACTGATGCGGGACGGTCGAGGATTTGGCGCCGTGGTCGTCGCCGGCAAGGCACAGCACGCCGCCGTTCTTGGCGGAGCCGGCGGCATTGCCGTGGCGGAAGACGTCGCCGCAGCGGTCGACGCCGGGGCCCTTGCCGTACCAGATGCCGACCACGCCGTCGTATTTCGCACCGGGCGAGAGGTTGAGCTGCTGTGAGCCCCAGACGGCGGTCGCCGCCAGATCCTCGTTCACGCCGGGTTGGAACTTGATGTTGTACTGCTCGAGATGCTTGCGCGCGGCGAAGAGCTGCTGGTCGTAGCCGCCGAGCGGCGAGCCGCGATAGCCGGAGATGAAGCCCGCAGTGTTCAGCCCTGCGGCGCGGTCGCGCCTGATCTGCGCCATGGGAAGACGGACCAGCGCCTGGATGCCCGTCGTGAAGATATGGCCGGTGTCCTGGGTGTATTTCTGATCGAGACTGATCGGACCCTGGTTGATGCCCATTCTTGTCCTCTTCCGCCCTTTGAGCGTTTGGCTGCTTAAGCCGTTGCCTGCCCGTCGTTTTTAGCTAGGGCACGCCGACCACCTTTGCCACTCTATGTCGGATATTTAACGCGGCGCATCACAAATCTGGCCCATCCGTGGCGACGGGAAAAAAACGCAATTTCGTGGCCGGAAAGACATTGGCTATTTTCAATTTGTGTCACCATACCCCCGCTCTCGCGAAACGACATGACGCCGCTATGATCACGCGCACGACTGATAGTCGCAGGAGAAGGCTTTCGATGCGGACGATTCTGGCTGTTGCGCTCTTGTGCAGTGCGGTTGCGAAGACCGCTCTGGCCGCCGAGCCCTCGCCCGAGCTGATCGCCTACGGCAAGACGCTGGTGGAGGCCGGCGACTGCGCGGGCTGCCACACCGCCGATCCCGCCAAACCGTTTGCCGGGGGCAAGCGCATCGACACGCCGTTCGGCGCCATCTACGCACCGAACCTGACGCCGGACCGCGACACCGGGATCGGCGCCTGGACCGACGCCGACTTCACCCGCGCCGTGCGCTATGGCACCGCGCCGGACGGCTCGCTGTATTACCCTGCTTTCCCCTACCCCTATTTCACGCGGATGACCAAGGACGACACGCTGGCGATCCGCGCCTATCTCGGCACCCTTGCGCCTGTTGTCAGCCGCAACAAGCCGCCGGAGCTGCACTGGCCCCTCAACTACCGCTTCTTGATGCACGGCTGGAACTTGCTGTTCTTCACGCCCGGCCTGTTCGAGCCGGACCAGAACAAGAGCGCGGCGTGGAACAGGGGCGGCTATCTCGTCACCGGCCCCGGCCATTGCGGCGCCTGCCACACGCCGAAGAATGTTCTCGGCGCGGACAAGACCGCGCAGGCGCTGGCCGGCAGCCAGCTCGACGGCTGGTACGCGCCGCGGCTCGATGGCGCCACCCGCACGGGATTGCAGTCGTGGAGCGCGGACGACATCACCGAATATCTGCAGAGTGGCCGCAACGCCAAAAGCCATGCCGGCGGACCGATGGCCGAGGTGATCGTCGCCTCGACCTCGAAGATGAGCGATGCCGATGTCCGCGCGATCGCGATGTATCTGAAGGACCTGCCGCCGGTGCGGCGCGAGCCAAAGGTCACGCCGCCCGATGAGGCCGAGATGAAAGCGGGCCAGGCGGTCTACGGAAAATTCTGCATCGCCTGCCATGAGGCCGACGGCACCGGCGCGCCGCGCATCTATCCGCCGTTGCCGGGCAATGCGCTGCTGCAATCGATCAACCCATCCTCGACCTTGCGCGTGATCCTCGACGGCGCGCACACCGTGACGACGCCGCGCGCGCCGAACACCGGCGAGATGCCTGGATATGCCAAGCAATTGTCGGACGAGGAGATCGCGGCGGTGACCAACTACATCCGCAACTCCTGGGGCAATGCCGGCCCGTTGGTAACGCCGGCGCAGGTGGCGAAGGCGCGGAAGTGAGGCCCGAATAGCGAGTAGTGAGTGGCGAATGGCCAGATCCATTCACTATTCGCCATTCGCGCGCGACCGCGCTTCTACTCCTCGTCCCCGGTGAAAACAAACTTCGGCATCTCCCATTTGTAGCGCACGGCGAGGAGACGAAAACTGATGCCGAGGGCGGATGTCAGGATGGTCCAGAGCTCGGCGTTGAGGTTCAGGCCGAACGCGGTGGCATAGAACAATCCCGTCACCACCGAGACGCTGGCGTAGAGCTCGGAGCGAAACAAGAGCGGCACGTCGTTGCAGAGCACGTCGCGGAACACGCCGCCGGCGCAGCCCGTCACCATGCCGGAGACGATCACGATGGTTAGCGAGGCATCCATTTGCCAGGCGACGTCGCAGCCGGTCATGGTGAAGACGACGAGGCCGATGGCATCGAGCACGATGAACGCGATCTTCAGCCGGTGCACGAGGCGCGCGAACAGGATGGTGAGGAAGGCCGCGCCGCCGGCGAGCGCGAGATAGATCGGGTTCTGGACCCAGGCCAGGGGGTAGTGTCCGAGCAAGAGATCGCGCAGCGTACCCCCACCGAGCGCAGTGATGCAGCCGAGGAAGCAGACGCCAAGCCAGTCCATGCTGCGGCGACCGGCGGCGAGCGCAGCCGTCATGCCCTGCGCGGCCACCGCGACCAGAGCGAGGAAATGCAGCACGCTATCGCTCGGTGGCAGGCTCCACATCGCCTTGTTCCCTTCTCCCCCGCGATGGAACTTACGAGGCAAGTTCCCGCATAAACAGGTTCCCGATTCCCCGCATGGGCGCAACATGCGACGAAAGCATAAGGGAGTGCGGAACAGAATCTCGCAGCTGAGGGTTGTCAGGACGCAATCAACGAGGAGACCCAATCGATGGCTGACGACCGTTTTCCCAACGATCCGTACCGCCCGAACCTCGCCGACGATGAGTATCTTCGCGCGGCGCGCCGGGATGGCGACCTTCAGGTCGATCCCGAGCTGGGTGAAGGCCCCGCCTCCAGCGGCAAAATCGCGCTGTTCGCGGTGGCAATCGCCCTGGTGCTGGGTGCCGTGTTCTATGGCTTGAACAATTCCAGCACGGGCAACCAGGCGAGCAATACGCCGGCCACGCAGACCGCGCAGCAGACGGCTCCGGCCACCAATCCTGCTGCACCTCCCGGCATGCGTGACGTGACGCCGCGCAACAACGCTGCGCCGGGTATGACCACAGGTGCCGCGCCGAGCAAGCCAGCCGCACCGGCGGATACACCGGCGGCCAAGCCGGCGCCGGATACGCAGACGCCATCTGACGGCGCGAAGTAACGATTTACGACAGTATGCGACAGCGGCGGGATCGAAAGATCCCGCCGCCGTTGTTTGAATCTAGCTGAACATCTTGTTGAGCTCGCCGCCGGGGTAGCCGCTGGCGAGTTCGCCAAAGGTCCCCTTCTCCGCCATCTCCTTCGCCGCACGCATGAACCCGCCCCAGGCGGCGCGGGCCAGCGAGCCGCCGACGCTGATGCGGCGCACGCCGAGATCTTCGGCTTCCTTCAACGACAGGCCGGAGCCGCCGATCAAAAGATTGAACGGCTTGGGTGCGACCGCCTTCACCACCGCGGCGATGTCCTCGCGCGTCTTCAGGCCCGGCGCGTAGAGACAGTCGGCGCCGGCATCCGCGTAAGCGGTGAGCCGGTCAATCACGAGCTTGAGATCGGTGACGCCCCAAAGATAGGCCTCGCAGCGGCCGACCAGCAGCGCGCCGCTGTCGCCGATCGCTTTGCGCGAGGCCTTGATGCGCTCGACCGCAAGCGCACGATCGTAGAGCGGCTTGTCCTTGTCGCCGGTGGAATCCTCGATCGACAGGCCGGCAACGCCGGTGCGCACGCCGCGCTCGACATTATCAGCGACCTTGTCCGGCTCGACGGCAAAGCCGCCCTCGAAATCCGCATTCACGGGAATGTCGACGGACGAGCTCAATGCTGCCAGATGCTGACAGACATCCTCGACCGTGACGCGATTGTCGGCCTTGCCGATGGTCCAGGCAAAGCCCGCGCTGGATGACGCAATCGCCTTGAAACCAAAATGCTGCAACGCCTTGGCGCTGCCGACATCGACCGGATTGGGCAATATGAAGCAGCCACTCTCGTGCAGTTTCCTGAACGTCGCGCGCTTGTCCGCCGTTGTCACATGCATGTTTCTCTCCCTTGTTGGCCGCGCAGACATAGGCACGCCGAAATGCAACCGCTAGTGCGCGTCGTGCACGGCGCGGCTGTCCTTCGGCGCCTGCTCGCGGTCATTCATGCCGTAGTCACGGACCACGCTTGCAATGCGCAAATGATAGTCGGCGAAGATCTTTGCCCTGCCCTTGGCCTGGGTGCGGCGGTGCTCCATCGTATTGCGCCAGGCCTGCACCGCGGCCTCATCGCGCCAGAATGACAGCGACAAAAACTTGCCCTTCTCGGTCAGGCTTTCGAACCGCTCGACCGAGATGAAGCCGTCGATGGTCTGCAGGATCGGCTTCAGATCGGCCGCGAGCTCGAAGTAAGTGTGACTGTGCTCCGGCTTGGGCCAGACCTCGAAGATCACGGCGATCATGGGCGTCTCCTCATCAGTTGATGGCCTACACTACCACCTTGCGCAAAAACGTGCGCTCTTCGGCGAGGATGAACTTGTTTTCCTCGGCAAAATGGAAGTTCGCCATGCCTTCGGCATCCTGTCGTAGCCGCGCGCGATAGGCCTCGTAGGCGGCGAGGCTCTCGAAGGTGATCAGTGCGAAGGCGATGTTGTTGGTGCCCTCATGCGGCATGAAATAGCCGATCAGGTCGCCGCCGCATTTCGGAATGATGCTGAGCCAGCGCTTCGAATAGTCCTCGAACTGGGCGCGCTTGAAGGGATCGAGCTGGTAGCGGATGAAGACGGTGACGGACATGTTGGGCTCTCCTGTTTTGCTCCGTCATTGCGAGCAGCGCGAGCAACACCGTCGCCGCTGAAGCACCCTGGATTGCTTCGCTGCGCTCGCAATGACGACGTGGTGAGAGATTACGCCCTTGCCCGACCACAATGCTTCGGCTACCATCGAAGCATGAAATCAGGACCCGACATTGCCATGGTCGCCGCACTGGTCGGCGATCCCGCCCGCGCCAACATGCTCACGGCGCTGATGAACGGACGCGCGCTCACCGCGAGCGAGCTGGCGCAGGAGGCTGGCATCACGCCGCAGACCGCGAGCTCGCATCTGGCAAAGCTCGAGGCCGGTGGGCTGGTCGAGCCGGAGAAGCAGGGCCGCCACCGCTACTATCGCCTCACCGACGACGACGTCGCCGGCGTGCTCGAAGGTCTTGCCGGCCTTGCCGCGCGCACCGGCCATATGCGCGTGCGCACCGGGCCGAAGGATCCGGCGCTGCGCCGCGCGCGGATCTGCTACGACCATCTCGCCGGCGATCTCGGCGTGCAGATGCTGGACTCACTTCGGTCGCGAAACCTGGTGAAGCAGAAGAAGCAGGACATCGAGCTGACGGCCGAAGGCGAGCGCTTCCTCGCGAAGAATTTGCAGATCTCGCCCGACATGCTCAGCCATCCGCGCCGCCCCGTCTGCAAGGCCTGCCTCGACTGGAGCGAGCGGCGCCACCACCTCGCCGGCACGCTCGGTGCCGCGATGATGCAGCGCTTCGCCGAACTGAAATGGGCGGCGCGCGACGCCACGCCCGGCAGCCGCGTGGTGAATTTCACCCGCACCGGCGAGAAGCAGTTCGCGGCGCTGTTCGGGAATGGCAAGGACTGATCACACGTTTGCGTGTGAGCTCTCGCCGTCGTCGTGGCCGGGCTTGACCCGGCCATCCACATGGTTATCGAGCGGTCATTCCGTGACCGTTAGAGACCCCAATGATCCGCATCGTCCCGCTCGCCCTCGGCGCCGCCCTGCTCGTTTCCCCATTCACCACCGCACGCGCCGCCGACGCGCCTCAACGCGAGCCCTACGGCATCGCGCTTGAAGGCTTTGCCTATCCCTATCCCGTGCATCTGCTGCCTGTCGTCAATGACGGCGAGCAGCTCAGCATGGCCTATATGGACGTCGCACCAGCTCAGCCGAACGGCCGCACGGTCGTGCTGCTGCATGGGCGCAATTTCCCGTCGAGCTACTGGGCTGATGTCATCAAGATGCTCAACGACGCCGGCTATCGTGTGGTGGTGCCGGACCAGATCGGCTTCGGAAAATCCTCCAAGCCCGTGGGCGAGCTGCATTTCGACAATCTGGCGCGCAACACCATTGCGCTGCTCGACCACCTCAAGATCGACAAGGCCGACATCGTCGCGCATTCCCTCGGCGGCATGCTGGGCGTGCGCATCGCCCGCGCCTACCCCGATCGCGTCGCCCATCTGGTGCTGACCGCGCCGATCGGGCTCGAAGACTATCGCCTCTACGTGCCGCCGACGCCGACCGAGACCATCATCGCGACCGAGGACAAGCTCACCGCCGACGGCTACCGCAAGCAGTTGCAGACCAATTACACGATCAAGCTGCCGCCGGAGGCGATCACCCCGTTCATCGACGCCCGCTTCAACATCAAGGGCAGCCCCGATTATCCGCGCTGGCTGCGCGCCTTCGTCTCCTCCGGCCAGATGATCTATCGCGAGCCGGTCGCGCACGAGATTGCCGAGATCACCGAGCCGACGCTGTTCATCATGGGCGCCGACGACCACAACGCGCCGGGCCGGCCGAATGCACCGGAAGCGCTGCGTGCAAAGATGGGGCAGAACGCCGAGCTCGCGAAAGCGTTTGCGGCGAAGATGCCGAATGCGCGGGCCGAGGTGATCCCGGACACCGGTCACCTCGTCTTCCTGGAGGCGCCTGAGAAGTACCGAGAGCTCGTGCTGGGCTTTCTCGGCCGCTAGCGTCATCTGTGTCGCGCGAGGCCGCACGCGAAAAATGTTCATGCCGCATTCAGGTCACGATTGGCAGGTTTGGATCGCGACGTGACGGCACGTGCCCAAATTTAATGTGTCGAATCGTGTCTTTTGATTCATTGTGCGCCGCAAAGCGCTACGCCCCTGTCCCAAGAAACTTGCTCCAAGGACCAGAAGGAAGATCAGATGAAATATCTTTTTGCCGCCGTGATGCTCGCCAGCGCGGCCGTAGGCTTCAGCGAGTCCGCCAGCGCCATGGGCGGCTGCGGCCCGGGCTGGTATCGCGGCCCCTATGGCGGCTGCCGTCCGATGCGCGGCCCGGTCGTCGTGGCGCCGGCTCCGGTCGTGGTCGCCCCACCTGTTGTCGTGGTGCGCCCGCGCGTGTGCCCC